>Ga0265299_10006441_pt1 | contig 10688 bp, 12 predicted proteins | sample AusTroGonzalo_MG_4_FD_193485 | JGI IMG/M metagenome (GOLD analysis project Ga0265299, IMG submission 193485) | Bovine rumen microbial communities from tropical cattle in Woodstock, Queensland, Australia - Gonzalo_02 | ecosystem: Host-associated > Mammals > Digestive system > Stomach > Rumen ...
CTTTGATTACTTTCTTTGCTTTGTGGTATGGTATAAAAAACAAGATGGTAAAAGTCCTGGTCTGAGATGTTATTCTGAGTCCTTTTATAAAATCAAAGATAAGGCACTTTTTTTGAGGCGTGAGTGCATTATTTTTATTTTGTGGTATAACTATAGCCTGGAAGTGTTTTTGAATAATCTGAAGTGAATATAGCGTTTTTATTTAATATGAGCTGTGTTGAAAAATTAAACTTGCAAGACTATTTTTTACATGATATATTTTTTTTCGTAACAGGGTTCTATATTATTGTAATGGATGTAAAAGTCTGTTATTGGGAGTGGCGGGGTCATTTGATGTTATACCTCACCTCGCCACTTCCAGCCAAATTTATAAGAGGTAAACATCAACGGCGAAACAAAAAAAATAAAAGTGAGATAAAAGATGATAATAACAAAGAGGTATGACAATGATAAAAGTCGAAAAAAGAAATAATCTACTTTACATATCAAATTCAGAAGTAGATCCCCAAAATAATATTTATAAATTTGCATTTGTGATAAGGCCATATAAAAGCTGTCTTATTGGTATATCAAAACTACTCAAAACTGGTATAACATATGAAGACTGTGGAAAGGGTACTTGGAATAACACATATAAATTTAAAAACAATATTCTTACGTGTGTTTGGAAAGATAAATATGGTAAAAAACAAAAACATGAAGAATATATATCAGAAGTTTTACTTAAAGAATTGACAGACATTATTGATGATTTGATAAAAGAAAAAATTGATAAAGAAGTTGAAAAAATGTCTTATAAACTCAGAGTAATAAAATAAAAAAGGGAGTATAAAATGATCACACCAATTGAAACAGATTTTGGTTATGAATTTAAAAGTGAAAAAAGAGTTGAACTGAAAATATCAAAAAACAGCTGGAAACAAATACATATAATTGGACTTGATAAACCTATTATAGATGGTATAGCTTCAATCACGTTCAGTAAAACCCCCAATGGAATATCAGTATGTAAAAAACTCAAAGATGTAGAAATGATTGGAAGCTTTACAACTATGGATTGGGAATATGTAAAAAATTGGGTAAAATATCCTGAAAGACGTGACGAACTGACAGCTGAGTATAAAAACTATATGAAGCCTGAGGAAGTAGAGAAGAGGAAGATAGAGAAATTTGCTGAGCAGTTTGATCCAAATAACCCAGAAAATCAGAAGAAAAAAGAAGAAGCCTATTCAAAGATCGAGGTTGTTGAAGAGGGGACTGTAGGAGTTTCAGGTGACACAGGAAATAAACCAGAAGAAAAGATATTGACAAAAGAAATGGTTGATACTTTGACTTTTGATGAATTGAAGGAGAAGATCGTAAAGGAAAAGTACAAAGCTCCAAATTACGCCAAAAGTCAACAATCTATTTTTTCAGAAGCTTGGAGAAAGAGTCATTGGCAACTGAAAAACATGGGTGGAAAGATTGGGTTGTTTTGGGATAGTGTTTCTCCTTATGCTTATGATTATCAGATTGTGTGGGATATAATGATAAATATGATCTTTGAAGAGAAAAATACTTATTACACACACAAGACTTATCAAAACGTAAAAGATCAAGTAAAGTGTTGGGAAGAAAAAGCTCAAAAACAAAACAAACCAAATCAAAAAGTAGAAATTGATGTATTAAATGATGTTGAGTTACCTTTTGATTAAACTTGCATCTTACATTAAATTTTGTATAATAACTATGAGTAAGAAAGCTATAGGGGAAAAAGACTGTGTGAGGTGTCCGCAGTATAAAGACTCTGAAAACCTTGATTGAATCTTGGATAACATAAAGACTACCGACACCTTTCAAAAAATAAAATTCATTCAGGGATAAAAAATTTTTCAGAATGAGTTCTATATATCATGGGATGGGGTTTTTTACAATATTACCTTATCTTTGCACCTCATCCCACCCAATTATAAAGCAAAGATATGGTATAACAAAGCAAAGAGGTAAAAAAATGACAGATTACGCAACTTTTATTATTCCAATTGAAGCATATGAAAACGACCATGATCTACCAGCTGCACCAAAGAAATCTGAACCAGTAGTAAAAAGAAAAGAATTTGGATCTGCTGTTTTGATTTCTGATGATAAAAAGACTGTGGTAAAGGTACGTGGCAGAGATGGTAAAGAATATACAAAGTTTTCAGTAGACGCAAATAATGACCAAGATTTGATAGATTTTATCTTTGACACTTATCAGAATCTACGTATTGGTAATGATTTATTCACAAGAGATAGTTTGGGTGGTGTAGAAAGAAACAATAAATTCTGGCTATCAAAACGTGAAGTACAAGAATGCCAACAACTATTCAAATAAGGGGTGGTAAGATGAGATTTAATAATAACTGTAATCATTTTAAACCATCTATGGCAAAATTCAAACGTTTTATAGACTCTACATATTGTGTTTCTCCTTTTATAGATATAGATTGTAGTTATATTGAAGAAAAACGTTGGTGGATAGTTTTGGAAGATAAACATTATAAGATCCAAAATGAAAAATCAGCAAAATTTCAACTCAACAATTTCAAAGAATGGGCTAGAAACTACAATTTACCTTTTTTGGGATTGATGATAAAGAGTATTGTACCAGATATAAATAAACATAAAGAATTACAAATACCAGGAAATGCGAGAGTACCAATCAATAAATCTTTGGTAGTGGCTATGATAACAAATTTCTATGAAGGAAAAAGACTTGAAACACCTATTGTAATTACTGAAGAAGAAAATGTACAAGCGAATTTCAACTTTGGTGATATTCAAGCTTGTATTTTTGAGTGGTTGGATAGAAATGGTTTGATGACTGAATCTGAAAAAGAACAATATCGTGAGTTATATAAAGCCAAAAGAATTGAATGGTTACAATCTGATCTGAGAAATGAGATGATAACACAATTGGCAGATGAAGAATTAAATAAAGAAGCTACAAAATTTTTGGGAGAATTATAAAAATGATAGTTGGTTTACTTATTATAGCTCTATTTGCAATAATTTTGACCGTACAATCTTATAAAACCATAGATAAGTATCAGTATACCAGAAAGGTAATAAAAGCTCTCCAGAGTAAAAAAATAAAGAAACAGATGGGTGAACAAGAAAACATGGAAGAAGAGATAAGTATGTATGATTCTCCTTTATCATGTTCAACTATAAGATTTCCTATGGTAGATATTGACAAAGGAATTAAAAAGGATTATAATAGGAGGGTAAAAAAAGCAAAGAGGTAAAACTATGATTATTTTGATTCTATTATTACTATCGCCATTGATATGTAAGTTGATAGATTATATAACGGATAAATCTTTTGAAAATTGGGATCCTTTCAAAAACAAATAACCCAGACTTTTACATCTGGGTTTTATTTTACTGTACCAAAGATTGCATTATTGGTTGTTGATATAATGTAGGTTTCATCAATAATGGTGTTTGTTTTGGTACTACATTTGGTTTTGAGAATGCTTGAATAAGTCTTGGGGCTGTTGGTCTTGGTCCTAGTAGGCTATTCAATATTGAGTTTTCAGCTTGTTTTGATGCTTGAGGTAGTGCACTTTTTACTATTGTTTCTGCAGCTTTACTTGTAGCTTTATTGGCAATATGTTTTTTTACTGCACTTCCTGTTCCACCTCTCAATATATTTTTACCAACCACAGCCAAAGGACCAGCACCAGGAGTCAAAATATTACCAGCTGCATATGTTACAATATCTCCAATAAGAGCTTTACCAAGAGAAGTTTTTGCACTTTCAGCTAGAGGTTTACTCACCAATTTGTTTGATACACGTTTGGCCATACCTTCAGAGATCATTCTTTTTTCAAGCATATCTCTAGTTTTTTTTGTTAATCCTTTACCAAATTTATCAAGTGCATAATTTACAATTTCTTTTACGTTTTTCAATTCAACTTCTTCAAGAGCATTATCAGCTGATTCTATAGTTGTTCTTGTAGCTTGGGATAGTTTTTCTGATATTTGACCAAGGATTTTTCTATCAGCTTCATTTGTTACACGAGAAGCTACATCATCAACAGCACCAACTACTTGATTTTTCCATCCAATATTGGCTAGATCATTTGCACTTTGCATTATTTCTGAATTATATAAACCTGCATTCTTTGGTGTTTCTTTTACCAATTCTGTAGCTACTTTTGCTTGTGTTGCGTAATCATCTGCAGTATTCATAACAGTAGAAAGAACATTCATATCAGTCTCACCCTTTGGATTGATATAAAGTGCTGTTTTTGCTGTTTTTGGATCAGCTACTTTTTTCAATGCTTTTACTGTTTCTGGTATTTTATTTTGTACAATTTTTTCACCAATTTTATTATATGCTTTTTTACCAGCAGAGAAAACAGCTTTTGCACCAGGAGCTACTACATATTTTCCAGCCAAAGGTAAAGCTGCTGATGCTGTACCCATTATTGCAGCTGTTTTTGTTCTATCTTTCCAATCACCTTCACCAGCACCATAACCATAAACTGCACCCATTGCCCCTTGAGCTACTGGTGTCAATGAAGCTCCACCTGTAAGATATGCCAAAGCAGCTTCACCCAAAATACCTGTGCCTATATTTGCTGCATAAGCTCTTGTTGGTGTGTTTTTGAAAGCTCCTTCTGTCGATTCTCTGGCATTATTTAAATATTTTTCGTATTCAGCTTTTCCTTCTGGTGTTTGTAGTTTTTTGGCTCCAGCTACCATCTTTGAACCAATTATAGAAAGACCCATTCCAGGATTTACCATATATAACAAATCTGATTTTTTCATTCCACCAGTTCTTGCCAATGCTTCTGCTTCATCTGCATAAGAACCAACTGCTGGAACTCCTTGTGCTGCTGCTCTTGCTGTCCCTGCCCAGTTTGCACCTCTTTCTGGATTTATATTTGGATCTGAGCTCACTTTTGCTGGATCAAAGTTGGTAGCTTTATTATAATCGGACAAAAAGCCTTCCAAATTTTCTTCAGGAACGTCATATATTTTTTTATCCCAGGTTTGTACTCTCATTGAATATTTCCTTATTTATTATTCGATAATTGTAGCACCGTATGTTTTTGCAATATCTGTTATAGAAGTTGCTGGTTGATCATAATAAGCAGATCTCAAATTTGAAACAGGAGTAGATAACATTTTTGCTTCAAATGAATCCAAGATATTACGTGCTTCTGCTGGAGTTCTTGCTTCACCAATTCTTTGTTCAAAACGAGCAGCGTCAGCATCAGACATAGCACCAGTACCAGCTTGTCTATTTGCATTTACCAAGACGTTTTTCATAGAGCCTTTCCAAGCTTCAAAGTCATCACGGGCTTGTTTTTCTGCATCAGATACGCCCCATCCCCATAAAGCATTTGTTCTCCATCTTCCAAAACGTGTAGAATCTTTTTGCATTTCATCTATGTTTTCAAACGCACTATCAAATTTTGTACCGATATTTTCAAGGTCTGAACGGAAGTTTGTCAAAGGAGATACAACAACAGATTGTCCTTCTGAGCCTTTATAGATACCATATTGAGCTTGTCCTGAAGCTGGAGAATCTGTATATTTTGTTTCTTCAATTGTTTGTTTATTTAATTCAGCATTTTTGGCAGCTGCGGCTTCTTCACGGGCTTTTAATGCATCTTCCATTTCTACCTGTTTTAACATATTCAGATAATTTTCTTTGTTTTCGGAAAGTTGTGAATTTTTTGCATTACTATATCCTTTAAATCCGCTCATTAAACCACCCATTATTAAAGAAGCTGAAGGGATAGATGCTTCAAGTCTTCCTTTATTTTTTGGAGTAGATAAAGCATTTTCAATCATTTTATCACTATAAGCATTACCAATAGTTGTTGCAATATCTTTATTATAATCACTTAAAGCTTTTTTATAATCTTCAGTAGCACCGGCCAAATTTTTAATTAAATCTTCACGAGACACTACAATAGGTTGAGCAATTGTACGTGTAACCTTATATGTAGGATATTGTCTATTTGAATTTGTTGTATAATTAATGTTTGTAGAATATGGGTTCATTTTATTATCCTATTGTTCCTTGATTTGTTTGTCCTGAAACGCCGCCAAGTACATTTCCAAGACTGCCACCTAAACTACTTCCAAATTTTGCACCAACACCTCCACCAGCCATTCCTCCAATAGCAGCGCCCAAACCTGTGCCAATACCACCAAACAATGCACTATTTCTTGCATTTCTTTCTGCAACTTTTACGTTATATATATCCATTTCATTTTGGAATTTATCATTATATAAATCACGTAAACCTACAGAACCAATGCCAGCATAAACTTGTGGTTGATATATTTGAGATTGTAATCCACCAATATTGCTGATTTGTGCATTTATATCAGATAAAGCACGAGAACGAGAATCTATATAAGCATTTTCGATTTCACGTGATATATTTTTATCCATTTCTTCTTGCACTTGATTATATGCACGGCTACCAATTGGAATACCTTTATTAATTAAATCTGCGCTCACTTGAGATCTATATTGATCAATTTGAGGCTGAATATTTGTCATAGCATTATTAAAATATTCTTCAGTTGCCGTATCCGGATTTAAATCCAAATTTTGCACGCCGGTATCAATATGACCAAGACGAAAATTATCTGTTTGGTTATAATTTGTTTTTATTGTATTTGATTCAGGATCCCAAGAATAACCACCAAGACCAGATTCATAGTTTGTATATAAATCATTTCTGGTGGAGTTTCTTATACGCTCTTGTTCTCCAATAGCCTCATTTGTATTATACACAGGAATTGAAGGTTTGTGTCCCATTTATTACTCCTATTATGCTCTTGTACCTATTGTTGGTATTGATGGTATTTCAGGATTTTTTGCTGCATACCAAGCCAACTCAATTTCATTTTCTGTTTCAAGTTGTTTACGTTCTTCGGCTTGTTGTTTCAATTCAACTTCTTGTGCATCAATAATCATATCTTTCAATAATTTATCTTTTTCGACTTGAAGTTTTTCTGTTTGAGCTTGCATTTTTGCCGCTTCAATTTGAACATCTGCATTGTCTTTATTGTCTTTCAAACGTAACTCAGCAGCAGCCTTTTGTGCATCTATTTGAACTTTATTTGCTTGAGCTTGTGCTTTTGTCAATTCAGCTTGTGCAATTTTATCTTCTACTGATGGACCTTTGTTTACTTGATTTTGTTGATATTGTTTAATTGCAGAATCAATAGCTTGTTCAAGCAAGTTTTCTACAGTCCTACCAACACGATAACCACGGACTGTTGACATAAGTGCTGTTTTGCAGATGATAGCCATTTCTGGAATAGATTGAATCATTTGTGCAGATTGAGCCAACATTTCAAAAACAACCTTCCACAATTCTACTATTCTTTGTTTATATGATTCATCTGTATAAGCTTTTACTTCTTCAGAGGATACTTCTAGTCTTGTATCACGTAAACCATTGTCTTTCAGTAATTGGATGGCTGGGATAAACAATTGAGGATCTTCTGTAGAGTAATCAATTGTAGAAACTTTTATCAAGGATTCTGGTTCAAAGATCTGAGAAATAATTGAACAAGCTATCTTCAAAATTTCCTGTGTGAAGAATATAACTTTTGATTGATCTTCTTGTAATCTCTGTGTTCCAAATGTTCCTTTCAGTTTATTTGTACCATATGCTTCTTGAGGATTTGTTTCACCTTCCAATACATCATAAACACCCAAAATACCTTGAACATCTTTTATCAATAAATCACGTTCTGTATTCAATGATGTGATGACATTAATAGCAGCTGTTGGATCATACCAAGTCAAACATCCAGATAAACCACCTTTTTCAATGTATTTTACAGCATCTTTTATAGCAACCATTGAGTTTTTGTTATCTGGATCAAATATTTTATCAAAACCTTCACAAGATTCATCATAGGCTCCATATACACCTATAAGATCCAAAGCTTCAAATATTTCATTGGTCAAGTAATCTATTTTTTCATATTGATCCAAACATTGTGCATGACGTGGTGTAGGAATCAAATTATCATTAAATTCATCAAACATCAATCCTTCTGGTACACATGGAAATTCAATATCATAAGGATAATCTTTTTCTTCCAATAAATCACCTGTCTGCATTACTGGAGCAAAACAATAAATTTTCTTTTCTGATTTATCCCATATTTCCCAAACAGAAATAGTATCAGCACCTCTATCACGTTTATCTACGCCAAATTCACTCCAAACTTCTGCAGTATATTGTAAATCAGTATTGGATGTAAAAGGAACTTTGGAGGCATCAATATTTGGAAAACGCTTTTTGAAATCAGCTTTAGATAGTCTTACTCTTTTTGCTACCCAATTGATTTCTTCCCTTTTTGATGCAACATTATGAAGATAGTCAAAACAATTGATGTACTCAAAATCAATGTTTTCAGATTTTAATACAGGTCCAAGTTCTGTATCTTCTACATCCAAACTGTAATTTACCCAAATTTGACCAATACCACATAATTCAGAATCCAACTTGGCTTTATCCAATTGCTGCTTCAAACATTCATCTTCTATAAATTTATTACATGAACGTTCCAATATTTCTGAAGAACAACGAGCTACTGGATCTGAGTCTTGGTTTTGTCTTGTTACTGTAGCTGATGGAATAAATGGAACCAAATATGGCATCTTTACTTTTATGTTACGATAAAGAAGATTATATTTGGCCTTTCTGGTTGTGCTCAAATCTCCAGACTCTGATTCCGCTTGTTGGTTACGATACATTTTTGATAGTTTTGAAGCCTGTTTAAACCATTTTTGATAAGCAGGAGAATTCTTTACTTTACGAAATTCTGAGCACCAATAGGATGTAGTAGATTTATTCATTTTACAAACCTGATTCTTCTATTATACAATTATTAAGTATCTATTTTTCTTCTGATTCTTCTTGTTCTTTTTCAATTTCTTCCCAGTCTTGTTCTGTAGTGTCTTTCAACCATATACATTCACAGACTTCTTGAGTGTTTTTGTTTCTCAATAATTTACCTTCATCTGCATATAACATAGGACGTTCTTCTTTGGATACTACTTCTTTTTCTTGGATAGCACGACCTGGAGTAAACCAAATAGATGTTCCATTTTCAAATTTTACCATATAAGATGTTTTTGTTTTCATTATTCTTTCCTTTGTTATTATAAGTCAAAATAAATAGTTGCATTTGAAGCACCCCATTTGGAAGAGTAATTTGGTGTGGCTTCTATTGTTGCTTGAGCGTCTGATCTGAAGTGTATTTCTGTAAGATTTGTGTCTCCTGTGAAATCTGCAAACGAATCATCTACACGTGTAAGTGATGGAAAACTTAATGATTCAAGATATGTACAATATTTCAAACCATCACCCAAACTTCCAAAACTTGTCATTGTAGTAAGAACTGGAAATTGGACACTTGATATTTCAGAGTATGAAAAAGTACCCATAAAATTAAAATCCAAAGTTGTCAATGCAGAAAAAATAGCAGTTTTCAATCCTGTTGTATTATAAAAAGTATAGTATAATCCACTTGTTGTTGAATCTTTATCAGTAAAAGATGGAAAACTTACTGTTGCGTTACCATCAAATTCACACCCATAAAATGAAGAATACATTCCACCAATTATTGTTTCTAGATCACGAAAAGTAAGGTCACCATGTACTTTTATTTTACTTATATTACCAAAATCCATACAACAAAAAGCATAATCAAAAGATGAATCTATACTTTGAATATCATTAAAAAGTCCTGTAACATTTATTTCTGTTATTTTTGCAGTAAGTTCATTGTTTACTTCTTCCAATTTATATCTTGGTAATTGACTTGAGTTTTTTTCTTCAGCTGGTATAGTCATAATTGTGGAAGGTAAATTGTCAGAATTTTGAACCTGTGGTAGTGTAGCACCTTTATTTAAACAGGCTGTATATGCATTACTTACACAATTTTGAAGTCTTATTATTTCTGTTGTAACACTCATTTTTTATCCTTATAAGTCAAAGTAAATTGTAGCGTTTGTAGCCCCCCACTTGGAAGAATAGCCATCAATATTTTCTATCATAGATTGTGCATCGGCTCTGAAGTGTATTTCTGTCAAAGCAGTACAACCTTCAAAAGCCAAATAAATTGAACTACCAAATAAATATGTACCAGTAACAGTAGTTAAAGCAGGAAATGATATTGTTTGTAATCCTGAATTATAAAATGTATGTTGAAAACAATTATTACCATTTACAGTTGATAAAGACGTAAATGTTACATTGGTCAATAAAGGACAATAAATAAAAGTTTCATTAAAACATCTGTTTGTATTTATTGTTGTTAATAAAGGAAAATTTACTGAAGATAAATAATCACATTGTTCGCAACTATTTTCAAAACCACCATAGTTTATTGTTTGCAAAGATCCAAAAGAGAGTGATTGTATATATGAATGTGCAAATGTACGATAAAAACCAATCATATGTGTAATATAACCGAATCCATATACATCAGTAAAACCCTCGAATACAGGAAAAGAAGCTGAATTTATATGTGTATGGTCGAAAGAATAAGCAAAAGAGTGTATATCTGCTGTTTTTAATTTTGAAAATACAAGACTTCCAGTAACATTTGAATGAGGTACAGTAAAATAACTTGAATTAAGTGGTACAAATAAGTATTGAAAAGATCTT
>Ga0265299_10006443_pt1 | contig 10686 bp, 8 predicted proteins | sample AusTroGonzalo_MG_4_FD_193485 | JGI IMG/M metagenome (GOLD analysis project Ga0265299, IMG submission 193485) | Bovine rumen microbial communities from tropical cattle in Woodstock, Queensland, Australia - Gonzalo_02 | ecosystem: Host-associated > Mammals > Digestive system > Stomach > Rumen ...
TACCAAGGGGAACTACGTGTTGCGTCGTGGCGGTGTGGATGTAGTAACGGTAAGCACCACGGAGTTCCCCTTGGTAGAGTCGGCTCACGGTGTGAATATCGAGGCCGATATCCAGTTTGATCAAAGCGACTATGCTGATGCAGACCTGATTATGCTGCCTGGCGGTATGCCTGGGGCCAGTAATCTCTTCGAGCACGAAGGCGTGTGCAAGGTGGTTATGAACCAGTTTGCAGCAGGCAAGAAGGTGGCTGCCATCTGTGCCGCTCCAGCAGTAGTTCTGGCTCAGCTCGGTGTACTCGATGGCAAGAAAGCCACCTGTTATCCAGGCTTCGAGAAGGCACTGAAAGAGGCAGGCGCCACTTATACAGGCGATCTCGTTACCGTTGATGGCAATGTCACCACTGGTGAGGGTCCTGCTGCAGCTTTCCCATACGCCTACGAACTGCTCGCTCAGCTCGTCGACAAGCATACCTCCGACCAAATCGCAGAGGGCATGCGCTATGTTCATTTAATGCAGAAGTAATCAATTCTCCCCCTGAGTAGGGGGAGTTAGAGGGGGTCTGAACCGCCTCAAGCCAAGCGATTGATCAGACCACCCCTAACCCCTCCTACTCAGGAGGGGAAACAAATACTCATAAGGATGGACTACGTGATTATCGTAGCAGGCGGTAAGGGCTTGCGCATGGGAAGCGACATTCCGAAGCAGTTTCTGCCGATAGGCGGGAAGCCGGTCTTGATGCGAACGTTGGAGCGATTCAGGGCCTATTCTGAAGACCTGCAGATTATCCTCGTGTTGCCAAAAGCACAGCAGGAGTACTGGCAAGAGTTATGTCATGAATACAATCTCAATGTGGAGTATCTGTTGGCTGATGGTGGCGAGACACGCTTCCACTCGGTACAGCATGGCTTGGCGCTAATTCCCGACGATGCAGAAGGAGTGGTAGGTGTGCACGATGGTGTGCGCCCCTTCCCTAGCATTGACGTGATCACCCGTTGTTACGAGACCGCCCGTACGGCGAAAGCCGTCATCCCCGTTATTCCCATCGTAGAGACTGTCAGGGAACTCATGGGGACAGGTCCCATGAGTTCCATCACTGTGCCGCGCGATCAGTATCGGCTAGTTCAGACGCCACAGACTTTTGACATCCAACTGCTAAAAGCAGCAAACCGTCAGCCTTATAACGATGGCTTTACCGATGATGCCTCCGTAGTGGAGAGTTATGGCCATCAGATCACCCTCGTCGAAGGCAATCGCGAGAACATCAAGATCACCACGCCCTACGACATCACTGTCGCAGAAGCCATTATCAATTCTCAATTATCCATTATCAATTGAATATCTTAGACCAAGATATTAAATACTTGCCAGGTGTAGGACCTAACCGCAAGAAGATGCTGAGCAACGAACTCGGCATCGAAACCTACGGTGACCTGCTCGAATACTATCCTTACAAATACGTAGACCGCTCGAAGGTCTACACTATCCACGAACTGACAGGTGACATGCCTTTCGTGCAGGTCGTCGGCCATATCCTCAGTTTCGAGACCTTCCCCATGGGCCCTCGCAAGGAGCGCGTCGTAGCTCACTTTACGGACGGCACAGCCATCGCCGATCTCACATGGTTTAATGGCGGAAAATATGCCAAGCAAACCTATCGCATCGGCACCGAGTATCTGGTGTTTGGCAAGCCCACCGTCTTCAACAACCGTATCAACTTCACTCACCCTGACCTCGATGATGCCTCGAAAGTAGACCTCTCGTCGATGGGGTTGCAGCCCTATTACAACACCTCGGAGCGCATGAAGAAGAGCGGTCTGAACAGCCGCTCCATAGAGCGTCTCACCAAGACACTCGTCGAAAAACTCCCTCCCCTGCCTGAGACCCTCCCCGACTTCCTCATCGCAAAACTGCATCTGATGGGACGCAACGAAGCCCTGCGCACCGTGCATTATCCCCAGAACGTCAAAGACCTGGAACGCGCCAGGGTGCGACTGAAGTTCGAGGAGCTGTTCTTTATCCAACTGAACATATTAAGGTACGCGAGCGATCAGCGCAGAAAATACCGGGGCTACGTGTTCTCACAGGTGGGCGAGGTCTTTAATACTTTCTATCGCAACAACCTACCCTTCCCGCTGACAGAGGCACAGAAGAGAGTAATCAGAGAGATTCGTGTCGACGTGGGGTCAGGACGACAGATGAACCGTCTTTTGCAGGGTGATGTGGGCTCTGGCAAAACCCTCGTGGCCCTCATGTCGATGCTCATCGCCATCGACAACGGCTATCAGGCTTGCATCATGGCACCTACGGAGATTCTCGCTGAACAGCACTTGGTCACCATCATGGAATTCCTGAAAGGCATGGACCTGCGCGTGGCTCTTCTGACGGGCATCGTAAAAGGTAAGCGTCGTGAGGAAGTGCTCGAAGGCCTGATGGACGGCACCATCCACATCCTCGTGGGCACCCATGCCGTCATCGAAGATACCGTACAGTTTGCCCGTCTTGGTTTTGTGGTCGTCGATGAGCAGCACCGCTTTGGTGTCGCCCAACGTGCGAAGCTTTGGAGCAAGAGCAACAATCCCCCTCATGTGCTCGTGATGACGGCAACACCCATTCCTCGTACCCTCGCCATGACCCTTTATGGCGACCTCGATGTGAGCATCATCGACCAGTTACCACCAGGACGCAAACCCGTGAGAACCACGCATGTTTTCGACTCTCGCATGACCTCGCTCTATGACGGTATCCGTCAGCAGATCCGCGAGGGACGCCAGGTGTATATCGTTTTCCCCCTCATCGAGGAGAGTGAAAAGAGCGACTTGAAGAATCTTGAAGATGGCTTCGAAGTGTTGAAACAGGCATTCCCGGAGTTCCGTCTGAGCAAGGTTCACGGCAAGATGAAACCCAAGGATAAGGAAGAGGAGATGCAGAAGTTCGTTAAGGGTGAGACACAGATCCTTGTCGCCACCACCGTCATCGAAGTGGGCGTCAACGTGCCCAACGCCTCAGTGATGGTCATTCTCGAAGCCCAGCGTTTCGGCCTCTCCCAATTGCATCAGCTCCGCGGACGTGTGGGGCGCGGTGCCGACCAAAGCTTTTGCATCCTCGTCACCCCTTACAAACTCAGTGAAGACACTCGCAAACGCATCGACATCATGTGCGATACCAACGACGGTTTCCGCATTGCCGAAGCCGATCTGAAACTGCGTGGACCTGGCGATCTGGAAGGCACCCAACAAAGCGGCATGGCTTTCGATCTGAAGATTGCCGATATCGCCCGCGACGGACAACTCGTTCAGATGGCTCGTGAAACGGCTCAGCCCATCATCGAGGAAGACCCCACTTGCACCTCCGAGAAATACGCCATTCTGTGGCGCAGACTCAAGGAACTACGCAAGACGAATATCAACTGGGCAGCTATCTCGTAAGTCATTAAGTGTTAAAACAATCCAAAACTTTGTTAACGTACACACATATCTCTTGGGGTTTCGAAAAGTTTTCACTACCTTTGCAAACGTATTTTTTGCATCAAGCAATTAAACCGAACTAAAGAATGAAATTTAAGAATCTCAGAAACGCATTTATTATAGCACTGATGTCCTTTGCTGCCGTTCCTATGAACGGTCAGGATTTGTTGGCACGTCAGGCTCCCGTAGACAAGAAAATGAAGAAGGTTGATTCCGTAGCACTCCATCAGCTGATTTATCAGGAGATGCTCGACAACCCCGCTGCCGACCTGTACGACGAGTGGGATACGGAAATGACCCATTATCATAACGCCTCCACCACATTACCCGAAACGGCTACCATCGACTTACGCGGTTTCGTTATGCCGACTCCTAGCCGGGTGATCACCTCGAACTTCGGTGCCCGTTGGGGACGCCAACACAAAGGACTCGATATCAAGGTGTATGTCGGTGATACCATTCGTGCCGCTTTCTCTGGCAAGGTGCGCATCGTAAAGTATGAGGCCAAGGGCTATGGTAAATATGTCGTCATCCGCCACTATAACGGACTGGAGACCTATTACGCCCACATGTCAAAGCAGCTGGTTCATGAGGATCAGGAAGTGAAGGCTGGCGATCCTATCGGTCTGGGAGGTAATACAGGCCGTAGCACAGGTTCTCACCTGCACTTCGAGACCCGTCTCTGTGGCGTTGCCCTGAACCCCGCCCTGTTGTTCGACTTCCGTGCACAGGATGTGACAGGCGACTATTACACCTATAACCGCAAGAAGTACGCTTCTGAGTCAGCAGCCGCCACACGTCTGCGTGGTGCCAAAGCCAGCGAACTCAGTCGTTTCGATACTGAGCCCGACGATGACGAAGAGATGGCTATCGCTGCTCCTGAGGCATCGTTTGCACCAGATGTCCACTTCCACAAGGTCAAAAAGGGTGAAACCCTTCAGACCATCGCACGCAAGCGCGGCATGACGGTCGATGCCCTGTGTAAGTTGAACCACATCGGCAAGAACATCCGACTGATGCCGGGACAGATTCTGAAATACAACTAATCAACATAAGCTCCCGATGCGGGAGCTTTTTTTGTAGAACTTAAAACTTAAGACTATGCTCGACAAAGAAAGGGGACTTTATATCGCCCATTGCGCCAATGGCGCACTCAGCATTACAGGTAAGATGGCAAACCGTCATGGACTCATTACGGGAGCCACAGGTACAGGAAAAACCGTCACCCTCCAGGTGTTGGCCGAAACATTCTGCCAGGCAGGTGTGCCCTGCTTCATGGCCGACATGAAAGGCGACCTTTCAGGTATCTCTCAAGTGGGAAAGATGAGCGGTTTCATTGAGAAGCGACTGCCTGAATTCGGCATCGAGAACCCAGAGTTCCAGAGCTGTCCCGTACGTTTCTTCGATGTCTTTGGCGAACAAGGCCATCCCATGCGTGCCACAATCTCGCAGATGGGACCACAGTTAATCTCCCGTCTGCTCCAGCTGAACGAGACGCAGGATGGTGTACTCAACATCGTGTTCCGTATTGCCGACGAACGCGGATTGCTGCTCGATGACCTGAAGGATCTGCGTTCCATGCTCGACTGGGTATCAAAACATGCCAAGGAGTACACAACAAAATATGGTTATATCACCACTGCCACCATCGGTGCCATCCAGCGTTCACTGCTGCAACTCGAGCAACAGGGGGCTGATAAGTTCTTCGGAGTGCCCTCATTCGACATCTATGACCTGTTGCAGACAGAAGGCGGCAAGGGTATTATGAACGTCTTGGCTGCCGACAAGCTGATGATGCAGCCTAAGCTCTACTCCACCTTCCTGTTGTGGCTCATGAGCGAACTCTACTCCACTTTGCCAGAGGTAGGCGACCTGCCATTACCTAAGCTCGTGTTCTTCTTCGACGAGGCCCACATGCTCTTTACCGATACCAGCAAGGCCCTGCTCGACAAGATTGAACAGGTCATCCGTCTGATCCGTTCAAAGGGCGTGGGTATCTACTTCATCACGCAGAGCCCCACGGATATCCCGGAAAACATCCTCGGACAGCTTGGTAACCGTGTACAGCATGCCTTGCGTGCCTACACACCGAAAGACCAGAAGGCCGTAAAGACTGCTGCAGACACCTTCCGCGCTAATCCTGAATTCAAAACCGATGAAGCCATCATGAATCTGGAAACAGGTGAAGCACTTGTGAGCTTCCTCGACGAAAAGGGAGCCCCCAACATGGTGGAGCGTGCCAAGATTCTGTTCCCTCTGTCCCAGATTGGCGCCATCACCGAAGGTCAGCGAAACGACATCATCCGTCAAAGCCGCATCTTTGGAAAGTACGATGAAGCCAAGGAGCGCGACAGCGCCTTCGAAATGCTCATCGCCGATGCTGAGCGTCAACTGGCAGAAGCAGAGGAGCAGGAAAAAGAGATTGCCATTCCCAAGCCAGAGAAGGAAGCCAAGGCTGAGAAGAAAAAGCCCGGCATGATGAGTAAGGTATGGAAAGCTGTGCTGACCGCTATTACCTCGACACTAGCCACCATTCTTGGCACTTATGTCAGCGATAAGGTAACAGGAAAGAAGACCAAGTCGAAGACCTCGGCAAAAGGTCGTGTGGTGAAGAATGCCACCAGTGCAGCCACGCGTACCATCACCAAAGAGTTGACACGCGACATTCTGGGAAATCTCGTAAAATAAGAAAGATCCTGATTAGAGGAGATAGGCCATCTGGGTGTTATCCAGATATTCCCACATACGCTCACGCATGTTGAACATATACTTCAGGTGATAGAAATTGTCTATCTTCCACTGACCATCCTCATACACCAGTTCTATACGGGCTGGTGTATAATTTTTATTCTCATAGACGGTGAAGTTAACCAGAGCGCGCTTCTCATCACCAGAGTACACAATGTTTCTCACCTCAAACTCCTCGAAGCTCACCAAGTCGGTATCATGTGACATCGTCCAATGATTCACCTCAAAGAACAGGGTATTTGTAAGATACTCCTGACGACGAACGGCCATCAGCAACTGGTTCCACGATTTAGTACAGAAAGCTTTGTCGAGCAAATCGCTATCGGTAGAGCCACCCATATAGGAGCACTCCTGCTTGATGAGCGAATAAATGGTCTGAACACGCTCCAGCACCACGCCACGCTCTACCATAGCCGAAACCTCACTATTCAATGTGTCGGCCACCATAGTGGTGTCAGTACCAAGAATCTCATTAGATTCAGCATCTGCGGGAGCCTCTGTCTTAGAGCCGCCACAACTTGCTATCATTAACGATGTAACAATTGGTAATCCAATCAACAATGCTTTTACTAAACGCTTCACCTGAAAAAATTTTTAAATGGTCTAACTAATCGGCTGCAAAGGTACAGAAAAAAAAGTAAACCAACAAACAATTTGCTATTTTTTTTGTTAAAAAGTCGTAAATTGACAATAAGAATAGACAAAACGATTATGATGGTCGGTAAAAGTCTCAATAAAAAACCCCTCCTGACACAGCACCTGCTTCATATCCTTACTGATGCCCGTGCCTATCAGTTTCAAGGTTGCCTCCTTCATGGTCCACAGCTGAATAAAGGCCACTGCGCGGTTCTCAGCAGCTTCAATCCGCTGTATTTCATCATCGTTCATCGTATAGCGCACCAGGCTTTCGTTAAACGAACGCACCGACTCCACATCCACGCCAATGGGCCTGTCGCTTATAGCGCAGATGGCCGCCTCCTTACAATGGCTGAGATTAAAAAAGATCTCAGGATGACCTACAATTGAAGGCTTACCGTGCTCATTATATTCAAATATTGGATTCTCCCCAATGCCATACACCTCTTTCAGGCCCCGTTTCAACAACTGATAGGCAAGCACACAGAGCCGCTGCCCCAGTTCGTATTTGAACTTGAGGGCCTGCTCACGTCGCTGCTCAGAAATCTCCGCGAGAGCCGCAGCGAGGTCAAAGTCCCATATCTCATCACTCAGGAATATATGCATGATCTCTGATTTTGATGCAAAAGTACAAAAAAAACATAAACTATTCACTATACACTATTCACTATTCACTTTTTTTTGTATCTTTGCAGCATAAAACGTATGATCTTTATACTTATAAACTTTTAAAACCAACAGATTATGGATTACAAGATTATCGACATCGAAGGAGTAGGCGACGTTTATGCAGAGAAGCTGGTTGCCGCTGGTATCAACAAAGTGAGTGAACTGCTCGAGAAGTGTGCAGCCCCCAAGGGTCGCAAGGAGCTGGCCGAGGCCACAGGCATCAGCGAGAAGCTAATTCTGCGCTGGACAAACCATGCCGACCTGTTCCGCATCAACGGCGTAGGTCCTCAGTTCTCTGAGTTGCTCGAGAAGGCTGGCGTTGACACCGTGAAGGAGTTCCGTCACCGTGTGGCAGAGAACCTGCAGCCGAAGCTCGAGGAGATCAACGCTGAGTTCCACATCTGCGGACGTGTTCCCGCTGTAAGCGAAGTTCAGAAGATGATCGACCAGGCCAAAGAGCTTGAGCCTAAGATGACCTACTAGAAAACTAAATCCCCGCTCGATTGAGCGGGGATTATTATTATTTCTTGTCGTATGCGTGGACGGGATAGTCGATGGTGTAGTGAAGGCCGCGACATTCCTTGCGCTCGAGGGCCCAACGGGTAATGAGGTAGCCCACGTTGATCATATTTCGCAGTTCGCAGATATCCTTCGAAGCCTTGACACGCTTGAAAAGGCGTTCGGTCTCTTCATAAAGCATATCCAAACGGTCCCACGCACGATGCAGACGCAGGTCTGAGCGTACGATACCCACATAGTTCGACATAATCTGATTCACCTCCTTCACCGACTGGGTGATGAGCACCTTCTCCTCATTGGTCATCGTGCCCTCGTCATTCCACTTCGGCACCTTTTCATTGTAGTCATACAGATCGACATGCGCCAACGAGTCTTTCGCAGCCGCATCTGCATAGACCACCGCTTCGATAAGCGAGTTCGATGCCAGGCGGTTGCCGCCATGCAAACCGGTGCAAGAACACTCACCCAAGGCATAGAGGCGTTCAATAGAGCTCTGACCGTTGATATCGACCTTGATACCACCACACATATAGTGGGCCGCAGGTCGCACAGGGATATAGTCGGTGGTGATGTCGATGCCAATGGAGAGGCACTTCTGATAGATATTGGGGAAGTGGTGACGGGTTTCCTCGGGATCCTTGTGGGTGACATCGAGACAGACGTGGTCGATACCATGTATCTTCATCTCCTTATCGATAGCACGTGCCACGATATCACGTGGAGCCAACGAGAGACGCTCGTCGTACTTCTGCATAAACTCCTCACCATTAGGCAGTTTCAGAATACCGCCATAGCCACGCATGGCCTCGGTGATGAGGTAGGCTGGATGCGTTTCTTTCGGATTATGAAGCACCGTTGGGTGGAACTGCACAAACTCCATATCGGCCACTGTTCCCTTGGCACGATAAACCATAGCAATGCCATCACCCGTAGCAATGACGGGATTAGATGTGGTGAGATAGACTGCACCACAACCACCCGTACACATGACGGTGATCTTCGATAGATAGGTATCCACTTTCTGTGTCTTAGGATTCAGCACGTAGGCACCATAGCACTGGATATTGGGCGAACGACGGGTGACGCGCACACCCAGATGATGCTGGGTGATGATCTCTACAGCAAAGTGATTCTCCTTCACATCGATGTCGGGACAATTGCGTACTGCCTCCATCAGACCGCGCTGGATCTCGGCACCGGTATCGTCGGCATGGTGCAGAATGCGGAACTCAGAATGTCCGCCCTCGCGATGCAGGTCGAAAGTGCCGTCGTCCTTCTTGTCGAAATTGACACCCCACTGCACCAGTTCCTGAATCTGCGCCGGTGCCTGGCGCACCACCTGCTCCACAGCCTTGCGGTCGGAAATGTAATCGCCTGCTATAATGGTGTCGGCAATATGCTTGTCGAAGGTGTCCACCTTCATATTTGTCACACTCGCCACACCGCCTTGTGCAAACGATGTATTAGCCTCGTCGAGCGAGGTTTTACAGATCATACACACCTTGCCCTTCTTGGCACGTGCCACCTTCAAGGCGTAACTCATACCGGCCACGCCTGCTCCGATAATCAGAAAGTCGTATTTGTACAACATAAGCAAAATCAATAATCTGCTGCAAAGATACAAAAAAAAGTGAATAGTGAATAGTGAATAGTGAAAAATTTACTACCTTTGTGGCTGATATGAAAAAAATACTGCTTATCATTACTGTTTTGTGCCTGACGGCTGGATCATGGGGACAGATATCTGCCCCTGTGGAGTATGCCATCGCCGACACAGTCGTTGTCGACACTGCCGCTGTCGACAGTACACTGCAATGGCCAGAGAACGTGATTGCACGTCTGGACCGTCTCATGAAAGAGCCGTTGCTGAAAAAGACCCAGTTAGGACTGATGATCTATGACCTGACAGCCGACTCTGCCATCTATTGTCAAGGAGAGAAGCAAACACTGCGTCCGGCCTCGACCATGAAACTTGTGACAGCCATCACTGCCATCGACAAGTTGGGTGGCGGTTACCAGTTCCGTACCCAACTCTACTATACAGGTATCATCGAGCGCAACGTCCTGAGGGGCAACTTATACTGCGTGGGCGGTATGGATCCCCGTTTCAACAACGACGATATGAGGGCCTTTGTAGAGAGTATTCAGAAGATCGGCATCGATACCATCTGCGGACGACTGATAGCAGACACGTCGATGAAAGATGACACACGCCTGGGCGAAGGCTGGTGCTGGGATGACGACAATCCCTCGCTGACACCACTGCTCATTGGCAAGAAAGACATGTTTATGGAGCGCTTCCGTCAGGAACTCCGCGATGGCGGCATTATAGTGGTGGACAATGAGGAGGCGATTGCCAACAATAAGACGAAGAACCGCCCACTGATTCACCTCTGCTCACGTTTCCACTCTTTAGACCAGGTGCTGATGCGCATGCTCAAGGAGAGCGACAACCTCTATGCCGAGTCGGTACTCTATCAAACAGCAGCCTCGGGAGGTGTGAAGAATGCCTCTGCCAAAGACGCCCGTCAATGGATTCATAAGCTCATTACCCGTATCGGACTGAATCCTGGCGATTACAAATTTGCGGATGGCAGCGGACTGTCGCTCTACAACTATGTCTCAGCAGAACTGCTGGTGAGTCTGTTG
>Ga0265299_10006445_pt1 | contig 10686 bp, 10 predicted proteins | sample AusTroGonzalo_MG_4_FD_193485 | JGI IMG/M metagenome (GOLD analysis project Ga0265299, IMG submission 193485) | Bovine rumen microbial communities from tropical cattle in Woodstock, Queensland, Australia - Gonzalo_02 | ecosystem: Host-associated > Mammals > Digestive system > Stomach > Rumen ...
GATTTTTCACTTTTTTATAATGTTGTTCTGCGTCTTCTTTGCGCGACAAATACATTTTTATAGTTTTATCTGGAATATCCGCCTGTTCTGCATATGCAGCCGCATCTTTATAACTGTCCCTGGCATATTTATACATAAATTCAGCTATTTTTGTGTTACCTTGATCTTCGGCTATTTTTGCCACAGCGTCTTGGGCCGTCGCAACATTGTAATAAAGATATGCCATATTTTCGTTATCTATGATCAAATCAGGATTATTGCGTAAATGTTTTTTCACACTTATTAATTGATCATAACATTTTTGATAATAATTTATTGCTGCATTTCTGTCTGACATAGTATCGGCGCAGGTTTTATATACCAATGCTAAATCGCTGTACGCATTAATGTTTTCAGGGTTTAATTCTATGGCTTTTTCATAGTGTTCAATAGATGTAGCATATTTGTGCGCACGCAAATCTTTAATTCCAGCAACCATTTCTAATACAGAAGGATCAGCATTAAACACCAGCGCATCCGGCGATTTAGTGTAACAGTTTTCAAGATTTTGAGTAAGATTGTGTTCAACAATAAAATCTTTAACTATTTGGGTATCTTTTGTTTTTGACATTGCATAAACAAGAGTTGACACATCCATTTTGAAATTTTCATCTTTCGGTTTAACCGTATTGAAGTCGACGGCCGAAAAAACATCCATATTCAAATCCATCAAATCGTGTGAATCAATATAGCCTACATAAATAGCACCACACCACCAACGACGCTTCATACTGCCATCATAAAAGTTTTTCTTTTTTGCCAACCAAAAAGAAAAAGCATCTATACATTTTTGTGCATCATAATCGGCTTCTTTTAAACTTTTTACAATACCTCTGTCTTCACTTTCGTCGTAAAGATGACCAGGCATTTGATATCCAGCAACCATTAAAGCTAATATATGATTGATTGGTACATCTGTGTAACCATTTTTAATCAATGCTTGCTGAACCGCCGGCAAGGTTTCGTGTAAAATGTGAGCTCTGAATTGTTCCCAAATATCAGCTTCTGTAAATTTATCTGCCTTGGTTTTATATTTACCAACACATCTATGTTTAATGTACACACCTTGTTTGTTTTTTTCCCAGACCCAAGTAAGTCCAGGTCCATATGTGTAAACTGATTCTTTTTTATTTTTTACCGGTTTGGTGGTATATGTTTCAAATTCTAATAAATTTATAATAATATCGTTCCAACTTTCTGTGTAAAAATCCTGAACAAAAGTTGGGGACGTAACATCATACGTTTTTACATCTATTACTTGCTTTGGTTTTGATTCCGGAGCATTTTCAATTTCAGGTTTAACTTCTTGTTCTTGGTGCCCCAAGGTCTTGGTCCCACCCCAAACACCCAACGCCAACAAAGAAAGTGTTAAATAATACGATAAATATGAAGATAAAGCCGGATGCTTGTTTAACCAAGCAACAAATTTTTTATCATCGTGTTTTAATTCTGCATATTTTTCTTCGGCTTTGCGAATGGTGGCATTATCAACAAAAGCTATGTTCGTACCGCGCGAAATCAATTCAAAAAGTTTCAAAAGTAAAAATCCACCCCCACGTCCCAATTGTTTCGCCATATATTTTGCATCATATTTGCCGGTCAATTCGTCATCTATTATTTTAATAGCGCGTTTTTTTCGGGCCATTTTCATATTCGCTTTGTCTTCATCGGCCATTTTTTCAAACCAATCAGCAACAGAACGCAAAAAACCACCATTTTTTGAAATCTGACCTTTGTCACCCGGCATAACGATATCCTTTTTATTATTTCATACAAAATTATATCATAAAACGACGTAAAACACTATGCTTTTTCAATGCGAATATTTTGTAAAAAAATATTGGCAATGGGGATTATTGTTGCTATCATCAAAACCGTGATGATAAAAAGATTCCTTTTTTTATTTATTTTGCTGATTACATGCGGTAATGCGTGGGCTGCTGATTTTTCAACCAAGGCAAAATCCGCGTTTTTAATTGACTATGACAGTGGTGATGAAATTTTTACAAAAAACGCCGATGTTTTGATGCCGCCGTCATCTATGTTAAAGCTGATGACATTGACCGTGCTTTTTGATGCCGTAAAATCAGGCGAGATAAAGCTAACTGATACAATCGTTGTCCCAGAAAGTGCAGATTACAAAAACTCTGTTTGGCATTCGGCCAGTAAAATGTGTTTGGTAACAGGACAAAGCATCACTGTCAAAGATGCGATTTTGGGTATAATTGTGTTGTCGGGCGGGGACGCGTCTGTGACTGTGGCTGAAAAACTTGGTGGAAATGAAATTCAATTCACTGAATTAATGCAAAAAAAAGCCCGTGAAATCGGTTTGGAGAAATCTAGTTTTGGAAATTCAAGTGGCCTGCCCCATGCGAATAATTTGATGACCACACGCGAAATCGCAATGTTGGCGAAATATATTATTACTGAATATCCGGATTTATACCCGCTTTTTGCAACAAAACGATTTGAATTTACAGGGGGGCAGACCGATTGGTGCAAAGATTGGGCACGTATGCATACTATCAATTATAACAAACTATTGTTTTCTATGTCGGGCGCAGATGGATTAAAAACCGGACACACTGACGACGGCGGATACGGTATCGTTGCCAGTTCTAAAAGCGGCGGGCGTCGGTTGATTGGGGTTATAAACGGTCTTAAAACATCGGGACACGAAGGATTAGCCGAAGAAATGAAAAAATTGTTACAATACGGTTACAAAAACACACAAATCAAAATATTTTTCCGCCCCGGCGATGTGTTGACCAAAGTGCCTGTGTGGTATGGGAAATCAGCAAAAGTAGAAGCAACTGTGGCACAAAATGTGGCTATTACTTTGCCAAAAAATCATCAATTAAAAGATATTCGCGTAATGGCACGATTTGACGAGCCTGTGGCTGCACCAATAAAACCTGGCCAGCAAATTGGCGAAGTTGTAATTGAAAAGAACGGTGATATCATTAAACATATTCCAATGGTCGCAAAAAATGAAGTCAAAAAAATTCGTTTTTTCAGACGGTTAATTAAAAATTTCTCTGTGTTGATATGGGGTAAATAATGGCACCGAAAAAGAAAGAGGTTTTATTTGAATTCCCAAATCCAATGGACAATGATTGTCTGGTTGGACACGGTGAAACATTAAAAAACTTTATGGACGCATGGAACGCACGTGATGTTCATCCTATACATCCAGTTTGGATGTTATGTGGACCACGTGGAATTGGCAAAGCAACTTTGGCTTATAAAATTGCCCGAATGGTTTATGGCAATGTCGGCGATTTCTTTATAATTGATTTGGCACATAATATTGATGAACGCGGAAATTTGAAAACTGATGCCAAAGCGATTTCTGTTCATACTGTCCGCGCAATGATTGAACGTATGCAAATGTCGTCTATGTCTGGAAATTGGCGCGTTATTTTAATAGATTCTGTAGATGAATTAACAGTTGCGGCAGAAAACGCAATTTTAAAATTATTAGAAGAACCACCACAACAAACTTTATTTTTATTAGTGACACATCAATTATCAAATGTTTTACCGACTGTTCGGTCACGTGCGCGAATTGAAAAAATGCGTCCATTGTCTATGTCTGAATTACGTGAATTATGCGCAAAGTTTCTTGGAAATGAAGAAATCAGTCATAACATATTAAAACTTTCAAATGGCAGTTTTGGTAAAATTGCTAATTTGAAAGCCTCAGGCGGGGATGAAATCTATGATGAATTGATGGATGTGTTAAATAACAAACATGCCAATGCCGCCGATGCCATGAACATAGCAACAAAAATCGCTGTTTCGGCACCACTTTATGGAATTGTATTAGATGCGATTGCTGCGTTGGGATTGGCAGATTTGTACCCTGTTGCGACCCGTGCCATTTCTGATATAAACAGACTGAATTTAAAGGCTGAAATTACAATCTTTAAAATTATTATGGAAATAAAAAAATGTTTATAGATACACACTGCCATTTGACCGACGAATATGAAGGTGGTATTGATTCCATTATCGCACGCGCTAAAGATGTTGGCGTAGATGGTTTGATTTGTGCTACCGCTGAACCGTCAGATTTTCTGCCTGCGATAAAATTAGCCGAAACACACGAAAATATTTTTGTTACTATCGGAATTCATCCGGACGGTGCACCAACAGATCCTGACGATTTTTTAACAGATGAAATTTTATCAAATCCGTACGTTGTCGGTGTTGGTGAAATTGGATTAGATTATCATTTTGGAACTGACATGCGCAAATCACAAATAGAACTGTTTGAAAAACAGTTGGAAATATCGTTAAAATACAATCTTCCTGTGGCTATACATACACGAGATGCCGAACAAGACACTATCGATATTTTAACAGATAAATACCATGGTGTTATGCATTGTTTTACTTCTGGTTGGGATTTGGCACGAGTTATGTTGGATCGCGGTTTTTATTTTTCGGCCAGCGGTATTTTAACATTCAAAAACGCAGAGTCTATACGCGAAACATTTTCAAAAATTCCAAACGACAGAATTGTTATAGAAACAGATTCACCCTATTGCGCACCCGTTCCACATCGTGGACAGGTGTGTGAACCTGCGTTTGTTGTCGAAACAGCCAAAGTTTTGGCGCAAATCAAAAATTTGCAAATCGATGAATTGAAAGCTATACTGTTTGAAAACACAAAAAGATTATACCCAAAATGTCACGTCAAATTATAAAATTTGGTCAAGTTTCTGAAAATCGCAAAGCGCGGTTTGCTTATTCTATTGAAGACACAATAGAAGCCGGCATTTCATTGACTGGGGCCGAAATAAAATCAATTCGATATGGATTAGTGACTATTGTTGATGGATTTGTTCAAAGACGTGGAAACGATTTATTTTTAGCAGGTGTTGAAATTCAAAAATTACCAACTGCAAGTCGCGCTGTGAATTTTGATGAACGCCGTTCACGCCAATTACTTTTACATCGCAATCAAATAAACCGTATGATTGGAAAATTACAGGAAAAAGGCGCAACCATTGTGCCATTAAAACTTTACTTCAATAATCGTGGCAAATTAAAAGTTCTGTTGGGTATTGGGTACGGTAAAAACAAAGTCGATAAACGCGAAACTATTAAAACACGCGAATGGGAACGCAATAAATCAAGAATTATGAAAGGATAAAAATACCCCACAATCGTGGGGTATTTTTTTATAAATTAAACATTATCTTTTCATACCACGGAATTTTCCATGTTTCCCAGGCATGCCTTCTGGCATTTGTGGTTTATTGGCTTTCTTCCATACTTTGTATTCTTCAACAGAAATACAATTATCGCCATTAACATCAGCTGCTACAATTTCTTCAGCCATTTTTGGACATTTGATTGATGCGACATCCAGACAACCATTCGTGAACACAGGTTGCATTCTACGTTGCATCTTTTTGTGATGACCACAATCCATCATTTTGCCACAAGCCATACCCAACGCAAAGATGATTGCCCAAACAATAATATGTTTAACCCAATGTGCAGAACCATGACAATGACACGGACAATCCGCACCACAGCCACATTTGTGTTCCATCACTGGCGCCGCTTTGACAGCTGGTTTTTTTGCAACAGATTTTGTTGCCGTTTTTTTTGTTGTTTTTTTTGCCATTGTTTTCCTTCCTTTTGTTAGCACGATTTCATTGTACCAATTAAAATCTTTAAGTAAAGCGGAAAATTTACACAAAAAAACACCCACAAAACTGCGGGTGTCTTAACACTTAAACAAACCGTTATTAGTTCAAAGCTTCCTTCAAGGATTTGCCTGGACGGAATTTTGGTTGAACGGATGCAGCAATTTTAATTGGAGCACCTGTTTGAGGATTGCGGCCTGTTGTTGCTTTACGTTTAGCTGTTGTGAATGTTCCAAAGCCAACCAAGCGAACTTCGCCTTTTTTCTTCAAAACTTTTGTGACGATACCAATCAATGCATCCAAACAACCAGCTGCTGTTGCTTTTGTAACAGAAACTTCGTTTGCAATTGCTTCAATCAATTCTTGTTTATTCATGTGTTTTCTCCTTTCGTATAGAGTTAAGGTTGTCTAACAGTTCTTTTTTAAGGCATTTACCAAAAAAACAACTCTATTTTTTAAGCTATTCCAAGGTATCAACCTAACTGCTTAATCGAATCGTAGAGAAAACTGCACTTTAAGTCAAGTCAATTCTTTACACACCGCAAAAAAACTGTAATTATTGACAAAAAATTATTTCAACCCAAAGGCACCTGCCGGTACTGCGCGCGCATCAGCAGATGTCTTTTCACACAACACCCACTCTTTGCCAGAATCACGACGAGAGTGTACAGAAACACTGCGAAAATAATTGGGGGTCATTACTAAAATATAACAAACCACTGCGACCCAGAAGAATACCTTGGTCATATCCCATGGGGTTTTATATGCGTCCGCACTGAATTTATCTTTGACTAAATTTTGATATAATGCCCACGCCCAACTAAAACACAAAACAATGAAAGCAAAAACAAAAGCCATAAATAAATATCTGGTTCCTAAAAACTTCAATGTTTCCGAAAATGTGTCCCATACACCATCTTTAATTGGACATATATATAATACAGTATCTGGATTTATCTTGTCCGATAATTTAACAACCGTATCACCACCAAGATGTAAATCAAACATGGTGGCCAAAACTATCAAGGCCAAAACCAATACTGCCGAAAGTAATCCAGGTTTTTTATTCATTGTTATTCGGTTATTATTTTTCCCTTTGGTATATATTATATCATAAAATATGCCCCCTTTGCAATTTTATCGTTGATAATTATTAACTTTAATTTTATTATAAAGCGATAAAAAGGTTAAATATCATGACATATAATGAAATAAGAAAAATTTTTCTGGATTATTTTGAATCACATGGACATAAAATCGTACCATCTGCATCATTGATACCAAACGACCCCACTCTGCTTTTTACTGTGGCTGGCATGGTTCAATGGAAAGGTATTTTTCAAGGCATAGAACAACCCATTGCACCACGTGTCGCAAATGTTCAAAAATGTATTCGCGCAGGTGGTAAACACAATGATTTGGAAGATGTAGGTTTTGACGGCCGCCATCATACTTTCTTTGAAATGTTGGGAAATTGGTCCTTTGGTGACTATTTCAAAGAAGAAGCCATTATAATGTCATGGGATTTGTTGACTAATGTTATTGGATTGGATCCAAACAGAATTGTCGTAACGACTCATGAAACTGATGATGAAGCTACACAAATCTGGAAAAAAATTACTGGGAAAGATGCTATACGTCTTGGCAAAGACAACTGGTGGTCGGCTGGGGAAACAGGACCATGTGGACCATGTACAGAAATGCACTATGATTTTGGACCGGAACTGCCGGGTGGTTTGCCAGGGTCACCAGATGAAGATGGCGGTCGTTTTGTAGAAATTTGGAACGATGTTTTCATGCAATACGATTGTGATGCGAACGGTGTTTTAACCCCGTTGCCGAAACATAATGTTGATACTGGCGCAGGCTTAGAAAGATGGGCCGCTGTGTTACAAAACAAATTTGATAATTACGACACAGATTTGTTTGTGAATTTGAAAAACGCTGTATCTGATTTGACCGGTGTGAAAGAAACAGCGGAAAACAGATCCAGTTTCAAAGTTATCACAGACCATTTGCGTGCTGTGGGTTTTGCTATCGCAGATGGTGTTATTCCAAGTAATGCCGACCGTGGGTATGTAATTCGCAGAATTTTGCGTCGTGCAATGCGTCATGGTCAAATCTTGGGCCATCGTGGTGCATTGTTGTCATCACTTTATCCAGCATTGGTTAAAGAAATGGGTGATGCGTACCCAGAATTAAAAACACAAAGCGAACATGTTGTTGAAATTATTAAAAACGAAGAAAATTCGTTTGCAGATATGTTACAAAACGGTATGAAGTTGTTGGAATCTGAATTACCAAAAATCAACAACGGAGTTTTACCCGGTGACATTGCTTTCAAATTGTTTGACACATATGGGTTCCCGTTGGATTTAACTCAAATGATTTTGCGTGACAGAAACATGACTGTTGATGTTAATGCATTTGAAAAATGTATGGCAGAACAAAAAGAACGTTCACGCGCTGATACTCGTGGCACAAAAATTTTATGGGAATCACAAACTGAATTGGCCGACACAGACGACAGTGAAAAATACGCAACAAAAACTGATAAACCTGCCAAAGTATTGGCCATATTACGTGGCGAAGAGTTTGTAAAATCTGCTAATCCTGGCGACGAAGTCGAAATCGCGCTGGACCATACCCCATTTTATGGAACCCAGGGCGGTCAGGTCGGCGACAGCGGTGTTTTCAAACAAGGTGACAAAGTCGTGATGAATGTTTCGGAAACCAATCGTGCAAATAATGTTGTTGTCCACAAAGGAACCCTGGTGGAACCAATTGCTGTGGGTGATGAAGTGATGCCTGAAATCAATCAAAACATTCGTCAGCAAACTGCACGTGCACATACTGCAACACATTTGTTACAGGCGGCATTGCGTGCCGTGTTAAACGAAGATGTAGAACAACGCGGATCCAAAGTTGCACCTGATTCTGTGCGATTTGATTTTTCATTTGGACGTGCGTTGACCGCAGAAGAAAAACAAGCAGTCGAAGATTTAGTCAACAAATGGATTGCGGCTGATTTACCTGTTTCTCACGAAGAAATGGATATTAAATCTGCCAAAGCACGCGGAGCAATGGCTTTGTTTGGTGAAAAATATGGCGATGTAGTGCGCGTAATTACTGCGGGCGATGTATCCTGTGAATTATGTGGCGGAACACATATTTATCATACTGGTGAAATCATAAAGGCACACATAAACAAAGAAAAATCTATCAGTTCTGGCATACGTCGTATCACTATGTCGGTGGGTTCATTGGCCGAATAAAAATGAAACAATTAAATGATTCTGATATTGCTAATATGATTGGGACAGAGTTTGTTCCTGAAAATAACGCTGTGAAAAAATCAGTTAGAAAGGAATTACATCTGTCCACGCGCATTCCAAAAGAAGAACCGCCAATTCCAGCACACACCATTATTGATTTTCATCATCATACAGAAGAAGAATCTTGGAATATGCTGGTTCAAGTTGCCGCATCAGGAACACGTTCTGCAACTGTAATCACAGGGGCCAGCGGCGTATTAAAAACAAAATTTCAACAATGGATGAAGGGAAGTATAATCACCCCACGAATAATGTCATACACCCAAATAAACAACGGCAGCTTTGAAGTAAAGTTTTACAAAATAAAGTAATTATGGTGCCACTTCGTCTGGCAATAAATCTGTATTTTTTGTCATACAATGACCATGTTCTACACGCCACAAGGACCGTTTTGTATCATCACTGTTTGGATTATATTTCGTAAATTTATATGGCGCATTAAATAAACTGTGCACACAGTCCATATTTAATTCATTATTTGATGAATTATTCGATTTTGTCGCAACTTTACAAGGACATAACATATCAACAAACTTATTTCTGGCACTTGTGAAAAAAATCCTGTAATCAAGATGTGGCCCAGTGTATGGATTACCATGTATATCATTGCCACTTTTACCACTTAAAGCGATTTTATCACACGCTTTTACTTGCTGACCATCCTGGATAAGTATTCTATCAAGATGCAAATACTGCGTCTCAAGTCCACTGGCATGTTTTATAGTTATATAACGACCTGCCCCTCCATTCGTCCATTGTTCCCTTACTTTGGCGACACCATCCGCAGTCGCGTACACAGGTGTTCCAACGGGGCACGCTATATCAATAGCAGGATGGAATCTGGCACCGTTTGCGGATCTTGGACGGAAACCAAAGTCGCTGATTATTTTATATTTAAAATTAGTCATATCCACAGGATAACGCAATGGCAACTTAGTAGATTTTCCGTTTTGACACCAATTTTTTGCAACACCAGTTCCACCTGCATCAATTGGCGGGTGATATCCACCACCCGATGTCGTCCCTGTGTCTTCGTTATCTTCTTCATATTCTTCGTCTTCATACTCTGAAATTAAATCTGCCATTTCATTAGTAGCATCATCTACTGCCTGCATGTCTTCAGAGATAGTTATACCATGATAGGCACAATTTGCGATACACACACCTTTTTCATCGTATTCAACAGCATATGGTAAATAATCTTCGCGATAAAATTCCAGACGGGCATTAAACGATAAATCTTCAAATGTTTTTGGAAAGGGTGTTGCCGTTAAAAGACTTTCTTCGCTTTGGACCTTTGGAAAAGGAACCGCGCCCATATCAGCAACCGGTGGTTCGGTTGGTTGTGGAAATTGAACTGCTGGGAATTCTGACTCTGATTCAGGTGGTGTTGGAAACTGTGCCGATGGAAAATCGACACCAAAAGCACCAGCCATAAAAAGCACCCCAGCAAACGATAAAAATACCGACCTGCATTTCATACGCTATATTATATCACTTTTTTTGATAAAAATAAATATAGTCTTGACCAAATATATAAAAATTTGCTTTCATTACCCCGAAAGGGCAAGAGAGAACACAAGGAAAGGAAATGAAAAAATGTCAAAAATTCACTTCTATTATGGTGTTATGTCATCGTCTAAATCCGC
>Ga0265299_10006447_pt1 | contig 10684 bp, 16 predicted proteins | sample AusTroGonzalo_MG_4_FD_193485 | JGI IMG/M metagenome (GOLD analysis project Ga0265299, IMG submission 193485) | Bovine rumen microbial communities from tropical cattle in Woodstock, Queensland, Australia - Gonzalo_02 | ecosystem: Host-associated > Mammals > Digestive system > Stomach > Rumen ...
CTGATAAATTAAAAACGGTATATAATTAAAACAAAAAAAGGATAAATAAAATGAAATATTATACTTTTTCTACATTAGGTAAAGATGGTTTAAAATGGTATCCAAAAAGTACTAAAGGTGGATTTCAAGGTAATTTAATTTCAGATTGGACAAATAATAAAAACGAAGCAATTATTTGGGCAGATTCCAAAGATTTTTATTGCCTCATGAATGAATATATTGATACTGAAATAGAAATTGTAGAAAAAGATTCGTGTTATAAAAAATTAATTACTATTACTAATGTTAATAATCAAAATAAATTTATTTGTTTTAAAATTGATGGATTAAAAGATGGAATTATGGTTGGTTTATATCCAAATGGTGATGGTTTGGTTATTGATTATAAAGGAGACCAAACCGGAGTTCCATTTAATGCCGATTCTAATTTAATAGAAGAATTAAACAATCCAAACCTTTAAGATAAAGTAATAGAATATTTATTTTTTGCTTTTAATTTTTTGCATTGAATTTTGATATTATTATCAAAATGATTTTTAATTCTTTCACACCAACCGTTTAATTTAATACGAATTATATCATCATCTATGATAAAATTAACTTTTGCTTTTTTGAGGTCTGGTCGTGCTAAATCAAAATATGCCACAAATGCTTCTAATGAATCAAAAGCTTCTCGCTGAGTAGTTTTATTATCCCAATGAATTTCTTTAGGTAAGGGTTTTAGTTTTTCTTTATATAAAAAATGTAATTTACGAGTTATATTATAATTTGTAATAGATAAACTAATTTCTTCTGGAGTAATATTAGTTTCTGGATCAATATGAGTAAGAGCAAATAAAATAGCATTTGCAACATCATCCTGCCAATCAGGGTCATTTAATGCTTTTTCAATGTCTGATTTTTTTACATCTGGTAAAAAATCATTCATACCTGCCATTTACATTCTCCTTAATACTCAAACTCTTTCTAATTCATTTAATTGTTTAAGTACTATTAATTCATTAATTAATTTTCGTGCTTCTACTTCAGATGAAGATTCATATGAATGATTATTAAACCAAAACAAAAAAGTAGTTTTTCCGCTTTTCGTGTCTAAATCTTTCCAAAGATCTACTCCTGAACAATGCGTATAGAATTCTATCATTTTCTATCCCTTATATATAATAGAATTCTATATTTTTTATTGCAGATTTTAAAAAATTTCTAAACTCTTTATATTATTTATAATCTATCAAACACACACAATTTCTACTTAAATTACCACAATAAAAATCGCCATAATCTATACAATATAAATTACCATTCTTATCTTTTCGAAAATTCTTAGGATTTATATCTGATTGAACTAGATACAATGTCCATGTATTAAAAAAATTATCAATTTTTTCATAATCTTTTTCTGCTTTACTATATAATCTAGCTAATTTTAGCATATCATTCCAATCTACTTTACTTGGCAAATGTTTAACAATACTAAATAAACCACAACTAAAATATACTGGACAGAAAATAGGCGTTATATCTCCATCATATCTCCACTTTCTTCCCCATTGTTTATATGCTTTACCTTTACAATAATATCTATATCTTTTTCTTTCTAAAATATTCATTATACAACTAGTAAAAAAACCAAGAAAAGGATTTCCATTGCTAAAATTTATTTTAGCTATTTTAAATCCAATAGGACCAATATGAAAATACAATCTATAATTACCTTTCATTTTACTATATCTGTTTTTAAATATTTTAGAATAGTTGGAAAATCTTTAATCTCTTCTGGTGATAAACTTAACTGTTTATCTTTAAAAGATAATCCAGTTTCAGATAATTGATATTTTCCAGATACAAAATCACTTAAATCTTCTCTATTTAAATAGATTTGATGTTTTTTATTATTTAGTAATTTTATACCAGTTTCATCAAGATTTATTACTCGCATATCTTTTACCTCTTTATTAAAAATAAATAGCACAAAAGACATAAAATGTAAAATATTAAACTTCCAATTAGTATAAAAATAAGCCCCATAAAAGAGGCTTATTTAATTTTAATTTTATATGCTTTAGTTTGCACTTGATGTAACGGTTACTGCTGCATCTGCACCCGTAATAGTTGTATTCAAGATAATTGATTCTGCTGCATATACTGGTGTTAATATAACATCTATTACTAATTGATTATTTTCAATTACAATAGGTGTATTATTTGAAGTATCACATATTACTTGATATGCTGCAATTCCATCTGCACTTAGAATTGTATCTAAGAATTGAGAGAATTGTAATGTAATTTGCATGCGTTCATATGGAGTATTATTTTCAAACAAATGCCATCTTGCTGCATCGCGTAAAATTGTTTCAATATAGATAACTGTACGAGCAACATTAATACGATCTAATGCAGATGGTTTTTGTTGTAATGTTCTTTGACCCCAGTTTACATAACCTGCAGAAGCATCACGGATAATGCAGTTAATTTGATTATCTGCATATAATGTTCCACCAATATTAGAATCATACATTTGAGTTAATCCAGTAGGAGAAACTGTTGAAGAACTAATAATACCACGATTTGGACCTGCTGGAGCATGCCATGGATCACCTGCTTGACCAATCAATTTAGCAATAAATGCAGATGGACACATTACAAATCCACCACGACCTTGAACTGCATCATATGTTCTTACCCATGGAGATGATAATGCACCACGATATGAATTAGATCCAAAGATATTCTTTCTCCAATCAATTGCATCATCTGCTTCAACTTCAGATACAGGAATATCAAACAAGCAGAAACAATCACGGCGATATTCTGCAACTTCTAACATCTTATTTTGATAAGCTGCATCTGCATTTGTTGTATAACCAGAATTCATTAACAAAGAAATAGTTGTTTGTGAGCGATCTTTAAATAAATCCCAAGCATCCAATAATTCTTTTGTTGTTGGTCTACCACCAGCTTGACCACCACCTAATGCTGTATTTGCAGTAGTCAATTTTGTTTCTAATACTTTACCTTCTGGTAATGCTTTTAACAAGTTTGGATTTACATATACTTTAATATAATCAGATGAACCATTAACTACATCTTCAACAAATGTTGAATTACCATAATGATCTTTTGCTGGATATGTTGTACATATATTATAACTTTCTACTGTAGAAGTTACTTTACCAATTTGTTGTTTAACTTCTAATTTGAAAGTTCTTTCACTTGGATCTGGATATTTACTTACTTTACCACCTTGCAAAGGAGTAGTTGGAGCAACAGTGCTTTCATAATCGAATGTAAGTGATTTTGTATTTTCATCAGATGTTTTAGATTTTACTGTATAAATACCAGCTTGTGCATCTACAGCAACACGAACAATTTCAATTTCACTTCCTACTTCAATTGAATTATATACATCTGTTGGTACACCAGTCATTGTGGCTGTGTATGTATGCATACCTTCTGCACTTGGTGTTGCATCTACATATGTAATATTTGTAAAGGCTTGTGCACGATTTTCATTAACTGTACTATCTGTTACTGTAACAAACAATTTCAAATTATTTGGATTATTTGCAACAATAATCAAAGCATCATCAACATTTGTATTTGTTAATTCAATATTAAATGTAGCATCAGTACCAGTACCACCTGTAGCAATAACTGGATTAGAAATTGTTTCACTTGAAGTTGTACCAGTATTAATAAGTTCAACTGCAGTGATTATACCTTCTAATTGATCATTTGTAGTAACAGCTGTTACTTTAACTGTAGCATTAACTGTACCAGCAGTAATACCTAAAGGTAATGTTAATTCATCATTTACTGCATAGTTTTTACCACCATTTGCAATTTCAACACTAGCAACACGATATGCTCCAGTATTTGTAAACAAGCCAGAAGGATCTTCAGTTGTTAATACTGCATCCATATTTTCTACATAATAACCTTCTGTTGTAAATGATTTTGTACTACCTTTTTTAGGAATTTTAACAGAGGCATACATAGCATCATCTGTATCGTGTGCACCTTCTTTTCCGGCTTTAACTACACGGACAAAATAATGGCTATTGATTGATTCAGAAGCAACTGCTAAAGAATAACCAGCGTATCCATACTTTGCAGAATTTAATGCACCAAATATATTTGTATAGTCTCTAAGTGTTGATAAAAATGTTGGCTTGTTAATTGGACCGAATTCTGCTTCGCCAACATAAGCACAGGTTGTTACTGAATTGGTAGCCACTACCCCGGATAAATCCTTAATTGTTGGGTACACGTCAGGCCATTTATAGTTTGCCATTATTCAAATCCTTATTCTATGTTGTTCTAATTTCTTAGTTATATATTAGAACTTTGTTAGTTTTATATCCTTGACTTTTTATAACTTTTAGTATTATAAAACCTATCATATAGAACTTATATGATAGGCTTAATTTATTTAAATTTGGATTATATCTATTATTGATTTTTTAAATTTTGAATCAATTCTTGTAAACCAGAAATAGCTTCTTGACTAAATAATTTATTATCTAATAAAGCTTCTAATGTACTGATATCACTTTGAATATTATCAGTTTTTTCTAAGTTATTATTTTTTTCAATATCTGCTTCTTCAACAATTCTTGCTTCTATTCTTTCTAAAGTTTCAGGGTTAAATGTAAATAAAGATAAGAAATCATCAACTTGTTGCGGATATAAACCATCTAATTCAATATAATTGTATGCATCTGCATTATCATATAAATAATCAGTTGTAATTGTTGTTTCTTCTGTAATGATTTTTATAATTGTATCTAAATCATATTTATTATATTCTTCAGAAGACTTTACTGCAACAGATTCTTCTACTTCTTCTTTTTCTTCTACTTCATTTTCTTTTGGTTCTTCTTTATCTTCACCTGTTTCAGCTTCTTCTTTACCTGCTTCAAATTCTTTTTCAAATGCAGGTAATTTAGAAACAATAGTAGATAATTGTGCGAAGTGTTTCTTTTCTTCAGAAATAATATCTTCTAAAGTGGGTTTAACAAGATTACCTAACCAAGGTTCTGATCTATCAACCATATCAATAATTTGCATATATTGATTAATAGCATCTGTTTCAGCTGCAGCTGCTGTTAAAATACCTTCTTGTGCTAAAGCTGTAACATCTTGATCTTCTGCTACTGCTTTATCCAAAGGATTAGCAGCCATTCCTTCTGTTAATATTTTTTTAGGAATAAATTGCGCCATTTTAATAACCTTTTATTGTTTATTTTTTAATAAATTTGTTATATTATCAAGATGTTGATGTATATTTGCCATTTTTTTAGCATCATTACCAAATTTATTTTGGGCTTCTGTAGTAGGCATAAAATCATAAGACAATGCTTTAGAATCAAATGAACAGTTACAATTTTCTGGTGGATTTTGTAACATATCAATTATTCTTTTAGGAGTTTGAAAACTAACTGCTTTACGAACATCGTCTGTTAATTCAAAATTGTAACCTTCTCCATCAATCATAGTAATAAACTTTGGTTGATTTGGATTATCTTTTACCAAGATTACAAATTCATCTGCTTCTTTAATTGAAGTTAGTTTTTTTTTACGCTTTCTTTTTTATCAAATTTATAAGAATTACCATCTTTTTTCAATACAACTTTTTTATCTGTATTTGTATCAATTTCTAATTTTTCTGGTAAATCTTTTTCATCAATGTTTTGTATTGCATAAGATGGTTCTTCATTAGCATCTACGTTTTTAACAATACTTAATTTAGCTGATAATTCAGGATCAACTGCATTTTTAACTGCATTTAAAACATCACTTGGATTTAACCGTTTATCTGGATTATATGCTAAATTACCAGCATAATCAGATTCAGTTAAAGTTCCTTGCTTTCTTTTTAAATAACTTTCTATAATACCTGCAATTGTGCATTCAGCATCATTTTCACAGCGATCATGTTTGCCTAATTTAACTAAATCATCTAAAAGTTTACCCATAGATGGTTCTTCTTCAGATGCTACAACTTCTTCTTTATTTTCAAAATCTGTATCATTAGACATTTTACCAGTATTAATTAAATTTTCTTTATCTGTAATTTCTTCTTGAGAAAATTCACCTGGATTAGTATTAGCCATGCCCATTTCATCAAAAGATGTAGAATTTTGAGCAATAATTTCTTTTGAGCTGTCTAAACCTTCTTTCATTAAAAAAGGTGCAACTGCTTCTAATAATTGTTCTTTAAGACTCATTTGTATTGCCTTTATTAAAAACTTTCTTGTATTTGTATGGATTCTTATATCTTTGTTTATCTTCTTTGCGTTTTTGTTCCTTATTATATCGGTCCATAAAACTAACAAATTCACGATAAGTCATCTTTGGCAAGTCAGCCATACTAATTTCCTTTAATCGTTTATATTTAGAACTATGCTAAATATATATTTTTATATTTCTTTAACTTTTAATAAAACCTGGACATAATGTTATGATTTTACCTTTTTTAGATTTACCATAGATTGCTGCAATTGGTTTACCTGCTTTAATCCAATGTTCTACTAAGCAAATATGAAAATGATTATATTTATTATTAGATTCATGAAAATGTTTACAAGAACATTGTCTAGGATGTAGAGTAACATAAATAGATTCAATCAATATACCTTGGATTTTTTCATCTATCCAATAACCTTCTACTTGACTATCTATAATATTTTCACGAATCGTATACATATATAAACCTTTATTGAATAGAAATATAAAAAATCCCCAGATTTATAAAAACCTAGGGATTAATTGTATTTTATTCAAAGAAACTTAAGCTTTGAAGTAACGTTTTGTAAAGCGTTTTTCTTCACCAGATTCTACGATCCAGTTGTCAGCATCAACACCACTTTCTTTGACACAAACATGTTTACCCAATACTGTATCAAATACTTTGCAGCCTTCAGCCAATGTACGATTGCCAAATGAACCAGCAATCTTTGCAACTGTAGATTCTGACAAGTTAGCAGCTTTCAAAGATTCAATCATCTTCATATAATCTGCACCTGTCATTTCAGAAGATTCATAGCAACCCAATGCTTCTTCTACTGCATCTTCCATTGCCATTTCATCATCTGCTAATGGGTCAGACATCAATGCTTCTGGTTCATCAGAGATTGCATTCATTTCTTCATCAGATTCAAATTGAGATTCTGGATAAATCATACCTTGAGAAGCAGCTTTATCAAAGAAACCAATTATTTTACCATCTTTATCCAATGCTTTTTCAACTTCACCAGGTTGTACTGAACCACCTAATTCAGAAACACGAGCAACAAATTCTTCATAACCAAAGTAAGGTTCTTTTGCTACTGTATTTGCAGAAATAGTTGTCATATCAATTGGTTCTTCATCTTCTTCATCAACCAAGATAGATTCACATTGCATAGATTTTGTGATAACCATTGGATTTGCTGCGAATTTGTCAAACTTTGCTTGAACAGATTCTTTTTTAGCAACTGAACATTCACCAACTTCAACTTCTGCTGAATCTGGTTCTTCATCTGCCATTTTACCAATAACATCTTCTACATCGCCTGTATCCAATACTGTATCAACAGCATCTTTAGTTACGAATTCAACATCAGACAATTCATCTGAAGAAACTACTGTATCAGCAATTTTAGAAGCCAAATCTGCATCAGAAACAACTACAACTGCTGCTGCATTTGATTTTACTGCCAAGTCGCCATCTGGTGTTGCACCTAATTCAACTTGATCACCTTTATTTAATTCAACATCACCTTCGTCTGTTTCCAAAATCAACTTTTTAGAAACAACCCAAGCTTTAGATTCAGCTAGTGCTTCACGAGCAAGGCGAGCTGACAAGCGGTTTAAATACTTTGCCATTTTATATTTCCTTATAAATTATAAATTATTAATATATCAAGACTTGAGTTGTAAATAAAAAGTAAACTAGTAATCTATTAATATAGAACAGTTTATTTTTTATAAGAGATATAATTTCTTTACTAAATATAAAAAAATCTCACTACAAGAGTGAGATTTAATTTTTTATCCAGCCCATTGAGCAAGATGTAAGACAGAATGATTTCGTAAACTATCACATTCTTCTTTTAATTTTTCTAATCTTCTTTGTAAAGCTTCTGTGCTAATTTTAAAATCACCTGATAATTCAACACCACTTCTTGCTTGAATAATAGATTCAATAAACCGATAAGAAATGAATTTTAATAAATGATCTGACTTAGAAGGTTCGACATATTCAGGAGATGTAAATCCTATTGCTAAATCCCAAGATAACATACCAAAGCCCCAGGGTTGTAAAATTTCTATTCTATCTTTAGTACGATTAATTGTATACCTTGGTTGACCAGTAGATAAATCATCTAATGTATTACTTAAGATAGTACTCATTAAATCAAAATTACTATTACCTACTTGAATACCAAACATTTGCATTGACCACATGCTAGGATTTGACCATGTATTCCAAGCAGGTCTTTCAACTCTCATAACGCCCATAAAATAAGCATTATCTAATTGATCTTTTGGTATTGCAGGAACTGCTTTTGATAAGGCATCTTCAAATGGAATAACTAACATTCCATCTTCTACAATTGGTCTAACTACACTGCTCCAATTAAAAGTAGACATATATCCACTGTCTGAACTATACGCTGTACACATCATTACTCTCATTGGAAAAGAGCGGTAATAATCTAATGTACCTAATTTAATTGCAGCTTCTTTAAGTAAAGTTTCTTTATCTGATATAGCAAAATTAGGATTAGCTACATCTAATGCTATAGCACTATCAATAAGATCTTTAATAGGATAAAAATTTGCCATTTTATTTATCTTTCTTGTTTTTCAATATAATCTATTGCTTCTGCTGTTAAAGCATCATTATATTCATCATCATCTTGTTTATCTTCAGGAATTAAATCCCATAAACATTCAACTGCTTTATCAGCTTTTAATATTCTGATATAATTTTCACAAGCTTTATTCCACATCTCATCTTCATCATATTCCCAACGCCCACTACCCATTGCTAATTCTGGTTCAACCATATATGGATTATCATCCCAATGAGCAGATTCTAATTCAGAAGGATCAATATCATCTATTTCATCTTCTACTTTTTTATGAAGCATTGTTTGCATTTCAGGAGTAAGATATGTATAAGTAGGTTCTTGTGGTTTTACAATATCTTCAACTAATTTTCTAAATTGACTCATAGTATTAATTCCTTATTTTAATTAGAACTTATAATTGTACATAATTTAATTTTCTACATATTCCCAATGATATCCTTTACATGTTCTGCTTGATTTTTTGAGTGCATACAATAAATTACTACTTCCTTTTCTAAATAACCCTAAAAAATTTGCAGCTGCTTGTAAAGATTCAAAAATTTCACCTGTTTCAATACAACGAACTGGTTTACGTTTACGCGTAGCTATAATTGCAGCATATAATTTTTGTTTATGCTCTTCTGTTAATTTTTTACCATACATCGGATTACCTTTTCCAATATATCGTATACTCATTATTTCATGCATTTTTTGTTTGGCTTCTTCTGTTACAGATATTCCTTTGTGTGCTTCACTTATTCTTTTTCGTTGTTCTTTTGATCTTTTTTGTCCACGTAATTTTTTAACTCTTTTTTCTATTGTAGAAAAAGATGCTTTTCCACAATAATTTCCACCATTTTCTATATTATATCCATATTTTCTATTATTAGAATGATATATTTCTGTAATATAATAGCGTTCTTTTTGTTCTATTTCTTTTTTATTCGTTGATTCATATAAAATTTCATGTTTAATATTATCCCACCCATATTTTTGAATTGCATTCCAAATTACTTTTTGTTTTTTATAACCTTTACCTTCTTTTTTCCATCTTTCTTTTGGATTAAGATGTGTTATACCTACATAATATTTATTATTAGGAAAAGTATGCAAATAAAGATAATATTTAGTCTGCATATGGATCACTATCGTTGCCTCTCGGATCATATCCGGCTGCTTTTTGTTTAAAATAATCATCTGAATTATAACGTCTTGGATTTGGATCTTTATATTCTTCATATGTTAATTCAGGATTATTATACCAATTTTCAAATTCACGTAAATTAAAAAATTCAATTAATCTAAATCCATTAGCTTTAGCAACTTCTCTTTTAATAGGATCCGTAATTGTCCATTGTTTTATAGTACGTTCATAATAATTTCCGGGTTCTGCTTTTGATTCTAGCCATCTTAAGTCAGCTTGATGTTCTGGATTATTAGGATTGTATGGTTCAGAAAAATGTGTCCAAGTTTTATTATAATTTATAAACCAATCTTTTGAAGGAATATACAGATCGCTTTGGAAGTGTCTTTTAGTTTCCGGATTAATAAAGCGATCATCTGTATAAGATATAATAACATCCGGATATTTTTCTTTTAGCTTATCAAAGATATAGGTTTCATCTTTACTAGAATTATATCCACTATCTTTATCAAATACTTTTTTATCACCTTCTTTTACTGGTTTTTTAGGTTTATCTTTTAATGATTGTAAATGACCATCAGGACCAGCATGAAAAAGTGGAATGAATTTACCATCTTTAAAAAATCCAATATCTTGATTTTTAATAATATCTTCAGTTAATTCTTTAAATCTACTCATTTTAATAATCCATTACTGC
>Ga0265299_10006448_pt1 | contig 10683 bp, 10 predicted proteins | sample AusTroGonzalo_MG_4_FD_193485 | JGI IMG/M metagenome (GOLD analysis project Ga0265299, IMG submission 193485) | Bovine rumen microbial communities from tropical cattle in Woodstock, Queensland, Australia - Gonzalo_02 | ecosystem: Host-associated > Mammals > Digestive system > Stomach > Rumen ...
GCGACAAGGTGCCCGACGAGAAAACGATATGGGCTTTCAAGGAGGAATTGACAAAGAAAGGTCTTTTCGAGCAATTGTTCAATAAATTTTACGCCTTTTGGGACGAGAACAACTTGATCATGCATGAGGGCACCATGATAGACGGGAGCTTCGTGGAGGTGCCGCGCCAGCGTAACACGCGCGAGGAGAACAAACAAATCAAGGAAGGCAAGGGCGGCGAGTTGTGGAATCCCGAAGAGGGCGACACCGAGAAGGATGAGAAGCGCAAGGCCAACAAGAAAAGGCAGAAGGACACGGATGCCCGATGGGTGAAGAAAGGCGGCGAGAAACATTACGGCTACAAGAACCGCACAAAGGTGGACAAGGGGAGCAAGTTCATCAAGAAAGGGGTGACCACAAGTGCTTCCGAGCACGACTCCAAGCCTGTGAAAGAGCTTGTGGATGAGAACGACAGAGGGAAGGATTTGCTCGCTGACAGTGCCTACATCGGCAAAGGGGTGAAGAGGGTGATGCGGAAGTTCGGGATGAAGGACAAGGTGATCAAGCGGAACAGCAGAGGCAAGAAGATCAGCAAATGGCAGGAAACCATCAACAGGAAGAACTCGAAGTTGCGCGTGAGGGTCGAACATGTATTCGGGTTCATGGAAGAGTGCCTTCACGGAATGTACAGCCGAGTGGTCGGTTTTGCGCGGAACGCGGCCTTCAATACCCTGACGAACCTTGTCTACAACCTGTGCCGGTACGAGCAAGTTATGCGACTTGGGATGAATTAAATATATTAACTAATTGATAATCAAAAACATACTATCCCCCCCTAAAAAGTAGAAAAAATCAAAAAACAGACCGAACTAAAAGAATATTTATGTAGATTTGCAGCGTCATATTTTCAGATTATGTTCAACGGACCTCGCATGGTCTGGAGGTATGGCGCGAAAAAGTTAAAAATAGAGGTCCCCTCAAGTTAATAATGGATGTACTTAAGCTCGAAGAGGCTCTGGGTAAAGGATACAAAAAAGTGTATTTTACTTTTGATTGTATTGGAGATACGATTTTGTTAATGAGTGCTCTTAAGTATCTTTACATAAGAAACAAGCAAAAAATACTTATTGGAACCTTGTATTCTGAATTAGTTGTTGGCTGTGATTACCTGGATGTTTTGGATGGTTTTTGTGAGGAGAATTTGTATACAGAATCATATCATCATGTTATTCATGCAGGTATTACACCCGTTTTTATTAGTTCTACTGGTTTTGTCAAAGAAAATAATCGATTGAGACCCGTGTGGGGCAACAATCACATCATGGTTAATGTGTGTGGCAAAATTGGTATTGAGTCAAAGATAAAAGTAGTTCCAGATTTCTATTTATCTGAAAAGGAAAAAAATGAAGGACGCTATTTTGAAGATACACAAATAGCAATCATAAGTTCTGGGAATCAGCCATACAAATCAATTCCTTTTGATGTGTCAAAACATATTGTGGAGAGTCTAAATCATAAGTATCATTTTGTGCAAATTGGGAGTATCGAAGACCCATTAATTCCTGAGGTATTAGATAAAAGGAGTATAGGGGGGCTTCGCAAGACAGCTTCCGTTTTGTATAATTCAGATCTTTTCATAGGTGGCATTGGCGGCTTAATGCATGTTGCAAGAGCGGTTAATTGCAGGTCAGTCATCGCGTTTTCTATGGCTGAACCTTTGAAATTAGAAAATTACCCATGTAACATTAATATCTTTGTTGATAATCCTACGTGTAATTTATGTGGAACCAACAAAGCGTTTCCTTATTTGGTAAATTGCACCCATGATTATTCATGTATCCGAGGAATTGATTATCAAAAAATGATTGCTGCCATTGAAACCCAGTTGTCTAAAAAAGGCCTTCCTTTAGAGGTTGACTATCAATATTCTACCAAAGACCAAATGGTCTATGGAATTGAAGATTACTTGAAAAGATTTGGTCAAATAAAAGAACAAACATGGTATCAATAATTATTCCAATATATAATTCCGAACGATTTTTGACCGAGTGTCTTGAGAGTATCAGGAATCAAACATATAAAGATATTGAAGTGTTGTGTATTGATGACGGATCAACGGATTCATCAGCAAACATCATTAAACGTTATACGAATACTGATTATCGTTTTGTGTATATTTCACAAACACATACCAATGCGGGCAAAGCCAGAAACACTGGTATTGATAAAGCTTGTGGTGATTATTTGTTGTTTATTGATAGTGATGATTTTATTGAAGTTGATTTGGTGGAAAATCTGATAAGATATACTAATAATTATCATGCTGATATATATGTGTTTAAATATAGATTATACGATGACTTAACTAAAACGACAAGTAGCGACATCTTTGGTTACAGAGAGGGTCTCATGAGTAATTTTGTGCTATCAGACATAGAAAAGAACACATTTGAGTTTACCAATATTTCCGTATGGAACAAAATGTATAAAAGCAACTTCATAAGAAGAAACGGCATAAGGTTTATGACCATGCATGCCATAAACGATTTGTATTTTAGTTGGAGGGCTTTGCTTTCGGCGGAAAGCATTGTTCTATGTAACACCATTGGTACCTATTATCGAATAAATAGCGGATTGTCCATATCAGACGATATAAAGAGATTATCAAGTTGTTTTATTGAGGCTTTTATGGAAATCAATAATTATGCAAAAGAGATTGGAAGATGGGAAGCTTTGAAATATGAATTGATTTTGGCGGAGAAACATCAGATTCAAGAGTATTTAGAAAGAATGAAACACACACATGATAAATCACTAAAACTAAATCAAAAACAAATAGATGTTTTTTTGAGTCAAGTTTATAATTGCTGGAAGGACTAAGACTAATAGGTATGAACCAAAAAAAGATAATAGATACTAATGGGCGAACCATCTCGAAGATTGGCATAGTGGCTCCAAGTTTCTTTGTTGAAAAACACAATAATTTCATCAACGGAATCAAAGAACTGAAGTCGTATTGTGACGCGATAGTATATGGAAAAACCGTGAACAACAGGGTGTATAATACAACGGGAACGGCAAAAGAACGTGCAGAAGACATTAATAGCATGTTCTCAGATCCAGACATTGACATGATTATCGCGTCCGATGGAGGATGCAGGGCCATCGAGGTATTGGAATATTTGGATTATGAAATGATCGAAAAAAACTCGAAAATCATTTGTGGATTCAGCGACATCACACACATCTTATTAGCCATTTATGCTAAAACAAGCAATAGAGTAATACACGGGATGGATGTAATCAACGGATTCGGTGAAGGGCTTTACATCAAGCAAAATATAGATTTGTTTTGGAAAAATGTTGAGACCGATCAATGGAATATGGGTCTTTCCAAAGCAAAGATATTAAAAGAGGGGTCTGGATGTGGCGTAACTATCGGGGGTTGGCTGAATGCTATTGTAAACTTATCGGGAACAGAATATTTTCCTAAAGACAACAAAATAATACTGTTTTGGGAAACCATCGATGAAGAACCAAATCGAATTAATATGATGTTGCAAGCATTAAGATTATCGAATCTATTGAATCGAGTAGAGGGAATGATCATAGGAGAACTAACAAACTGCGTCGAAAAAGAGTATTATGATTGTATTCCAACTATAGAAGACATCATTCTAAAAGCCTGTGATGGATATGATTTTCCCATCATAATGAACGCTCCTTTTGGTCACAAGGAACACAAAGGAACTATTCCATACGGATTAAAGGTAATCATTAACACAAAAAGGATTCCCTTAATATCATGAAGTTTTATTGAACGAAAATTGAATTCACACACAAGAACTAGAAAAATAAAAAATGAAAGCACACGATTTTATTCAAAAAGACATTGGTTTTGATAACATAGCGGATTATGGCATCATTATCGAAAGCAAACCTATATTAGAGTCCATACTATCCTTAAACTACGAATTTGAGGTTATTTCTTCTTATCATTTAGATTATGATTGGTATTTTTTAAATCACAAAGGTTGTAGGGTTGTGTTTGCCGTATCTCAAGGTGCTCCCATGGTTGTAGATTTGGCTGAACGATTTGTGTCAAGTGGAGTAAAGAAAGTGGTGAGACTCGGGACTACTGGGGCTTTAGTTGAAAGCGTCAAACTTGGCGAGTATGTGATTGCCTATGCCGCCATAAAGGACGAGGGCACAAGCGGCTTTTATATTCAAAAAGAATCTCCTGCAATAGCTGACATGGACTTTGTTCTATCAATAACGAGAGGATTGAGGGAAAAAGGACATGTGGTTAACAATGGTATTGTATGGTCCACAGATGGGCGGTGGAAGGAAACGGATGATTCTATCAGATTAAGAATCCATGACGGAGCGGTATCAACTGACATGGAGTCGTCGGCACTGTTCTCTTTCGGCATCAACAAACGTATTCCTGTTGCATCTATTTCCGTGTTATCAGATGAAATATATAATTCTGAAGGAGATAAAAAAGGACTGTCGGACAAAGAGATTTGGTTTGGTAAAGTATTACCCAAAATGCGAGAATGCTTTTCGTGTATCATTGAACTGTTTGCAAAAAATGAATAAAATACTTTTAATTAACCCTGTCTATAATTCAGGAACAATTCCGAAAAACATTCCACTTAGCAAAATAGCTTCCGGATTGATGCTATGCAATTATGAAGTTGATGCTATTGATTTTGTAAATCCAGATTGTGAAAATCGAGACTTTTCTTTTTTCCAAAAAGCGGAAGAGTCCTTCGTCAACAGTATTTTAAACAAAGTTTGTGATTATGACATTGTGTATATCACTACAGGAACTGGGTCTGAGCTCAAGCCTTATCCTCTGTTTCCCAGAGTAAAAACGATAGCCAAGGCTATTAAAAGTAATAGTAACGCTAAAATATATGTTGGTGGAGCATTGATTAATTTGTACGTGCTTATATATAAGCTGAAAAAGGAACAGATTTGTGACGGGGTAATTGACAAATTAATTGTTGGCAATGAATACAACAGTTTCTTGAGTTCTGTTGTCAAAACACATTGGCCGGAATCCACTGCTCCATCATGGGATATTTGGAAGAGTAATCTCTATCCAACATATAAATCGGTTCAATACCATGTGGGCTGTCCTTTTTCTTGTGATTTCTGCTTTGAGGGGATGATATTTGATCCGCGTTCTGACAGAACCAATCTGGATGACTTTATCTCGTCGATTGCAGATGATGAAAATATCATCATAGAGGATTCCGTGATTCTCAGTTATCATGATTTTGATGCCATCATTGAACGTCTTAGCTCGAAAAAAGTAAGATTTGCCGCATATGCTAGAATAAGTGAAATAGTAAACAATCCTGATAAAGTAATAAAAATGCATTCGGCAGGATGCAATTCGATGATTTTGGGTATAGAAACATTAAATCTTGATTTATTGAAAGAGCATAATAAAGAGATTGTTGATTCACAGACCAGATTGGCATTAGACATTCTAAAAGACATTGGCGTTGATATCCAAGGCTGTTTTATGCTTGGTTTCCCCAAAGACACCTTAAGAAACATGGAGAGAACGATAGAATTTGCCATCAAAGAACAACTCAAAGGATATAGATGGCACATTTATCAGCCAAATTTTAGCAACGACACTTCAGGCTTGTATATTAATGATGGGAATTCCGCAATTAATGCCAGCGATCATCTTCAGGTTCAATTGAATGTTCCTGACAACTGTCTGTCTGCCGTAATGGAAACACAACCAGAACTCGGAAAACTTGATGAACATTTTATGTTCAGATCAAAACCGTTTATTAACTCAAAATGTTTTGAGCACATCGGCTATCGAGATGGTTTTTCATATCAAGATATTAAAGATTTGATTGACAAATTGTTTCCACAAGAATGGATACTGAACGAAGAAGTCCTTTATAAGGATTTGTTTTAATCAATAATAAAACTTGAAAAATGAAAAGAGAAAACATAACCGCGAACAAGTTGCTGGAACTCTTTGATTCAGTTGAAAATGATGATAGTTATTTGGTTTCGCCAGTTTACTATTTAATGTCGGGAAGAAATGGCGGAGAGATTATTAGACACGGCATGAGCCACATCATTGCCATACAGCACCCCAACAAAAAGAATAGCGTGTTGTTATTTCCTAAAGTGTCCCCAATAAACATAGGAAACGATTTAAGCGAAGAGATTGAGGTTGCCTCATTTATCAAGCAAAACAATCCTTACATAGAGACAAGAATCGGAAGAATTCCCGAAGCTTTATCCATCAAACATAAGGATAAAATGGTTGTCGAAGAATTGTTGGACTGGAAATACCCCGTCCAAATACTTGGCACAAAAGATATGGTAGAATTAAAAGGAGGTAGATTCCAACAAATCCGTCAAAGAATCAACAATCTGAGTTGTTGCTTTTGTGAATCTAGCCCCATTAAATCCTACAAAGATTTTGATGACATTAAAAAGCTGTCGATAGATTGGACAAAAGGTTTCCGATATAGTATGTATTCTAGTTTGGATTTGATTTCTCCAATTTTGAAATTGCTTGAACTAATGACAAACCCTAAGCTAAATCTTCATGGACAAATTATAAAATACAAAGAGCTTCCGACTGCTTTTTGTATATGGGAAACAAGGGGAACTATTGCTAATGCTTTCGCCATGGTAGCAACAAGAAGCATTAAGGGCCTCGCCGAATACAATATTGTTGAAATGTGTCGTCGATTAAATGACTTTGGAATTAGTAAGGTTAATTTAGGCGGATCTGAATCGGAAGGGCTGAATAGGTTTAAGAAAAAATTCTCACCAGTAAAATCCATAGAATTGAAAACTTGTATCGTATAAATGTTTCAGTCAAACGTGTCGATATTAGGTAAATTTTTGGAAACCCAATTCCACGATAGCGTTATTAAGTATATCGGATTTGGTTGGAGTTCTATCGTATTTTTCGTGGACAACATGGTTGTCAGATTTCCAAGACAAAACACAGAGGATTATGTTTTTGAAGAATATATTTGCCGTAAGTTGCAAACAAAAACACCATTTGAAATACCACAAGTAAAAGTATTTTTGGATGCCTTGTATCCTTATGCCATGCATGTAAGGATTGAGGGCTACGAATGGGATATGGTAATGAATAACACACGAATTCATTTTGCAAAAGATTGCGCTTTGTTTTTAAGTCAAATACATAACATCTCTTATGATAGTACGATTAGAGAAAGGCCCCAAGATAGTCGTCTTGAAATCAAAGACTTAGAAAAGCAATTTTCGCATAGGATAGATGATCATCTATTACAAACATTATGCGGCAAGTTTGAGCGGATTAACCCTAATAGCACCAGTGGCAAATTGGCTTTTATACACGCAGATATCAGAAAAAACAACATGATATTTAAAAAAAGTGGGCAATTAAATGGGGTTTTTGATTGGTGTAACTCTGGAATGGGAGAAATAGAACAAGAGTTCGTAAAAATTTATCAGGACTTTGGTGGTGTTTTTTTGGGGGATATTATCAAAGAATACGAATTGTTGACGAACAATACCGTTGACATCAATAGAGTATATGACTTGTCGTTCATAGATAGAGTAAGAAGTCTATATTGGGCAAATAACACCATGGGGCTTATAAAACTATGTCAAGAATTGGAAACACCATGAATTTGTATTTATCAAACCAAAAGAGAGACAGGGACTTAGATATTTACCTGGAGAAATTGTGTGTTTCACAGGAAGAATTCGAACAAATTAACCATGCTGACAAGAAATTGTTGTTAATTGGTGGTGGTCTTTCCACAAGTCAGTTATTGTTTTCTATAAAAACGAAGATGAAAATTGTAAATATTGACTTTCATCCATCGGAATCAGTTCAGTCTAATCGAATAGTTTCCATCAAGGAGGATTTCATCAAGTCAAGTATGTTCGTTAACGAGTTTGATGAGATTTGGGCTTTGTATTCCTGCCGCTATATTCACCAACAAAAGAATCCATTCATGTTTTTTTTGCAAAAACCATTATAGCTGCACGTCCCGAGGGGAAAATAAGGTTTTATCCATTAGAATTTGATAAAAACAACAAAATGAGCACAAGAGATGCCGACTATGATATCTCTTTATTGGAATGTACAGAGACTGTCTTAACGTGTCTGAAGTTGTATGAACAGGATGGAATAAAAACAAATCGAATGCCAATGCAATTTAAAGACAATAGAATAGAGGAGTCTGTCACAATTGTATTAAATTGTTCCGAATTGCACAAAGCACAGATCAATGACCAAATGAAAGAACAATTAATACTATATTCTACTGAGAAAACGAGTTATACGACAAATATTATTATATAGCTGTTCATCAAAAATGCACACATAAGGATTGAAAAGTGAAAAAATAATATCCAGGGCAAACGAGAAAAGAGACTATCGGATCTATGAAGAACTGGGATGTGAATTGATTGAGACGGTCAGACCATTGTATGCGGATGAGAAGCTGGAGGATGTTGATACGGAGCTTGCCTTGCTCGCACTGGATTCAACGACAATATCTGTCAGCTTAAAACTGTGCAACTGGGCAATTGGGAAGTACAGCAGAGGAGCTGTCAAGATGCATACACTTCTCGACTTGAGGGGAGGCATCCCCGTCCAGATTCATGTGAGCGACGGGCGCTGGCATGACAGCAACATGCTGGATAAGATAGTTGTCGAACCGTATGCCATATATGCTGCAGACAAGGCTCACATGGATTTGGAAGCATTAAGAAGGATACATCTTTCCAATGCTTTTTTCGTTGTTCGGCCCAGGAACAACATGAGGTTCGTGTTCAAAGAAGAGCTGGCAGACAATGGACAAAGTTCAAACATCGTGGGAGACTATGTGGTTGAATTGGTCGGAAAAAAGTCAAAAGAGTTGTATCCTGACGATTTGCGGTTCATCAGAGCCGTTGACACTGAAACCGGGGAAATCATAGACTTCATAACCAACAACTTTGAACTATCGGCACTCGACATCGCAAACATCTACCGGCATCGTTGGGACATAGAGGTCTTCTTCAGATGGGTCAAGCAAAACATTGTCATCAAGGCTCTCTGGGGATATTCTCAAAACGCGGTCAAAACACATCTGTGGGTGGCTATCTGCGCATATCTGCTGTTGGCTTGGGCGAAGAAAACCTATCATAGTAGCTATACCATCACCGAAATCGCAACGCTTGTCAGTGTGTCCCTGTTTGAGAAAACCGACTTGAATGAACTATTAACCTCTCCTAACGAGAAACTCCGTTACTTGAATTCAAATCAAAATGTCAATGAACCAACTTTATTCTAAAATTCTAAAATGTGTCAAATTTTAACGCACCAGTAATAATGGGTAATCATTAAAAATCGGTGCAAATAAAACAATTTACCAAAGCGGTTTGGTAGTGGTCAAATAGTATATAAACAATAATCTAAAAGTATACCATTTAAATTGAAGCGACACAGTTTGTCTAAGCAGCACGTAAGAGTACTTTTCCACATTTGCGAATTAATGTTGCCTCTCTATTCTCTCCACGTCTCCTTGAACTCGTCCCCGTTGGTGTATTTGCCGCACACTGCCACGGAGTGCTTCGGCGCGTCGGCGAAAAGGAGCACGCGCACCTTGTTGTCTCCCTTGTGGCTGAGAATGGCACCGCCGTCCACCTGCCAGTGCATTTCGGCGACGTTGTCGCTGCCGGCTGCCTCGAACCACTGTCGGTCGGTCCTGTCCTGCACGAGACGAACTTTCACGCCGCCCACGGCTTCTTCGCATAGGAAACGGGTCATGTTGGGCAGAATGGTATTGTAATAATATGCGGTAAGGTGCCGGTTCGCGTTCTTGTGGAGACTGTGGCCTCCGCCACGACAGGTGATTAGTTTGCTGCGCATGCCCAAGGCGACGGCCTTGTCATGGATGGCCTTCGATCCGTACATCGGGTTAAAAACCCACTCGTTGACGGGCTTGTCCTTTGAAAGCCATGTTTGACAGGACTCCACAACGGATTTCATCCAAGAAGGACAATGATCTGCCAGATTCAAGTCAACAACCTCGTCAAAAGGATACCCATAGTTATATGGAACAATGTGGTCGTCGTCACCATGGATGGAGAGAATCGCCGTCTTCATTGAATTTTTGAGCATTTCAGTAGTGTGAACGGCTCCCCATAAGTTGACGACCGCGTTGATGTGAAACGGTCGGTCGAGGCGGCCGCTTACGGTGCCGATTGGACCGAGGTCGGAATTTAAGCCCAAGTCGTCAACCAGCTTCCGGGAATCAATCAAATCGGCTCTGCCGAACAGAGAGGCCACTTTGTTGATGGCCTCCGTCAGACTCCCCACTTTCGAGGAAAACCATTTTTTTGTTCCACCGGCAATGGTGGAAGAGGGACGGTTCTTCTCCTGCATGAACGCCAGGTTGAGGGCTGTGATGGCTCCCGCACTTGACCCCGCTGCGAAAATCCGCGTGGTGTCTATTCCGAATTCCTCAGCGTTCTCGATGAGGTAGCACACGGCGGCGTGGGCATCTTGCAAGGCCCGGTAGCCGGCGCGGTCCACATCGGCCGCCACAGGCTTGAACCCCATGCGGTAGTTAATGGAAGCTACCACAAAGCCCCTTGAAGCAAAGTGACGGCCCATTTCAGGATAACCAACCGCCGTCCGCTTGTCATCGTTGTAGA
>Ga0265299_10006449_pt1 | contig 10681 bp, 12 predicted proteins | sample AusTroGonzalo_MG_4_FD_193485 | JGI IMG/M metagenome (GOLD analysis project Ga0265299, IMG submission 193485) | Bovine rumen microbial communities from tropical cattle in Woodstock, Queensland, Australia - Gonzalo_02 | ecosystem: Host-associated > Mammals > Digestive system > Stomach > Rumen ...
TCTTCTCTTTCCATGATAATGATACATTATTATGTTATTTCGGATGCAAAGGTAACAAAATAAAATGAATATCTTTGCACTCTTATGTTTTTTTTGTATTTTTGCAAGGTGAATCCTATATATCATTACAATACAAGATGGAAAGAGAACGTAATTTTGAGGTTTTGAGAACCTTGGCGATGTTTTTTATTGTTGTCTATCATTGCCTGACCCATGGAGTAGGGGAAGAATACGGGTTTAGTAACGTTCATCCTGCTTCGCTCTCGAATTTGCTGTTCTCTGACTTCTTGCTTGTGCTTAGCAGCGTAGCGGTCAATCTCTACGTGATGATCTCTGGTTATTTCCTGATTGATCTGAATTTTAAGATGAGCAGAATTGTAAGGACATGGGTGATTTCCTGTTTTTATTTGTTCTTTATTTCCGCTTTGTTTATGTCCCTGGATATAATACCATTTAATATTGTAACAATCGGTAAGAGCTTCTTTCCTATTAGTACGGATGCCTATTGGTTCGTTACTCAATACATAGGACTTCTTATCCTTTCTCCTTTTTTGTCAATCATGCTCAAGCAACTGACTTTCAGACAATATATTGGTCTGTTGATTGGTGGTGCTTTTATATGTTTGGCGATTATTCCAGATTTCCCACTGGGCAAAAGGTTTTATGTCGCTCATGGCAACTCATTGTTAAGTTTTGTCTACTTGTTTGTTGTGGCTGGTTTTATACGTCATCATCTGAAACAACAACCAATGAAGAAACTTGTTACCGTTATGTCTGTTGTTGTTTTGATCACTTTAGCATGTGAGTTGATCGTCGGAACTCATCATCATATTTCACATCTCGTATGGTTTGATTATAATGGTTTACCTTTTATCCTTTCTGTCTTGATCTTTATTCTTGTTAAACAGGTTCAAGTGCCAAATACAATATTATGGAATAGTCTCGTCAGGTTGGCACCATATACATTTGGTGTATATCTGATTCATGATCATCTGCTGGTTCGTGGATGGTTGTGGAGTACATTCTCTCTTACCCCACAATGTGAGGAATGGGTATTCCCTCTTGTCGTTATAGGCATATGCTTGTTGATATTCCTGATATGTTCGTTGATAGAAGTCATCAGAAAGAAAGTGTTTGAGATATTAAGGTTTGATAGTCTTATTGCCAAGACAGACAATTGGCATTTCACTCGGATTCGAAATGAAAGCCAATCTCTTTAGCTATTCTCAATATCTTACGAGTTTTCTCTTCTGAGAAAGACTCTGGTATAGAAGAATGGGTGGCAAAAATAATAAAAGCTTTTCTTTGGTATGCTTTTATAAGTAGTTGACGCATCTTCTCAACATCCGTGTACTGTGCAATGCCTATTCGACCCAACAAGAATACATGCCTATCAGGATTAACGAGACGGGCTCCAGATACCATATGGCATCCTTGTTGTTTGATAACCTTCCGAATGGTACTTGTGTTGGGACCATGAGGAGGCATGATTATTTTCAGTATTTTGGTAGTATCGAATCCTAAGTCATCTAACTTATCGTAACATTGTTGGATTTCATGTGTGATTTGTGTTTCATCCCACTCTTTCCAACTCTCATGGCGTAATCCGTGTATAACGATACCAGCACCTTGTTGTTGCCATGAGACCAGAGAGTCAGAAACCTCTGGAGACATTTTCTCAGCTATAACTGCAAATACTGGTTTTATACCTATCTCGTCTGCAATCATCTTAACTTTAAATATGCCTTCAGAACTGTCATCATCAATCCACATGGCATGTGCTATATTGTCAGTTGACGAACCATACCATGTATCCAATAATCCGACATATAGGGTTTGTTTGTTAAATTCGTCGCCAATTAGTGGAAATCGATGCCATATAAACACAACAGTGATTATAATGAGCACAAGTGAAATGAGTATAGGTGTCACCTTCCTCCTCATATATATTATTCAAGGGCTTTCTCTCTGAAATAATCACTATTAATGATCAAGTCTGAGATTTCGTGAGTTTTTTCAGTGACAGAGTTCTTGTAATCCTTATTCAGGAGCGTATGACCTAAGCCACGCCACTTACTTTCAATGCCCATTACGTCTAAGATGGTGGTATAGACATCCAGTTGATTACATTCTCCAGCCCACGCGTTGGTATTGTCTATTCCTCCATTAATAATGTATATAGGAATCTCTGGCTTGACAATACCCTCCATTTCAATGTACTCAGGGCGTGCATCGTGGTCTGCGGCGATGATGATGAGACTCTTGTCGTAGATTCCATTTTCTTTCAACGTGTCTATGTATTTCCCAATCTGTAGGTCTGTATAATGACAACTGGTCAGATAATTCTTGTAGTTTTTGGGAAGGTTCTTGTCCGTTAGGTGAAATCCGTGTTCCACAAACCCATCGTATGGTTGATGCATGGAGAAAGTCAATATCAAAGAGAAGAAAGGCTTAGATATTTCCTGATCTAATATTGATGCATAAGAGAATATTTTATCGTCATCAAGATAGTCGCCATTTTTAAAATCCTTCATGATGGCCTGATAATCAATTGTGGAGTAGAGTTTCTCAAAACCATAGGCATCTGACATCCCTTGTTGTTCCCAAAGCGTGGGATTGGTGGGGATGAGTGTATATGAGGTGGAGTTAGGACTGATGGTCTTCAGTTGTTCCGGTAGTCCGTAAATCTGAATGTCCTTGGCTCTCGTAGCGGTAATCTCAGCATGGAGAGGTAGGAGTCCGGCCATGTAAATTAATTGTCCGTCAGATGATTCTCCGATGGCCACGTTAGGCTGCATGTGTCCATTATAATAGACGGTGCTGTCATGCTTTAGGCGGTTTAAGTTAGGTGTGATCTCTTTTCCATCGACGATGAGATCTGACGATACGGATAAGTATGACTCTACGAGGATGAAGATGATATTCTGGATGCTATCTGGCGCTGTCCGTCCTGTCACTCTTAGTTGATGATTTGTATATTCTTCTTCGATCTCTTTCTTTTGTTCTTTGGTTAATTTTATTATCCCTCCCTCAAAGAGATGGTCTAAATAAAGAGTTCTCAAAGAACCACGGTGGAATACAGTCCAGTTTGGCCACATCGCATCTAATTTCGGCGATTTATAAACTGTTTGGACTAACACTCCTTTAATGGTCTTTTTGGGGTGGAATAAGTACGAGGTATGAACAATGGATGCCATGCCAAAAGCCAGTAACCAAATAAGGCAGAAAGTCTTTAAACTTCTTACTTTTATATCTGTATGTCTGGTTTTATAATAGAAGATACAAAATAGCACTGACACGATAGGATAAAACAGGTCTATGGGCTTGATTCCTGCAAGCATACTGTTAATCATATAATCATCAGTTAGATTGCCAGTTTGTCCAAGGGCAGATCTTAAAATATATTGGTGGAAGAACCGGGAATAAAGAACATTACAGAACGACCAGATTAAAGTGATAATAAATGTAATAGTAAGACCAGTTCTTAGTCTTTTGAAAGTAATAAACCATGCAAGTCCAAGAATTATAGTCATATCGAACAGACAAGCAATAAGATTATCAAAACATGACGTCATGAGACGGGGGGACTCCAGTGATATAGTAAATAGTAACTGGTAGTGCATGAAAAGTAAATTAACTAATGACATCACAAACAGACCCAGAAATGTCCAATTGATGAATTTCTTATTGGTTCTCATATTTATATATCTTTGTTTTTCCTGCAAAAATACAAATATTAGTTGATATTTCCAAATTTTCCTTTTTATATTTGAAAAAAATGCTATTTTTGCAGTGGCTATGGCGAAACAGAGGATTGCATACATCGATGCAATGCGAGGATTTACGATGATTCTCGTGGTGTATTCGCATATCTGCCATTTCTGTTTGGGTGACTCGTTGTTGGGATATAATGCTACATTCTTTCTGTTCCGGTTACCCTGTTTCTTCTTCATCAGCGGATGGTTGTTCGAGCCAGTCAGTCGCCATCCTTTCCGTCAGATGGTCCGTAAGAAGTTCATGGTGCAGATTGTACCAACGTTTATTTTCCTGCTTCTGCTGGCTCCACCGCCAGAATTCTTTCACCAACTGGGTGCCCTGAAAGGAGGCTATTGGTTTACGTTTGTGCTTTTTGAGTTTTTTATCCTGTATATGGCTATTGTCAGACTGAAAAGGAAATGGAACTTTGGTCTGGCATTAGTGATCGCTTTGGCATCTTTCTGCTATGCCAGATATTATAATGGCATCCAGTCTTCGGCTGTTGGCATACAGATATGGGTGGTTAATATGCTGGGCTTCCTGAGTGTTGTCTTGTGGCGTTTCTTCTTGTTTTTTTATATAGGTACTTGGGTAAGAAGACATTTTGATGCGTTTATTCATTGGACAAATAAGCCCGCAGTCATCATCATGATAATCGCATTTTTCTTCATTATCGCCTCGACACCGCATTTGGATAATATGTGGTTCGAACTGTTCAGATTCTATGTTGGAGGAATATCTGGCATGTGGATGGTGTTCACCTGTTTCCGTCTTTTGGCCTCTTGGCTCCAGCACCTACACCTTTCCGGCCCCTTGCAGTATGTAGGCACACGAACACTGGACATCTATCTGCTGCACTACTTCTTCCTGCCAAGATTCCTGATGACTTATACGGATCAGTTAAAAGCCCTTGACAGCCAGCTTGTTGAATTTTTGGTGATTATGGGCGTATCAATTATCGTATTGGGATTGAGCTTGTTGGCCAGTTATGTCATCCGTCTCAGTCCTTTCTTGGGGCATTATCTCTTTGGGGTGAAATACGACCATTAGTCCTCTTTACACTTTGAGAAACAAAAAAGGCGATCACGAGGGTTGAAACAATATATATCGCCATTGCTCCGTATCGTCCTAGATCAGGAACAAGTGGAAGCATGATGTCTCGAACCAGGGGATGTACGACAAAGACATACATGGAATTTACACCTATGGCATTAATCGGTTTCCAAATATTAATAGGGGTTAGTTTAATAAAACTGATGGCCAGGCAGATGGTAACGGCAGGAATGAGGATCCATAGATAGTAATTGTTCCCAAATAAATAAAGAAAGATGGCAGATATAATAAAAGTTGCGATACTGCCTTTTTTTGAAAACAGATGATGGAACACATTACTCTTTATGGACCATATCCCGATGGCAAAAGGCAGTAACCATCCAATAATGTTACATTTTAACCATACTAAGATTTTATAATCATTTTGCAGGAAAGCCATCAGTGCTAGTGAGGATGTCATTAGTACCAATAGCCATTTCATGGATTTCTGATGTACCAAGAATACGTAGAAAACGTATAACTGCATCGTCATTCCAAAATACCAATATGGTCCTGGGTTAATGTTCACTTCATGAGGGTAAATCAGGTTTAGGATCATGGCGCATTGTGTTACGATACGGGCGGTAGGGAAGGAAAAATGTCCTTCTGTAAAGTACATGATCACTAAGGACGCTATGGTGCCAAGGAATAGGGGAATGAATAGTTTCTTATAATGACTCAACAAGAAATGCTTCCGATTGATGGATTCCTCGTTTCCATATTTCAATGAAAGACCGTATGCACTTAGGAAAACGAAGACAGGAACCCCAAGATGTCCCCAGAATGAGAAAATATGTATAAAAAAGTCTGAAGATAATACTATGTTGCTAAAATTTAAGCTGTTTTCAATATTAAAGGCAAATTCATTCTCGACTGCAGCACCAGGCAATTTATGCGCAAAATTATGCACGACGATACTTAATATAGCTATGGTTCTTAAGGCGGAACATTCTTCCCTTGATAACCAGCTTTTAATTGAACAATTATTAATCATGTTTTTGGGACAATTAATATGTCAAGGACATTTACAAATAGATAATCACAAAGAACGACATGATCCAACCTAAAACACAGAATTGAATAAAACGGTCTTTGACGAGGGACTTCGTGGGACTTCCACTCAGGCCAAAAACGATCATATTCTGGAGATAGCGCAACATACCTGCCAAGACCCAACCGCTCGTCAGATAGACATAACGGGTTCCCATGCGGGTGATGACCTCTTCCGACATTGTGTACATAATATAGCACACAATAGTAACGGAAGCGATGATGGCTGTCGCCTCGTTGATAAAAGTCTTGTTGTAGCCCGTAATGGATACTCGAGGTTTTTGGCCCGTTTGCTCATAAATGCGATAATCATCGTTTCGTTTGGTAAAGGCCAGGAAGAGTGTTACGAGGAAGGTCATCATTACGAGCCAATGTGAAATCCAAATGTCTGTAGCCAGACCTCCGATGAGCACTCGCATCACGAAACCGATGGCAATGATTGTCACGTCGATGAGTGCGTATTGTTTCAATTGCAAACAATAGGCAATGTTCATAACCCAGTAGGTACCAATAATTAGATATAGATAAGGTAGGTTCGGACTTTGTGAGAAGGGCAGTATCGCAAGGGCGCCTATCATGCAAATCAGCATCATCGTATAGCCACCCATAATAGAAACTGCTCCAGAAGCTATCGGGCGCTTGCACTTCTTCGGATGCATACGATCTGCATCTACATCTCGCAGGTCGTTAAAACAATAAATCGAACTCGAGATGAGACAGAATGAGACAAACGCAATCAGCGTTGGCCAGAACAACTCCCACTTCAACAGGTTGCTGCTGAAGAAGATGGGCGCAAACACAAACAGGTTCTTGAGCCATTGTAGGGGCCGTAACAATTGTATATAATGAATCATCGCTGCAAAGGTACACTATTTTTTGCGAAATCGGCAGGTTTTCGTGTGTACGAAAGTTAAATACGTTATATTTTCGTAATTTCATGGTTAGATGGCTACCAAAAGTGGACAAAAACAGACAGCAATTTTCCTTGTTTTTGTACCTTTGCAACTGCGTTGCCGATACCCTACCGGCCGTCTTCCAAAGGGAGTCAGGGGAGTGTATACCCTCTCATGGCCCCCTTGGTAAGGGGCCTAAGAGGGGTTACACGACACTCCCCATGACTCCCGGCGAAGAAGACGGCCTTAGTTTCGGTAGCGGCAATTATAATTTAATTAAGCCCCTTTAGGGGCTAATTATTAATTTTTAATTAATTAACTAATTAACGCGCGCGAGTTTTAAAGTGAACAAGATCAGTTATAAAGAAGTGCCCGACTGTCTTTTCCTGAATAAGGTTGACTCTTTTTAGGCCTTGTTTTTTAACAATTGTCTACCCGTACGGATTTTGTTGACTGTCTCGTCTGAGAACAGTTGACTACTTTCACTGGAGTGGTTGACTCTTTTCCTAAGAACGTTGACTTCCGACGGATATTGTTTACTTTTCATCTGTTTTTGTTGACTTTGTACTGAAAAAGTTGACTACCACATACGTATTTGCGGTCCATATTCCAGATGTGCCTGCGATGGCACCTTCATGCCGATGCTGAAGTGCGGCCGTTGTTCGTTATAGAAGAGGATGAAGCGCTGGATGCGCTCCAAGGCATCTTGTAGGTTCTTGAAGCGATGCTCGCGATAGATTACCTCGGTCTTCAGTATGCCGTTCACACGTTCCGCTATAGCATTGTCCGTGGGCTTGTAGTCCTCCGTCATAGAGATGCTGATGCCGTATTTCTTCAGCTCGTCCGTATAGACATTACAGCAATATTGTACGCCTCTGTCAGAGTGATGGATGAGATGTCTCAGGTCATCGGCCGTAGCCTGTGAGATGGCCATCCTTAGTGCTTCCAGTGTATTCTCCGCCTCTAATGTGTCCGAGAGGCACCATCCCACAATCTTGTGCGAGTAGGCGTCCGTCACCAAGTGCAGGTAGCAGCAGCCGTCCACGAGGTCGATGTACGTGATGTCGCTCACCCAGAGCTGGTTTGGCCCCGTCGGTACGAAGCCGCGGATGAGGTTCTTGTACTTATGGTAGCGGTGGTTTGAGTTTGTCGTATGGCGTGGCTTCGGACGCCTCTGCATCAGATGGAAGTCGCGAAGCAGTCCGAGGAACGCGTCGCGCCCGGGCACCCAATCGAACAGGAACATGCGCTTCATCATCAGCCACAGCTTGTAGTAGCCGATACCGGGGTCCATCTGACGGATCTGCCTGACAGCATCCACGATGCGCATCACACGGAACACATGCTCATCGTCACGTTTGCAATTCTTGTAATAGGCCTGTTTTGTATGGCCAAACAGTTCACAGCAGTACACGACGCTGAAGTCGGTACTGTTGCGCAGGCGTTCTACTGCTTGGCCCCAGATTTTTTTCGTATCTTGATGCCCTGCTCCTCGGCAATGTCGATGAGCGTGTTCAGGGCCAGGTTCTTGTCCTGACTGTATTTCAGCTGTTTCTCCAGCTTCTCAATCTGCTTACGCTGAGCCTCGATGAGGGCAGACATTGATGCCACGTCCATCGGCTCTTCATGCCTTTCCTTTGACATATCACTATCCATTTGAACCGTTACAGGGGGCAAAGATGCACATTTTTCGTGAATTTCCAAAGGACTTAGGCAAGAATTTATCCAAGAAGATAGCGTATTGGGACTCGGAAGGTTGTATTTCAGAGATATTTCCTTCCTTGACTTGCCACTTTGCATGTACTCGATGCAGATGCTGCGCTTCAATGAGCGACTGAATTTTTGTTTTCCCATAATTCTTAAATGACTTTAATTATTTAACATTTAAGGCTTTCTGGGAGTCAACCTATTTCAGTACAAGACAGACTACTATGCAGTATGTATCAAGTCGGATTGTCCTTTGGCCGATAATTGCCTGCGTCAGTTGGCCATGCAGGTGCTGACCAAGCAGTACAAGTTTGTGAGAATCGCGAATCCTCTGTTGACACAACCCTCAGAACAGTGCGAGTTCTATCGTTCTGACGAGCCCCAGATCTTTGCCCGTGGTTTCGAGCAGATGCAAGACGAGATGTTGCCCCGTCAATATAAGGTGTTTATGACTCGTTTGAAGGGTAAATTCGGACGCACAGGTTACTTTGATCGTAGGCGCGGGGATAAGCTCTGCTCACCAGATGATATCAAGACGATTGAGGCTGTGCTCAAGGATTTAGGCCTTCCAAACCTCGGTTTCGATGCCTATGAACAACTTTACAACTGGGATGATTAAGAAAGAGATAGTATCTTTGATCAGTTCGACTAATGGTGTCTTATTTTAAATAAGGTTGACACCAAAAGTTTAAAAGTATGGTGAAACAACCAAGAGAAAGTCATTATTCAAAGTATGCGAATCGCATCAATGAGATGAAAGAGGTTTATGAACTGCATTATGTTCAGCATCTTCATGAAAAAGAGATTTTATCGTTAAAAGGGCTGAATAGAAGCAGTTATTATCAAATTCTTCGTAACTTTGCTGCCGAATATCCAGAATTAGCAGATCAAATGAAGAAGAAAGGCAGTGCCATTGTTCCTGATGACTACAAGAAATTGCTAGAGGAAGTGTCAATCCTAAAGACAGAACTGAAGAAGGAGAAGCTACGTGCCGACTTCTACGAGGAGATGGTTGCATTTGGCAAGGAAGTGTATGGCATCGATTTAAAAAAAGCTGGCACCAAGTAGTGAGTAGGCTTTACACCCGCGACGCGAAGGCATATCCCGTCACGTCGCAGTGTGAGCTGCTTGGTGTGTCAACGCAGGCCTACTATAAGCATGGAGACTGTGATATGCGCAAGCTTGCAGAAGAGGCGTTCGTTGTTGAGTTTATCAAGCGCGTCCGCCAGAAGGACCATGGCATTGGTGGTGGCAAACTCTGGAAGATGTACAAGCATGAGTTCGGTGATGAGCATAGCGTGGGGTACAACCGTTTCTACGATATCATCGAGCGTCACAATCTGAAGGTGCGTAAGAAGAAACGCCGTGCCAAGACAACGGACTCGGAGCACGATCTGCCTCTGTATCCAAACCTTGTGAAGGAGCTCATTCCCCTGCGCCCCAACCAGCTGTGGGTGAGCGACATTACGTATATGGTCATCTATCTCCATGCTGAGACTGGAGATTACGACTTCTGCTACCTGTCGCTTGTGACGGACTACTATACGAAGGAAATCATCGGCTGGTGTGTGGGCGAGACGCTGGAGGCTAAGTTCGCCATCAAGGCCCTCAACATGGCGCTGAAGCGGCTTGGCAGCAATCCCGTTCACGACCTCATCCACCACTCTGACCGCGGCGTGCAGTACGCCAGCTACGAATACACAGGCATCCTGAAAAAGAACGGCATCAGGATCAGCATGACCGAGTGTGGCGATCCAAAGGACAATGCTGTAGCTGAACGTGTAAACGGTATCATCAAGAACGAGTTACTCATGGGCATGGCGTTCTGCTCTATCGAGGAGGTTAGGAGAGCCCTGAAGGTGGCCATAGACTTCTATAATAATGAGCGGCCACACATGAGCCTGGACTGGAAAACTCCAGCAGAAGCTGCCCTCTGCACAGGAGAACTGGAGAAAAAAATGGGTCAGCTACAGAGAAAATGCCATCAAAGCTTTGGCTGCATGAATATTAATTCGTAACTTTGCGGCGAGCTAAGAAGAATATCTTGCTACCAGAGCGGGACCAGAACAAGAGGCGGAGGAGAGCCCCCTGGTTTTATCTCCCTTCTTTCGAAGTATTATTGTAAACCCAGATTATGACTAACGTAAAGACGAGTCAACGTGAATTATAAATTAAGTGTAACC
>Ga0265299_10006454_pt1 | contig 10675 bp, 3 predicted proteins | sample AusTroGonzalo_MG_4_FD_193485 | JGI IMG/M metagenome (GOLD analysis project Ga0265299, IMG submission 193485) | Bovine rumen microbial communities from tropical cattle in Woodstock, Queensland, Australia - Gonzalo_02 | ecosystem: Host-associated > Mammals > Digestive system > Stomach > Rumen ...
CCATCCGCAGCCCGGAGAGCGCAACCACAAACGCGCCTGCAAGATACTCCGGCTCTACTGCCAAGGCCTCAACGAGTGCGAAATTTCTAACATGTTGAAAATTTCTCAATCTGCTGTCAGTCAGACGCTTGAGCGCGCAATCGAGCGTTTGAAGCTTATAGCAAAAAGGCTACATTATAGAGGGCCACTCGAAAACGTCGCATAGCAGCCCGCGACGCTAAAGAAAGGGTAGCAGCGTTCTTTGAAATTTTTAACCCCTCCCACGGCAAGGAGTGTCCTTCGCCCCTCGGGACACAAACCTGAAGAAATGCCTCGGATGGCATTTCGAGCTTGAGCGCCACGGTAGTGGATCAAGCGAAAGCATAGAACTCAGCGTTTGTGGCACGAAGAGTGGAGGCATGGGCTCGCCCCGATGAGCGCGAAACGCTCAGCCAGTGCGACCCATTGCCGAACACGACATGGCAAAAGTAGAATATGCTGACGCTATCAAGACCGTCAGTGGTGCACTCACCAAGATCAACAAGAAGTCGCAGCACGCAGGCGACCAGAAGATGGTACTGGCTACCCACCGCGTAGCACCGACCACCAACCCCAACTGCTCGAACCTGTATCTGCGCGGTCTGTCGAGCGTGACCCGCACCACGCCCGTCACCGCTGACGAGCAGGTTATCCGCAGCCGCTTCTCGGCCGTGGCACGTGCAGTGGCAGCCCGCAAGAAGGACCTCAGCCACGTAGCCAGCGATCTTGCGGCGTTCAATGCGCAGAAGGAGACCGGCTACAAGACGCTCCGCGCTTACCTGTGGGCAGTCTGCGGTGCCGAGTACGACCAGCAGAACCCGTAAGCCGCGGTCGGTCAGGCGAAAATAAACCGAAAAAAAGTATCGGTGCATACGGCAGAGCCGTGCAAGATTTCAAAATTTCAAGATTTCAAAATTTCTTATCTCGGCTAAAGCCTCGAACGATCTGCTTCGCCGTATGCTTATCTCGGCTAAAGCCGTGGCACGGGTCATCAATATTATGTGACCAAAAGCCGCGAGGCGGAGAATGATGACGACTATGTGACCTACAACGTGCAAGGACTGGAAGTAAGATAATTGCTCTTAACTCCAAAGCAGAAGACAGGCGGCTCGTATCAACGAACCGCCTGTCTTCTATGTTAACGGAGTGAATGAAATCACCATAACGCAGCCACACGAGGGATGCCCGCAAGCCATGAGAGAATCTTGCTGTCCTTGCGTGCTGTTTGCAGGTTGTACTTGGTCTGCATGTACATCAACGCATCAGCTGGTACATCCAGTGCTGCCTCGAACATCAACGCTGTATTTGTCGTCATGGGGCGGCGGCCATTCAGTATCTCATTCAGTACCGTGTACGACATATGCATCTGCTGCGCAAACGAGCGCTGCGGGATATTACGTGCCTCCAGTTCATCCTTGATCACTTCTCCCGGATGCGTGGCGTATGCTCCGTTGCCTAATCTTGCCATAGTGATTACTGTTGATAATGGTTCGTTAATTCTATTATGTTGCAGATAGTAAGAGTCGTCTCGCCCTCAACTTTCCTGCTTTGGAATTCAATCCTGTACTGGTCACCGACCCGGACAGACTCCAATCCTTTTTTGTCTCCGACCAGTGCTTCGTAGTGCAGTGCATGAAAACGGTATAAATCCTCCACACTGTTCACTGCCTCCATGATGTCTATCGTTCGAATATAGCGCTTTACGATTTCAGGCTGGAACCTATGCTTTTTATCGGAACTCTTGCCCTTGTAATACAGGTCGCTTAGATACTCTTTCTCAAATACAATTTCCATCTGTCCGCTGAATTTCGGCACAAAGATACGAAATATATTTTACATTCGCAAATTTTGCGAACATTTTTCCGTTAAATTCTTCAAAAATAGTGAATATTTAACAGATTTGATATAATTTGGATTATATTAATGTCCGCATTTTAGTTAAATTTTTACTTGACACAGTTGATACACTTTGGATGTAATAGGCATCGAAAAGGCTATCAGGAACGCCGTAAACAAATCAGTTCAACTGTCAACACTATTTAGGAAAAGTCAGTTTTTCAGTGATTCCGGGGCAAAAGTTCATTTTTTTGTATGTTTTTCCGGGAAAAATGGCATATGCACTTGCATATGTCAATAATTTTTCGTACATTTGCGTGTTAAATAGCACATACTAAAAACGTCCCAAATATTATGAGGCACAAATTATCTTTATTGATTTTAGCTCTTTGCTCCCTGTTCCTGCTGCCGAACAAGGCGCAGGCCAATGACTATCTGGAGCAGAAAGAGCATTACACGGTGATGAACATGGGTAACGGCGTGTACCGCTTCTATGTGCCTATCTGGGTGTATGGATTTTGGAGCAACTATTACCTGTACGCTAGTTCGGATCTCAGCGACATGTACGATTCGTACGTCTGGTATTCGCTCAAGAAGGATGCCACTCAGGGGTCTGAAGACGTCCATCGTATAGCGACCGTTCGTGCGGAACGCAGAGGAAAGAACAAGGAGAACGACTACAAAGGAGAAGGAGAGGGATATATCTTCGTCCACGAGGGTAGTGTAGTCATCCAGAGCATGTTCAGCGGTGAGAAGCTCGCGATACAGGCCAACGACACGACCCACTATCGAGACGGCAATTCGCTATCTCTCAAGCGTAAGAACGATGACGGTCATGAGGACATCACGTTCTTCACCTTCGACTGGTACGTGCCGCAACATTTGGTAGGTCAGGACTTCTATTTCGGCTTCAGTGCGTATATACGGAGGGGTGACAATGGATCGACCTACACTAAATGGTGGCCGAACAACGATAAGCAGAACGTGAGTTATCCGCGGACCCCGGAGTTGTTTACGCCGTATCTGTATGCGATAGACGGCGACGGAACGACGGGCTTCGGTAACGCGGCGATACAGTACACCGTGTTCCAGGACCCGGTGAGCTACCATACCTCGCTCAATCCGAAAGAGATGCCGTGTGACTCGCGGTCGGACATGATTATCGTGCCGACCACGGATACGGTACAGCGGCTCTTCAGCGCCACGTTCGTTGTGGACATGGTGCAAGACTCGGCTTTGCAGCGTTATACGGTGAAGTCCAACGAGGTGCATATCCCTGCGTACCACCGTATCTATGATTTCCGTGCGGAGGAGATACTGGATGCTCAGCAGAGCGTGACGGGCGATGTGCAGTTGAGTTGGGGCATCCGTTGTCCGGGTGCGCAAGACCTGGTGGCAACGGATATGTTCGAGGTGGAGCGTGCGTTCAAGCCTGATTTCTCGGACGCCGTGACGATCGCGCTCGAGAACTTCCGCACCGATTCCGGTACGTACAGAATCCAGGACCATCCGCTGGAGGCTATGCGTGCGTTGGACGACACGACGCTGTCCATTGCCACGAACGTCAGCGAAAGTGGTACGTTCACCGTCACGAATGCGAACGGCGATATAATAGAGTACGAAGCGACGCTGTCGAGCAACAAGATCTACGAACCCGGTAGGCCGGTGTACTACCGAATCCGCCGTGCTACCTCTGCTATCTGGGGATGGATAGACGGATTCTCGCAGGTCACCACGCTCAATAAGAATAACTATCTGGCACCTTTGGCTCAGGAGCAAGCGGCGTATACCAAAGATGCGGACTATGAGAACAACCGCAAGGTGCATTTCAATGTCAAGATCGACAATCAGACCATTAATCTTGAGCCGGAGGCAGAGAGCCAATGCGTGCTGCAGTCAAAGGTGAAGAACATCCATCGGTTGATACCGATCAAGCTGCATTTCTCGGGTACCGGTGGTGTGAACCCGAATAAATATCGCTATAAGGTCTTCTATCTCCCGCCGGAGGGTGCGCTGCAATCGGATTTCCTGCCATTGCAGAACAACACGGTACAAACATATGCTGAAAGCGGCGGTATGGTACAGGTCAGCGTGATCGACAAATACGACGGTATGAATATCTCGGTCTATGTAGTGGACCTGGTCGGCAAGTTCGAGGACAAAGCGGCGTATGAAGCCCACGTGCAACTCTATCCATCCGGGGATGGTATTAACCTCAACGCGCATATAACCGAAGACGAAGCGGCCATGCAGACGGCTTATGAGGAGTTCTTGGCAGAGAACCCGCTCCCCGACTCGGTACGCCATTCCCTCTATACGCAATTGACCAACAAGGTAACAAAGTTGAACGCGAGCGATACGCGTTGTAACTGGGACCGCAACGCGGTCATCTACCTGCAGCGTATCCTAGTGGAGACGGGCGACACGATCGAGTTGCCTGTTCCGGCCGACAGCATTTTCCGTCAACCGGACGGCTCATGGATGGCGCATATGACGGATGTGGCAGGTATGTCGTGTATGCATTACAAGTACGCGGTTCGTATCGACCAGACGGCTTCGGCGCTGAAGGTGCTTCACCCGACGGATCTGCAGCCGATAGCCCTTGAAGGACCGGATCTGTATTACAACGAGGTGGCGAAAATTGCCCGTTTCGAGGCATCGCAGGGCACGGACCGTTACGGCATCATCCTGACATGGGAACAGACTCCGGGTGGCGTGGACCAGTATGAGTTGGCCCGTCGCGTGACAGGTGGTACGGACGATTATCGTGTGCTGCTGACCACGACGAAGAACGATTTCCGCGACGACAGTGTAGCGCCGGGAGTCAACTATGACTACCGCATCATCGCTTCCTACACCTGCAATGACACGACGACTACCCACGGCGCTGTAACCACGGGTTACCGCTCGCCGTACGGACTGATCAGCGGACGTATCCATTACGCAGACGGCACGGGATGTCCGAACGTTAAGGTTCGATTAGAGAGTGCGGGAATGAGTGATATCGAGACCGTCACCGATGGTGCAGGACGCTATCTCTTCGACAGCCTGCTCTACGGGGAAGGAAAGACATACAACATCATTCCGACGAGCACCTATGCAACCTTCCATTTCAATAATACAACCATGCCTACGGCTTCGATCACCCTGGATGCCGGCAACCCGGTAGCGCAGGAGATTGAGTTCGATAATATATCTTCGGTTCGTCTCTCCGGCCGTATCCTCTATAGCAAATCGTCCATTCCGGTGCGCGATGCGAACCTGCTGCTGGACGGTGTGATGATTCAGCGGGCGGGCGGTCCGCTGAAGACCGATGCCTTAGGTAACTTCGAGATACAAGTGCCGAAACAACATCAATTCACCCTGCAAGCCGTCAAAGACGGGCACACCTTCGAGGGCGACGGTTATGTGGTAATGAATAACAGTACCGACCTTGTGCTGGACAAAGCGCTGGACGGTGTGCGTATCTGGGATGCGACGAAAGTGCGCCTTGCCGGTCGTATCGTCGGCGGTCTGGAGCAAGCCGGCAGAGCCTTAGGCTTCGGCTTGAGTGTCAACAACCTCGGTGATGACCTGCAACTCGTACTTGAACTCGAAGGCGATAATATCTCGCATATCGTACGGGACGAGAATGACCTGACCCGGGATACGCTTGAATATACGGTACCGCATGTGGTGTATGAGTTGGAAGAACCCGTGGACACAGTAGGTACGACACAGATGCATTACCAGAAGAAACGCATCATCATCAACCCCGATCCGTTAACCGGTGAGTACTGCGCGGATCTCTTCCCTATCAAATACAAGATCACGCAAGCCACGGCGCGCGGTTACGCTACGCTCTTTGCGGAAGGTAAGACGAGTGAGGTGATTGACCTCAGTAACGCCGCTACGCATGAATCGGGCGAGATCCTGGACGGCAAGGCCGTACGCTGGAACGAGAAATATAGCATCACCTACCGTGCGCCGATCGACATCACCTGTACGCAGTTACGTTATGGTATTGCAGAGCCGTACTTGGGTGAGCGGAGTATGACGCGGCAGAACATCATGAACGAGAATGTGGAAATTCCGTTGGTAGAGAAAGACTCGAACGACGTATGGCAATATACCTTCGGTCATCCCGTCTTCGCTACAGGCGACTACACCTTCCGTATCAATGCGCACGAAGATTATTACTATAATAACGACAAGACCTCCACGAAGCACGAACGGGTGCCGATCAACGGTGGAGATATGAAGATCTATAACGGTCTGCATGCTTCCGAAGAGACACAGACCCTGTCTTCCCTCTTCCCGAAATGGGAACAGGCTACGCAACACTTGCTGCGCTTTGGCGGTCAGTTCAATGAGGCAGGACAGATAGACGTCACCCTGCCGGTGGACTATGTATCGTTCAACAAGACCGGTGATCAGGCGCTGCGCGTACTGGATGTAGCCATCGAGTTGGAGGGTCGTCATATCGAGAAACAGCTCATCAACGCCTACGTGACCGGTAACCGCTTCAAGGGCAATGATTATGCCATGGCGGTAGATGGCGGTATACAACTATTGGATATTTTGCGTGACCCGCCCGGAGCGAAGAGTTATGCCTATATCGAGTCGGGAACGAGTTACACCTATAACTACAACTGGACGCTCGATCTGAAGTTCGGAGTCAATCTCAATTGGGCGTACGGTACGGGCGTAGAACTGTTCATCGGAAACTATATAGGTACGGTAGCCGGGACCCCCGGTGTCTTCTCCGGAAATACCTATTCCTCTACGATCACGAACGGCTTCAGTCTGCCGCTTACCATGAGTATGACATGGAAGCATGGCGGTAGTTATACCTTCACGACGAACGAACGTATCGAGACGGCCAGTGATAACTGGTATGTAGGATCAAGAGGTGATATATACTTAGGTGTCACGCAAGGTGTCGTCTTCCAGTTGCTGGATGCCGTCAAACCGCTTGACTCGTTGACGTATGTATCCCTGGCGACGCAACTCAAAGACAGCGTCGGCGTCACGGGTTCATCTGCGACGGTAGCAGAAGGTCGCGGTCTCGACGGACAGAAATACTACCTCGTTCTCGGCGAAGAGGTCGGCAGCGGAGCGCATGTGAACGGTTCGTTTGCGTACTCGCAGGATTATATATTGACGGTATTGTTGCCTCAGTTGATCGAGCAACGCGATGCCTTGCTGGTAACGGGCGACAGCGCGACCGTTCAGGCGATCGCGGATGCCAAACAAGAACCCGTCTATTGGTCGCATGTCATACCGACTGATACCACCTTTGCGCTAAAGAATTACCAGCCTGTTTATCCAACAGGACAGACCCCATGGATGGTAGTCGATCGCGTAGAAGAGTACAACAAAGCGATCCTCAATTGGATGAATCTCATTGCCAAGAACGAGAAAGAAAAAGCCACCGTCATAGCGGGTGTCAACGCCGACTCGGTGAAGACCTACTTCATCAGCAACGGTGTCAAACTGAGCTACTCGGAGACCTATAACGCGGTAGAGAACCACGCCTTTATCATGGATGGTTTCGGTATCAACCCGACCTCTTTACTGACCACGAAGAGTATCGCGAATTCGATACAAGGCATATCCGATGCCGCCCTCCGCGCATTGGAACAGATCACAACGCATGTTCAACAAGACGGGCAAGACAAGACCGGAGGTGTTAACCCGACAGAGGTGCGAGCTCGCGTACCGGGTGCAGATTATATATGGAACATCAATCCGATCCTTAACATCAATTATGATCGTGACCCGAACTGGTCAGAGACCCGTTCGCGTACGGCGGGCTTTGTGCTCGAACCCGATGAGTATTCGTATATGAACGTGTCCGTGCTTCGTTGGAAAGATGAGGACAATCACTTCAACCAATCCACGTATGATGTCCGCGAGACGGTGGACGACGGTAATGACTACGACGGTTACTCGAATCTCTACGGTTCGTTTATCTACAAACTCAACGGCGGTGCGTCCAAGTGTCCGTGGGAAGGACCGGAAGAGTCCATTTTCTGTACCCAAGGCGGCAGACCGGCACAGTTGTCGAGCGGTACACTCAAATTGGAGAATCCGAAGATCGATATCATCCATCATGAGATAAGCGATGTACCGCGTGACCAGCCGGCAATCGTTCATGTCCGCTTGAGCAACGAGACACAACAGAGCTTTGAAAACTACGTCGTCTTCAAACTCGTGCTCGTCGATGCTTCCAACCCGAATGGTGCGAAAGTGCTGATGGACGGTTTCCCCTTGACCGGTGACGGCCGGGCGATCAAACTGAACCCGGGACAGACGATTGACAAGACCATCGAGGTCTATGCCGGTCAGGGATATGACTTCGAGAACCTGACGCTGATGCTCGCGTCGCAATGCGACGTCTTGAACTTCATGAAAGCGTCGTTCAGCGTACACTTCATGCCGGTAAGCTGCGATGTCAATATCTCCGCCCCGCACGACAAGTGGGTGATGAACACGCTCTCGCCGAAGGATTCGACGGGTTGGTACCTGCCGGTAGTGATCGACGGCTACGATATCCAATATCCGAACTTCGACCATATCGAGTTCCAATACAAACTGACCAAGCAGAGTAACGACGGATGGGTCAACCTCTGCTCGTACTACGCGGACAGTGCGTACTACGAAGCCGCCTCGGGCTCGAAGGCCATGATGCGTGCCGGGCGTATCGAGAACATCGCTTTCTACGGCGAGCGCGATCCGATGGAGCAGGAGTATGACCTGCGGGCGGTGTCCTTCTGCCGGTACGGAACATCGTTCCTCACCAAGTCCTCGCCCGTGCTGACGGGTATCAAGGATACGCGCGTACCGGTAGTCTTCGGCGAACCCGAACCGGCGAACTCGATCCTCGGCGTAGGCGATCATCTGAAATTGCGCTTCAACGAACCGATTGCCGGTAACTACCTCGACGAGGATAATAACTTCCAGATAACCGGCATCACCAACGAGACCGGACTATCGGCTGCCACCGCCCTCCATTTCGACGGCAACGCGTCCGCCGCAACCAAGGCGAAACGCGACCTGACGGACAAGTCCTTCACCATCGACATGATGATCCGACCGACTGTAGCGAACAACCGTGCCGAAGACATGATTCTCTTTGAGACCGGCGACGGACAGGTTAAGAGGCAGCTGTTGCTCACCAAGGACAACCGTCTGCGCCTCATCCGCTACGTGGGGGACAAGTGGTTGGCAAAGAGTTCGAAACCCCTTGGCAACCTCTTGGCTTTCACGCGCATTGTGTGCGTGTATAATAAAGGTGGCAAGACCCGTTTCTATGTCGGAACGGAAGAGGTAACGGACATCATCTTCGGCGAGAGCAATGAGGTCAGCACAGAGCAGGAACGCAGTGCGTACCTACAGTTCGGCAGCACCTACGACGGTGATATGCTCGAGACGCGTATCTGGACCAAAGCGCTCACGCTTGAAGAAATCAGTGCGACCGCCAATCGCTCCCTCACGGGCTACGAACAAGAGCTGTTAGCCTACTACCGCATGGATGAAGGCAAGGGCGAGACCGTCACCGATTATGCCCACGGAGCAACGCTGTACCTCGACGGCTGCTCGTGGAACAAGCAGAAAGGATACTCGCTCCGTCTGGACAACGATTCCGTCAAGCTGGCCGGTAACCTGCTGGGTAGGTCCAAGACCTATGACTTCACGCTCATGTGCTGGTTCAAGACCACTACTGCCGACGCACCGCTCTTCAGCAGTAAGTATATCAACATATCCACCGGCAACTATGCCGATGATACCTGGCATCATTATGTGCTCGCTGTCAGTCGCACCTACAACACGGCATCGGTCTTCATGGACGGCAACCTTATACGCTCCGAGTCGGCAAACGCTATCGGCGCACTGACCGGCACGATGTACCTCGGCGGTAACGGATTCAAGGGTAACATCGATGAGTTCGTGATCTTCGAGCAAGCCCTGCCCAAGTCGCTCATCGAACTGTACGAGGACAATGCCCTCACCGGCGACGAGATGGGCCTGATGGCATACCTGCCGTTTGAAGAGCAGTACACCAATCCGAACGGAATCATCGAGCTACGCTTCTCGGTCAACGACCGGCGCGTATTCAAGGATGCCAACGGCAACGTGGTCAACAAGATTGTACCGCTCGTGCTAACAGCCAATGCCAATGCCGACGCGACTCTTAACGCACCTGTCAAATCCAACGGAGTGCTGAACAAGTTATTCTTCAACTGGACGTTCAACAACGATGAATTGCTCATCAACATCCTCAACCGCGACTATGAGGTCAACAAGCAGTCAATCTACGTCACCGTTCGTGATGTGGAGGACCTCAACGGCAACCCGATGGCTTCACCTGTCACATGGACTGCGTTCGTCGACCGCAACGCCCTCAAGTGGTCTGAGAAACAACTGATCATCACGCTCGATGACGGTGCAGAGGATGATATAAAAATGGAAGTGCGTATCGTCAACCAGAGCGGCAAACGCCATCAGTACACCATCGAATCGTTGCCTGCATGGCTCAGCGTCAATCAGACCTATGGTGCCATCGACCCGATGGATGAACAGCGTGTCACCCTCACGTTCAACCGTCAGACAGCCGTAGGCGAATACAGCGACATCATCTATCTGACCGACGAGAACGGACTGTGCGAACCGCTCGAAGTAACCTTCAACGTCGAGGCCAAAGCGCCTTATGACGAGATTGACGAGAAGAGGTACTCCTATAACATGTCCATCTGTGCGCAGGTGAAGATTGGCGATGTCTATGACTCCGACGAGAACGATATAGTCTATGCCATCTGGAGCGACAATTGCGTCGGGG
>Ga0265299_10006455_pt1 | contig 10675 bp, 3 predicted proteins | sample AusTroGonzalo_MG_4_FD_193485 | JGI IMG/M metagenome (GOLD analysis project Ga0265299, IMG submission 193485) | Bovine rumen microbial communities from tropical cattle in Woodstock, Queensland, Australia - Gonzalo_02 | ecosystem: Host-associated > Mammals > Digestive system > Stomach > Rumen ...
CAAGCAAGGACCTTTCAGTAAATGCTGATGTCATATTCGCTTACCAGGGCGACTACATGTATGAGACTGCTCACAATGGACAGCAGATCCATCTTATTGAGCTCGGAGGCAGAGACGGAAAAAACACCATGTCTGTCGAGCTTCACAGAATCGGAAATGAGTTTGAAATCTGGTTTGAATACAGATCCGATCTGTACGAAAATGAGACAGTAAACCACATAATTGATCTCTATGATGTAGTTCTCTGCGAACTGATGCACAAAGAGACAATAGCAGACATAGACATTTGCTCAGATAGTGAACTCAGAACACTCGATTCATTCAACGCTGTTGATGAGAGTCTGCTTGATTCTGACAAGACAGTTCTTGACATATTCTACGAAAAAGTCGAAAAGAATCCTGACCATGTTCTGGTTGAATTCGAAGACAAAAAATATACTTATGCCGAATCCGACATAATTGCAAACAAGATTGCAAATAAACTGAAATCCCTGGGAATCGGAAGAGAAGACGTTGTTTCGGTTCTCATACCTAAATGCGAATACACTGTAATTGCAAGCCTCGGTGTCATAAAATCCGGAGCTGCTTATCAGCCTCTCGATCCGTCATATCCGACTGAAAGACTGAATTTCATGATGAGTGATGCATCAGCTAAAGCAGTAATACTCGACCGCTCACTCAAGGAACTCATAAAGGACTACAAAGGCGAATTCATATACCTTGATGAAGTAGACTCATTTACGGATGAGTCACGTCCTGTTGACCTTCCCAAGCCTGAAGACCTCTTCATTATGCTGTACACTTCAGGTACTACGGGACTTCCGAAAGGTGTTATGCTCGAGCACAAAAACATAGTCACATTCTGCCGCTTCTGCAACAAGACTTATGAAGAAGATGAGACATCCAAGATGTCCGCATACGCTTCATATGGTTTTGATGCGAACATGATGGATCTGTACACGGCAATAACCGCCGGCGGAACAATATGCATTATTCCTGAGTCAATGAGACTGGATCTGGTCAGACTCGGTGAATATTTCAATGAAACCGGAATTACCCACTCCCTCATAACTACTCAGGTGGGAAGACAGGTCTGTGAAGAAATAGAACTCAAAACACTGAAACACCTGTATGTCGGAGGCGAAAAACTTGTTCCTATTGAACCGCCGAAGGGTTACCAGCTCCACAATGCATACGGCCCGACAGAAGGAACAGTATTCTGCACTGAATATACAGTGGACAAACTGTATTACAGAGTTCCGATCGGAAAAAAGATTCCTACATACAAAGCGTATGTTCTCGACTCTCATCACAGAAGACTTCCGTGGGGAGTAAAGGGAGAACTGTATATTTCAGGACCCCAGATTGGCCGAGGATATCTGAACCGCGATGAAGAAAACAGGAAGGCATTCCTTGTAAACAGTTTTGATTCTGATCCGAGATTCCATAAACTGTACAAGACAGGCGATATAGTCAGAATGCTGTCAGACGGAACAATAGACTTTATCGGAAGAAACGACGGACAGGTCAAAATCCGCGGATTCAGAGTTGAGCTTACTGAAGTTGAACAGATTATCCGCAAGTTCCCGAAGATAAAGGATGCGACAGTCAAAGACTTTACCGACCCGTCGGGCATCAAGTATATAGTAGCTTATGTTGTTTCCGACGAGACGATAGATGTAAGTGAACTCAATGCGTTCATAGGAAAGAATAAACCGCCGTATATGATACCTGCATATACGATGCAGATAGAAAAAATACCGCTTAATCAGAACCAGAAGGTCAACAAGCGCGCCCTTCCTGAACCTCAGATGAAACCGGTAGAAATTGTTGCGCCCGAAAACGAGACTGAAAAGAAGGTATTCGATATCTTATCTTCCATTATCGGTCAGTCTTCGTTCGGTGTAACGACAGATATTTACGAAGCAGGACTGACTTCCGTAACATCGATTAAACTGACAGTCCGCCTTTCAAAAGAATTCGGAAAAACAGTCAGAATAAGCGATCTAAACGAAAACCCGACAGTAAGGGCACTCGCTTCATTTATCAGCGGAGCAAAAGAAGAAACCGAATATGCAACACTTGACGAGTACCCACTTACAAAGACACAGGAAGGCATCTTCGTTGAATGCATTTCACGCCCTGAAACAACCGTTTACAATATTCCTTTCCTCTTCAAACTGAGCGAAAAGATAGATGTTTCTAAACTTGAAAAAGCAATAAAGGCAGCACTCTCTGCTCACCCTTACGTGATGAGCATTCTAGGTACGGGCGACTCGGGAGACATAATCGCATACAGACGCGAATACAAGCCCAAGGTTGACGTCATAAAGACAGAAAAACTGGATAAAGACTCTTTGGTAAGACCGTTTGAACTGCTCGGCGGTTCGCTTTACCGCGCAGAGATATATGTATGCTCAGATGCTAATTATCTCTTCCTCGACTTCCATCACATTGTATGCGACGGAACGAGTGAAGCAGTTATTCTCGAAGACATTTCAAGTGCATATTCAGGAAAAGAAGTTGAAAAAGAAACATATTCCGGATACGAGATAGCACTTGAAGAGCAGAACAGCAGAAAGAGCGAAAGATACGGCAAGGCAGGCGACTACTATAAGTCACTGCTCTCTGAAATAGGTTCGGATTATGTCATGAAAAATGACATGAAAGTCGGAGAGGCCAAACTCAGAACTGCCGACATTTTCTCCGAGCTTAAGATTTCAGATGTAGACAAATACGTTAAAGAGACAGGGTCTACTCAGAATGCAGTATTCAATTTTGCATTCGGTCTTGTGCTTTCAAGATTCCTGTACAAAGACGACGCATATTTCACAACCATTTACAACGGGCGCAGCGATCCGAGAACGGCCCGCGATGTTTCCATGCTCGTCAAGACTCTGCCTGTATACATCAAGTACGACGTAGCAGAGAAGATTTCATCTGCAGTATCAAAAGTCAAAGAGCAGCTCGTACTGTCTCAGGTAAATGACGTATATTCATTCTCTGACATCGCATCTGCATACGGAATCGGAGCAGAAGTCATGTTTGCATACCAGGGAGACTCATTCGTGTTCGACAGCATCGGAGGAGAGAAGGCAGAAGCTATTCTTCTCGATTCGGATGAACCGAAATCATCTTTCTCACTTGATGTATTCATCGAAAACGGCAAGTACAGATTCCGTTTTGAATACGACGGATCAAAATATGGTGAAGACACAGTCAATTCCTTCTTTGGCGCAATGGAGTGCGTACTCAAAGGAATTCTGACAAAATCTGTTATCGGAGAAATTGAATTTGTCGATGAAAAAGAACTGTCAAGATATGACAGGTTCAACGATACAGAAGAACCTCTTCCGGACATTCCGTTCTGCGAGATGTTCGAAAAGGCAGTAAGAGAAAATCCGGATAAGGATGCAGTAATTGCAAAGAACGGTAAATTCACATACACAGAACTGTACAAGACGGCATGCAAAGTGGCTAACTGTGTTGTTTCTCAGGGCCTTGTTGAAGGCGACAGAGCAGTTTCTCTCATGCCCAGAATTAAGGAAGCATATGCGGTAAGAGAAGGCATTATGATGTCCGGAGCCGCATTCGTTCCGATTGATCCTAAGTACCCGGATGACAGAATTGAGTACATCATTTCTAATTCAGAAGCAAAGACCGTAATTTCGACAGCAGAGATACTCGAGTCTAAGAAAGAACTGATTGAAAAGACAGGCATAAAGACTCTGAGCATTGAACAGATTATAAAAGAGGGCAAAGAAAAAAAACCGAATGTAGAGGTTAAAGGATCTTCGCTCTGCTATATGATATTCACGTCGGGTTCCACCGGAAAACCGAAAGGCGTCATGATAACAAACAGAAATCTTGTCAACTACTGCCTTGACGGAAAGAACCTTGCTACATACGAGTACAGACTTGTAGGAGATGTAGTATCCTGCTCATTTGCGTCTCTCTCATTTGATGCTTCACTTCAGGAAGAATGCATTCCGCTCAGCCACGGTTACACAGCTGTCATTGCATCGGATGAGGATATAGAAAACCCGCTTGTCCTTGCTAAGACCATTAAGGACAACGGAGTAAACCTGATGTTCATGACTCCTTCATATGTCTCAAATGCCTTGGATATGCCAGACTTCATATCCGCATTGAAACAGCTCAAGGTACTGGATATGGGTGCTGAAGCAGTTTCGCCTGAACTCGTATCTAAACACAGAGCAGCCGGTGTCACAGCAGAAATATTCAACGGATACGGACCGACAGAAACAACCGTCACATGTACTTACCACCATACAACAGACAAGTACATTACCATAGGAAAACCGGTCGGAAACACTAAACTCTATGTTTTAGACAAATACGGAAAGATTCTTCCGATTAACGCAATAGGCGATCTTACAATTGCCGGTGAATGCGTGGGCCAGGGATATCTTGGACTTTCGGAAAAGACTGCCCAGAGTTTCATAACCGTAAGAGGCGACAGAGCATACCGTTCAGGAGACCTTGCAAGATACAACGGCGAAGGAAACATGGAATTCTTCGGAAGACTTGATAACCAGGTCAAGCTCAGAGGACTCAGAGTAGAACTCGATGAAATAGAAAAGGCAATACTGGCCTTTGACGGAGTAACAAGCGCAGTCGTTGTTGTCAGAAACAATGCTGTCGAAGGCGACCATCTCGTCGCTTACTATACTGCAAACAAAGAATTCACCAAAGAAGAACTTACGGCATTCATTTCTAAGACTCTGACACCGTATATGATTCCAAAGGTGATGATGAAACTCGACAAGATGCCCCTGACACCTAACGGAAAAGTAGATAAAAAGGCTCTACCCGAAGTTCAGGCAACCGAGACCAAGAGAAATGTCAAACTTCCGACTACGGAACTCGGCAAAAAGATAGCTTCGGTATTCTCTAGAGCTCTCGGAATTGAAGAGATAGGAGTCGATGAAGACTTCTTCGATCTCGGAGGAACATCACTCTCTGCTTCGAAAGTCGCAATGCTCTCACTTGCAAACAACATTCCGATTGCATACAAGGACGTATTCGACTGTCCCACAATTGCTCAGCTTGAAGCTCATATAAACAGTGTGTCTGCTTCTCAGGCAGAAGTACATGAAGAAAAGAAAGAAGCAGTAAACGAAGAAGTACTCGCTTACAACACTATTGAGAATGTTGACGAAGTTAAAGCGGAACGTCCTCTCGGAGTTGTCCTTCTGACAGGATGTACCGGATTCCTAGGATCCCACATGATAAAAGAACTCATGAACCAGAAGGTTCAGGTAGTTGCTCTTGTCAGAAGCGGAGCACTCGATTCACAGACAAGACTCAAGGCAATGCTCGCTTACTACTTCGACTCACCTCTTGAAGAGGAAATAGAAAAGTACGTTACTGTTGTGGATTCGGACATCACATCAAAAGATGTTGAAGAAAAACTTGAGAACATTAAGTTTGACACAGTCATAAACTGTGCTGCATGCGTCAAGCACTTTGCAGCTGACGACATCATTGAGAGAATCAATGTCGGCGGCGTAAAGAACATGCTGGATATAGCAAAGAAGCACAATGCGAGATTCATTCAGATTTCGACTCTCTCCGTTGCAGGTGAAAATGTCGGAGACAAATTCCCTGAGGAATTCAGAGTTCACGAATACGAACTCGATGTAGGCCAGGACATTTCAAACAAATATGTCAACTCAAAGTTCATGGCTGAACGCGCAGTATACGATGCCGTCAAGGAAGGACTTGATGCAAAAGTAATCCGTGTCGGTAACCTTATGGGACGTCAGAGCGACGGTGAATTCCAGATCAACTCAATCACAAACGGATTCATCCGTGACCTCAAGGGCTACAACCATCTCGGTCTGTTCCCGGTATCAGGATGTGATGCCAAGATTGACTTCTCGCCTATCGACGAAGTTGCAAAGACAGTTACACTCTTGGCTCAGACACCTAAGAAGTTCACATTGTTCCACGCGGCAAACTCTCATGAAGTGGATATGGGAGACGTCATCTACAGCATGATTGAGTCGGGATACAACATTAAGATAGTCGACGATGAAACATTCAACAAGGCACTTGCCGAAATGATGAACGATGATAAGAAGAACATGCTCGTTTCAAGTCTTATCTCTTACGCATCAAGCGATGCACTGCTTCACAAGTTCATTCTGACAGACAATACATTCTCAGTCAAAGCTCTGTACAGACTGGGATACAAGTGGCCTATAACAGATAAGGCATACCTTATGAGAATTATCGAGTCTTTGGACTCACTCAACTATTTCTTAAGGAGTGACATTTAATGCTTCAAAGAAACTCTAAACTGCTCCAGAGAAAGCTGTATCTGTATCTGCTGCCGTCTACACTTATGGTGCTGGCAATGCAGTTCGGTTCGCTTTTTGACGGGGTGCTTATAGGTAACATGATATCTACTGAAGCACTAACTGCTTCAAGTCTTGTCATACCCATTCTGTACATTATCCAGATTCCAGGATTTGCCATCGGTGTGGGAGGTTCCATTGCCGTGGGTTCTTACCTGGGCAAAAGGGAAACGGACAAGGCATCTAAGACCTTTTCATCATGTATGCTCTGGGGAGTCGGAATATCAGCTGTATTCTCAATCCTCGCCCCTATAATATCCGGTCCGCTGGCTTCGCTGTACGTTCCGAGTGAACTGTATAGTCTTGGAAAAGATTTCATATTCATTTATCTTTTGACGGACCCGATTATTGCAATAGCACTTTTGGTATCTTCATTCATGGCGACAGACAACAGCCCCAAAATGGCTTCTGTTTTCTTCATTGTGTCAAATGTTGTGAAGATAGGAACCGAAGTTCTGTTTATTAAGGTTTTCGATATGGGAATCTCGGGCGCCGCATTGTCAACCGCAGCAGGATACATTATTGGATTTGTCACATTCATTTTCTACATAAAGTCCAACAAGAGAATGCTGAAGTTTACTCTTAAGCTTAAAGGCACGGGAAAACTGTTCAAGGAAAGTCTGAAAGCGTCTTCATCGACTGCTATCAACCTTATTCTGACAGCAGTTCAGATGTCGGTTGCGAACATCATAATAGCAAACATTGTCACGGACCCGGTTGAACAGGCGGTGTTCGGAATACTAGCAAACTTCGTATTCGGATTCGATTTGTTTGTCGGAGGAATGCATCAGCTTATCCCGACAATATGCGCCGTATGTTACGGAGAAGAGGACTATTACTCTCTCAAAACGGCGGCCAGAAGAATATATCTGCTAATTATAGCGGTCACTGCAGTCATAACGACGGTGCTGCTAGTAGATCCGTCAATCTACTGCAAGATATTCGGAGTGGATATTACTGGAGACAACTACTTTGCAATTATGAGAGTATATCTGTTCTCATTTTTGCCGTACGAACTCAACAAGTTTTCGCAGTCATACTATCCGACGGTCGGAAGAAACCTTCCCGCAATCATTACGGTTGTTTTGCGAGAAGCAGTGCTCATTTTGCCATTGACAATTTCGCTGCTTTACACAAACGGACTTATGGGATACTCCTGGGCGGTCGTTATTAGCGAAGCGGGAACACTTGTTCTCACGTACTTGTTCATAATCATCTACCAGAAGAAGAAAAAGATGTCAAAATACGGCTTGTTCATGATCCCGCCGTATGACTCACATGACTCATATGATGTCAGCATTGAAACCGATATCCATCAGAGCGCCCTTCTTTCTGAAGAACTGGTCAAGTATTCCAGAGAACACGGAATGAACGAGCGTGATGCGCAGATAGTGGCTTTTGCAGGTGAAGAGATTGCAGACAACATTATCTCGTACGGTTACAATAAAAAACGCAAGAACACAATTGACGTCAATTTGAAAATAGTAAATGACAAAATGGTTTTGAGAATCAGAGATGACGGAGTTGTGTTTGATCCGACAAAGCACTTAAGCGAAGAAGAGGGCCAGATGGGCGGACTGAATCTTGTAAGTCATCTGGTGAACAAAATGTCATATATAAGGGTGTTAAACCTAAACAATACAGTACTTGAAATCAATATTCAAAAGGAGAACTGAAATGGAATCAACATTGAAAAAAGAGAACGGAACACTGTATGTTTCAATTTCCGGAAGACTTGACACTGTTACAAGTCAGGAACTCAAAGAAAAACTTGAAAATGAAGGCTATGAAAACGTGGATATAGACCTCGATTTCAAAGATGTGGAATACATTTCATCCGCAGGCCTCAGACTCCTGCTCGCACTTCAGAGACAGGTAATGGAGACAGATAACAAACTTGTAATCAGAAACATCAACAAAGTTGTAACTGAGATTTTCTCGGTTGCAGGTTTCAATAAATCATTCACAATCTTATGAGATTCCCAATCAGAAGAAAAATATTTCTTCTCACGGCATTGCTGTCTATAGCCTTTATTGTCGTTTCCGTAGTCACTTCATCTCTGATATACAATGCCAGAATGAGGGCAAGTGTTATGGACCAGTGTGAAAAATCTACCAAAAGACTTGCTGAAGACATAGAGCAGACCAAAGACGGTTTTTTGACCAAGTATAAGGACAAATTGTTGGTCAAATACGAAAACAACTATGAAGACATACTGAAGTATTCATCGGACGTCACATATTCGTTTGAAGAAAAGAAAGAATTCTTTGATGAACTTGTAAGTGACCTGTTCCCGCCCAAAGGCGCTTTTGGTGTCACTTATGAGATGATTGAATTCAAGAATGACTACGAAGATACGTTGAGATCACTTGATCTCATAGCATCATCGGAGGGTATGATAGGCGGATTCATTGCGTTTGAAGATCCTGAGCGTGACAACCTGGTGTTTATGCTCGACTCGACATCCAATGTCTCATACCAGTACAACTTTCCTTGCAGCATAGAAAGGATTGTTGACCAGGGAATAATCGATACAATTGAGAGCGGCGGCATCAAAAAAATTGAAAGTGATGATGCTTTCTATTGTTACGCACCGATTCACGATAGTGATGGTAATGTAGTCGCTTACGTGAGCTTCTACTACTCAATCAGCACACTGATGGAAAATCAGAGACAGTTCATTTGGACTCTGATATTCATCATGCTGGGTGCAACTGTATTTATGTTGCTCGCATACCTGCTTACGGCAAATAAGTTTATTGTAAAGAACATCAAAAAACTTTCTGACTCTGCCATCAAATTCTCATCCAATCTCGAAAGCGACGGTAAACCCGAAGCGGTTCCGGTTGACATCAAGACCAACGACGAGATAGGAGCGCTTTCAGATAACTTCAATGTGCTCCAGACCAGGATGATAACTTATATCGATGACATAGCCAATAAAACCGCTCAGGAAGAGCGCATGCAGGCGGAACTCAACATCGCAAGTAAAATTCAGATTGAGTCATTGCCGGACAAGCCTCTTGAGAAGAAGAACACAAGAATAAGCAGTTTCATTAAACCTGCCAAGGAAGTCGGAGGAGACCTGTTTGATTACTTCCTCTTAGACGATGATCATCTGTTCTTCGTAATAGCTGACGTGTCAGGAAAAGGCGTTCCCGCAGCTCTGTTTATGATGAGAGGAAATGAAATAATCAGATCCTGTGCAACAAGAGGGATGGGTACATCTGAAATTGCAGAATATGCAAACAATGAACTCTTCAGAAACAACAAGGAAGGTCTCTTCATCACTGCATTTATCGGAATTCTCGACTTGAAGACAAAGGTTCTCAAGTATACGAGAGCAGGTCATGAGCAGCCGTTCCTTTTGAGAGATGGTGTTGCGGAAAAGATTAGCGAAGAGTCGAACTACGTGCTCGGAGGATTCCCGAAATCCAAATACATTGAAGATTCAATAGAACTCAAAGACGGAGATAAAATTCTCATGTACACAGACGGTGTAAATGAGGGTATCAACGGTACAAACGAAGAGTTCGGATATGACAGAATCAAGGAAACTCTTGAGTCATCCAAAAATGATACACTTGAGAACATGTTCAATAACCTGACCGAATTTGCTTCGGGAGTCGAGCAGTTTGACGATATAACAATGCTCCTTCTCGAAATCGGAAAAAGCGCCAGAGTTGAACTGTCAAATCCGACATATAACGACATAGAGAGAGTTACAGAAATCGCACGAAACACTTGTTCTGGTGCCGATGCAGAAAAGCTGTCTGAAATGTCTGTCATAATAGATGAACTTTTGAACAACTGCATAAGTTATTCATTTGCCGATGTCGATGACCCAAAACTGATTGTTGATGTCGAGTATGTAAATGAAAAAGTCACTTTAACGTTTACGGACAACGGAATACTGTTCAATCCGCTTGAAGCCAAACCGACAGACGTCGATGTGGATATTTCAGAGAGAAAAATAGGCGGCCTAGGCATAATGCTGGTCAAAGATTTATCCGATAAGATGGAATATTCGTCCAAAGACGGAAAGAACGAACTGAAAGTAATTAAAAAAATGACAGCCTAAAAGGCTGATTAACATTACAAAAAAGAGGAAAAAGAGTATGAGAAACTATTTATTGCCGGAAGGCGGACAGTTCTACAAAGCAAACATGCACTGCCACAGCGTATTGTCGGACGGATGCTACACAGTGGAACAACTGAAAGAAGTATATAAGCGCTACGGATATTCCATTATTGCGTTTACAGACCACAATGTCTTGATTGATCACTCGGA
>Ga0265299_10006457_pt1 | contig 10673 bp, 11 predicted proteins | sample AusTroGonzalo_MG_4_FD_193485 | JGI IMG/M metagenome (GOLD analysis project Ga0265299, IMG submission 193485) | Bovine rumen microbial communities from tropical cattle in Woodstock, Queensland, Australia - Gonzalo_02 | ecosystem: Host-associated > Mammals > Digestive system > Stomach > Rumen ...
TCTGCGCGAGGGCGATCGTCTGGTGGTGCCCGAATACAACGGAACGGTGAAGATTAATGGTAACGTCATGTATCCCAATACCGTTGCTTATAGTGAGGGTAAGAATTATAAGTGGTACGTCAATCAGGCAGGCGGATATGGCAATCGCGCTAAGAAGTCGCGCACGTACATTCTATATCAGAATGGTACCGTCTCAAGGGCCAAGAAGGGCGCCAAGATTGAACCAGGTTGTGAGATTATCGTGCCCACGAAGACCACTACATCCTCACAGACTATTGCCAACTTTGGTGCCATCGGTACTTCAATGGCTACCATCGTCACGCTTTTGGTATCCGTCTTGAATCTTCTGAAGTAAAATACTATTGGTCCCGTAGCTTAGCTGAATAGAGCGTCAGATTCCGGTTCTGAAGGTCTTGGGTTTGAATCCCAACGGGATCACTTGGGGTAGGCGTAACCAATCCTGCTTTGAAAAAGTCACGTAATTATCGAGAACCCCATTATTTACTGGGATTCTCGATAATATTTAGTTCTGGTTGTTTTTTTGGCTGTTTTTCTTCAGCATTTTCCGTCATATTTGACGGTTTTTGTGACGGTTTTTGTGACGGTTTTTGTGACGGTTTTTTCTGACGGTTTTTGACCATTTTCCGTCAGAATCCATGAGTCCCAATCTCCGCGTGTCTTGAAATCTATTTGTCCTCTGCCTCACCTCTATTTACGACGGTTGCAATTTTTGCAACTGTCATGTCTTGGCGTAGTTCTCCATCATAAGCTATAATTGTTTATCTTTGATATTTGTGCAGTCACTGCCTGCATAATTGTTACTATCTTCATTTAATTTAGTTTCAATCTCTTCAATCGTAGGTATAACACCCTCCAGCTTTTCAGGGAAGAACTTTTCCAAATCATATTCAGAGATGGCAATAGGTTGGCTGCTCGACTCCAGGGCATATTGAGCTTGTATGCGGTCTTTCTCTTTACATATCAGGAGTCCAATGGTCGGATTGTCACGCCCCTCTTTGCGAAGAATATGATTGCAGGACACGACATATCCGCCCAACTGCCCTATATCAGCAAAATCGAATTTACCAATCTTCACCTCAATAATCACATAACAAGAGAGTTTCAGGTGGTAGAACAATAGATCGATGAATTGTTCTCTTTCTCCTACCTGTATCCGATATTCCTTTCCGACGTATGCAAAGCCAGTACCAAGCTCAATCAGAAATTGGGTAATGTTTCCTAATAGTTTGTCTTTCAACAATTGCTCATTATAGTGCCCCGTTATTCCCGTGAAAGCAAAGTCGTATGGGTCCTTGGTTATTTCTTGTGCAAGGTCACTCGTCTCGTCAGGTAGTGTTTGGCCAAAATTGGTCAATGCCTTACCCTGTCGTTCGTAAAGGTCTGTGTCCAAGTAATTGAGCAGTATGTTTCGGCTCCAGCCTTCATTGACAGACTGACATATATAGAACCATGCTTTTTCTGGCTGGTTAGCGAATTTGTCCATCAGTAACAAATGGTGTCCCCAGGGCAGAGAGAACAATTTTGCAGCAAGTTGCTGCAAAATGTTTTCCTTGGAATCTGCAACAACTTGCTGCAGTTCCCATATACAATTATAATCTAAATCATATACCTTATTTGTGCTATTTATGAATCTCTTTTATTTATTGAATCTTTTACTGATTCTGGTAAGCCTTCATACAAAGACTCTATTTCTTTTGGTTCTGTAATCATACGCTCAGAAATGATATTCAAAAGTCGCATAAGCATAATTGCCGTGTTTTTGTCATCAACATCAAAAGAAACAGCACCAGGATGAACAGCTTTATTACCAATAACACGAACGACATCTAATGCCTGCTGTACTGATTGTGGTAAACCTTTCTTTACAAGAGCACCAATATTTTTGTTAATATCTCTATCTGTTTCGCCTAATTCGTTGCACAATCGATCTATGGCCAAACGCAATAATGCACAAGCCGCTCTTGGGGATTTGTTATATATCAACCCAGCTTCATTATATAGTTGTAAAACACTTTCTGGCATATCAGAATTAGGCTCTTCTGCCACAATATCTGGATAGACATATTCTTTGTTAATCCATATAATCTTTTTCCCACAATTAACACATCTAGCGATATATAGTTCGTTTAAGAACTCTTTCCCGCTTATTGTTTCTGCCACAACCTTCTTTTTGTCTTCATTATGACTATGAAAACTCCAATTCATTAAAGAAAGTGTATGACAATGAGGGCAAGTGAAAGAATCCTTTCCTCTTCCTGGAGCTACATATTTCTTCATATTCAATTCTTTCCTTCGTTTAATTTATCCCGTTTATGTTTCTCATAATGACTGTCTCGGGGGCAACAATGAGAACTTCACGAGTTTATGTTTGCAAAGATACTGCTTTTTTGTGATATTTTAATTATTTTGTGCAAAAAAGTTATGATTTATAGCTATATTGGAGTAAACAACATGCAGGCAATGCAACCTTTCAGGTGTTTATATGACATAAGCGAACCACATAACACCCACCAATATGTAAAATTCTACGGAGAATCTTCACTTTCTCCGTAGAATATTACACATTCTTCTATCAAAATGCTTTCAATTCTTGGATTATTCAGAAATAATCACTATCTATATTTGCGCCGTTGATTCCTGGCAGCCTCTGATTTATCAAGCTGTCGGGTCTGTTTATATGGGTTGCCTAAGATTGCTCTGCTACTGAGCTTAACCAGTCACTGTGCTAACATTATGTCACTTATACCCTTATCCTTGCGAAAAACATCTATGTCAACACTCTTTGGTATGCCTGTCAGTTTACCTGTTTGCGATTTCTGCCAAATGGTATAGTTCCCTTTACCTTTGATGAATGGCTCTTCATTGCCATATCTGCCAATCATTAGATGGTAATTATTAAACCTTGGGGCGCAATACCTATTATAGAATGTATTGACTGAATATATCATCGGAGCCTTGCCATAATGCGACTTGACAAGTTGTATGAATAGCATAAGACTATCTTGAAACTGAACTGCTGACCATTTCTTACTCTCCTCTACGTCCACCATTGGTATGAGGTCTATGTCGCTCTTCTTGACATGCTTCTTATAATTCTCGAACTGCTTCTGAACAGAACTCGTTGTCCTGAAGTAGTGATATGCCCCCACTTGAAGTTTTCTGGCTTTAGCTCCCTTTATGTTTTGCAGATACATCGGATCTACATAAGTTGCTCCTTCAGTAGCCTTGATATAAACAAACTCCACATCTGGCACTTGTTCCCAATTGATTTTCCCATTATGATGCGACACATCAATGCCAAAAGATTCTTGATCTTCGTTCTGCCCCCAAATAGAAACAAGCAAAGTAGCAACGACCAGAATAAGGAACAACCTTCTCATAACAGATTCCGAATTTCTTCTCTCAATTCCATGTTCTTTGGTCGATCCAGGCAAACATACGGTGTATCTTCCATCAGGTTTAATATATCCTTCAAGTTCTCCTCGCAATGTTCTTCTGTCATAAGGCGTATTTTTGCCAGATTGTAATTGGCTTGAGTCTTCAGACTAATTAATAGTTGATCATCATTGTCTAATGGTTTCATATCGTCATCTAAGACCAGCGACATCATCCGCTGATACGCATTCTTGGCCTTCTCAATATCTTTTTCTCGCCCCATATAGCCAAAGTGATACGAAACTGCGCAATTCCACATCCCAGCGGGTTTACCAATATCAGCAAGCTTTTCGGCATAAAAGAATTGTCTGTCGCTGTCCCCTTTAGAGCCATAATAGGCCATCAGATTCATCATACCCGTTGCCAATCCTACATTTGCTGCACCTTCAAACCAAGGAACAGCCTCTTCAATTCTTTCTGTCATGCCAAGAAACACACCTATATTATTATAGGCCTCCATCACGCCCTCCTGTGCAGCATATCTATAGCAGTCCATAAGAAAATCCACCACGTTTGGAAACTTCTTATAGTTCTCCTGCATCGTATAGATGTCGAAATCAAGCACACATTTTCTGGCCTCCTGATAGGTAAACAACTCTTGACTGAAGGGTGTCAGTTCCTTTCCCTCAAGCAGGAAATCCTCGATGGGCTTCAAATGAGAGGCATTCAGTGGTCTCTCATATATATACGTCAATACTTGATCCCAAATGAGGTTGCAAAAGAATTGTTCTTTGTTGTAAACTTCTTCCATAGCTTTCACATTTTAGAATGGTAATTCACTTCCATCATCCATCTTGAATGGATCTTCCACATCCGATGTCGGTGCATCATCAAACGGCAAATCGCTGATTGGTGGCATTTGAATGGGCTGTATTGATTGTGGAATCTGCTGGTCACGAACCACATTATATGCCCTAAAATCATTATACCAACGCCCATTATACTCACGAGCATCAATATCAAACTGTACTGTAAGATCTTCACCATTCTGGATATTCAACTGTTTAATTCTGTCCTCTCCAAAAACAGTAAACGCACAACGCCTTGGGTATTGCCCAGGCACCTCAATCACATACCCTTGGGACATCCACGGATTGTCCGTCTTCGATGATGTTCCACTCTTTGCCTCCAGTACGGCAATAATTCTTCCAGTTAGTTCCATATTGTTAATCAATTAGATGAAGGGTTTGACCTTTATCTTCTACTTTTCCACCACACAATGGGCATCCATCCGAAGGGGCCCATTTTGAAGTGTTGGAGCTTTTGTATTGCAGACATGTTTCAATTACATCAGACGTGGCACCAAAAGCATAAAACTTATCAAATATGTGTTTGCAATCATGACAAACAAAACTTATTCGATTACCAAACATCACGATTCCGTTACCGTCTTTGGGAGCATTGATAGTCCAACCGCAATTATTGCATTTATATATATGTAAGCGTGCCATTAACCAGATCCTATTAGTTCCATATTCATTCTGATTAGTCTTCCCAACACAAAGCGCCTTGGTTTTCAAGTTCACCACCACATTTCTGACAGCCATCAGAAGGTTTCCAATGTATGGTATGGGAACTTCCGCATTTTGAATATTTCTCAGGATCTTTTACAATAGTTCCCATATCATAGTAACGACTGAATACTTCATTACAATCAAGACATTTGAAATAAACTACGAAACTATCCATATTAACATCACCTCCCTCTGCTGGAGCTGCTATTTCCCATCCGCAGTTTTTACATACAAATTTTAAATACTCTGCCATAGTCTAAAAAATTTGATACCTATTATCATCTATTATACTTATTTCCCTATCTTTTCTAACTAACAGCCTCTCCAAATAGAAATCATAGTCATTTCCATATTTCCGAGACAAATGTCGAAACGTAATCCATGCTTTATGTTCGCCTGTCATTATTGCTTTTTCAATGTTTAGCGAACTATCAAAAGATATATCTTTCTTGTCATATTTACTCAAATAACTGGGTTCTGAAAGAATCTCTGATTTATTCTTAATCCTTATAATATATTGAGCAATCGCTTTCTTGGAATCTACTTCGTCATACTCGTCATAATAGGTAGTAGTGAAAGTCTCCATGCAAACAACCATTGAGAATGAAAACTCATCCCCATGAAATTTGTTTAGATTCATACGAATGTGTTCCCCTCCTTTTATTGTTTTGATTACCATTGCATTTGACAATCTCTCGTCATAATGAATTATTCCATTACGGTCTCGTCCTGTATAATAGCCAAGAAATACAGAATCTTTATGTACTTCTATAACAGATACATTCCGTCTATAAATCTTTGTCTCCATAACACCAATACTTTTATTCAATAATGTTTGTTGGGGCAAAGATACGACAAAAGACTGTTACTTCCAAGCAATTTTCATTTGCAAGCCTTGCAAATGCTGTTTAATGCTGCACCAAGCGCTTTATCCTCTATAGTTCAGGTGGTCATTCCATCGTTCTATGTCATCTCTCTTATCATTATTCTTATCCGGAACAATCTTGTTGAGAATCTTATATAATACAACTAATAGAAACGCAAATAAAAGTCCGAATAGTTCCATAATTATTCATCATAACTTACTTACCTATGAATTCGTAATCAGTATCGGTATTTGGATAATCTCCATACATACCATCCGTCATAGCATACCATGACTCTCTATCATAATTATCACCATATATGGGCCCACTATCAGGCTGGTATAAATTATGATTTACGAAATAGAGTTTCTTTTTTATACCTTTATCATTAATATAAACACACGAATCTTCTCCCATTACAACTTTGGGGTATATAACAGGTAATATTATAGTCCCATCTAATCTAATCACTCCCCACTTATTCCCTTTTCTGACTCTTATTGCCCTCCATCTACTTCTGTAATCCCACATATAGTCATATAATCCATATTCAAAAATATAATTATTTTCTTCTATATTATAAAGAGCATGCAAATTCCATCCTTTTTCCAAAATCAGAAATTTATTATCTAATAACCTTATGGGGTTCCCATCAAGAACTAATGGGGCTATATTTCCTTCACAATCAACAACGAACCAATCTTTATCAATTCTCGAAACGATTTTAGATTCTTTATCACGTAGAGCCCCTATATATGCATCAAACAATGCAGATATAATGATTTTACCTGATTCATCAATAAAACCTATTTTACCATTTTTGTATACTTGAAATAAAAGAGGTGTTTTTTTTACAGGTTCACATGTATCAACAAATACAAGTGGCTTATATTTACTTTTTTCAACTAACTTATTAGAATAAATTGGCAATAGTGATTTGTATTTACAAGTAGCCCCGTCTGGTATAATAATAGTATTAACAGCGCTATATGCAAATGCTTCAGAGTGGATCATCTCAATTGTATCGGGTATTTCGATCTCTTGCAATCTACCACAAAGCGCGAAAGCAGAATCACATATTTCCTCAACTCCATATGGAATAACAACCTTCTCAATAGACATATTCTTGTAGAATGCATATGATCCAATTTTCGAGATCTGTGGAGTAATAGTGAAGGACTCGTAGCTTAATATCAATTCTTTTTCAACATTAAATATTGGCTGAGCTACTTTATCGAAGTAGTGAATCAATGAGAATCTCTCCAAATTTAATATATCTACAAGTTTTTCTGCAGTACAGCCATCTTGAGAATATTCATTTTCTGCATTAACAAGAATCTCAGAATCGCTATATATCAATTGATATAATGCTCCCTTAGAAATCACAAAGCGGTTGTTATCACATATAATATCACAGATTCTTCCATCTTTACAAATCGCATTTCCAATCCCTTCTATAGACACAAAATGAATATTATAATGCTTCTCCCTTGTTATGGAAAAGACATAGTCTTTCTCGTGTAGAATGGTCTTTTCTGATGATTTGTAGTATGCATAGAATCCAACATAGCCTGTTGTTATTTCTCGATAGAACTGAATACAAATCTTCTCTTTGTCAATAACATCTAGCCAATTTTCTGGTTCAGAATCCAAAAGGGGTTTAACAATACTCTTATCTAATAAGACAATTGCTTTATCTGGAAATACCATACTAAAGATGATACCGTTTTTTTCATCTTCTTTGTAGATAATAGGTATCCCATGCATTGAGATCATTTCATTCATGATAAATGGAACTTCTTCCCATTTACAAATAATATCTTGCCAATTATGATTTGATAAGCTATTGTATTGTTCCATATTTAGATACTTATTGCATTAAAACTTTCACTTATTGGCACCATTCCATTCCTCGATTACATGCTTCCTATCAACATTGACTACATAAAACTCACCTTTGCTGCCTGTAGGGATAAAGGCATCAATGGAACCATCGTAATTCTCGAGGGAATCCCTGAATGCCTTGCCAATACGGGATATCTTCTCATTAGCAGAATTTTTGGTGGGATCTGTTAAATCATCGATACTTTTATCAAGATTATAGCGATTAGAGAGTTTGCAATACCAAGAAAGTAATTCTTCTCGATAGTCGATGAGATGTTTTAGAGGGAATCCTTCTGGATGATTTAGGAAAACGAAATAGAGTGCCTTAGGCAAAGCTGGCATTTTGACTTCTGCTATTGGCGTTCCATCGTCGTACTCCACAAAGATACGATATTGTTCATCTATCTTTAGCCTCAACTCTTTTGGCTTCAGTTGAGCCAAATATTTGTTACGCTCTTCCACATCGAGTGGGACTAACCGATCATCCTCAGGTAACCAAGGTTCTGGCTTCTGACCATAGGCTCCAACAGGTCTTGGCGACTGATGGTTTTGGCAGAAAGAGCTGTCGAGTTCTGGGATATGGTACTCAACAGCTATGTGTTTGGGCCTTTCCTCATAAGGCAATAGGAGCAAAGTTCTACAAAAGTCGATATTACTGAGAATATTAGTTGCATCTTTACTCTCCAGAAGTTCCATCTGTTTTTCACTCTGCTTCATGGCATGTTCGAATGTATAGAGTGCAGAATGACAACAATTGGCCTCAACAAACATCACTCCATAATTGACAAAAGCATAGAAATTGTGAAACTCCTTGATGGCGCGACGATAAAAATAGGCTGCCTTTTCGTAATTGATTTCTGAAAGTGTGCCATACTGATAGGAGATTCCTGCTATGATCATACCTAATTCGCATCCTTTTTCAGCACCCTTCTCAATCCACAGCCAACCATCTGATACATGATCCTTTAAACACATCAACTGGCCATAGCCTACCATACACTCAGGACTTCCACCTTCTGCTCCTAGTTTGTATTGGAAGAGCATCTCCTCAACACTACCGACCAAATGGGCAATGAGAGAATAGGCTCCATTCATACTAAACACCGTTGACAAGAATACCAGATCTTCACGAACAAGTTGCAAAGCCTCTTCATTACCTTCTTGCAGAAACCACTTGCTATCGAAATTTCTGAGATGCTCAACGGCACCAGGTATACCCTCATAACATTCGAGACCAATCTGCCCCTCAGGATCGAGTATTTCCTTGTCGATGGGCGTTGTATCGAGAGGATAGAACCACGAAATGAACTCTGGTCCTAACCTATAGAAGGTATATACTTGATTCTGGTCTTTAGCATTCATGGTTGCAAAAATACACATTTTTCGTGAAATTAGCAAGTTGATGCATAGAAAAGTGTATTTGCAAGCCTTGTAATCAATTAATTAACCATTGAGGATACTCCTAATTGGTGTATATTCATCTCTGTTCCCGTTCGTGAGCAGCGATAGCCAATGTTCGTTCTTCAATGAAGGTCTTGACGCTCCTAATGATGGCCCGAGTATCAAAGTAACTGTAGAATTGCTCGTAAAAGCCAGCCTTCACGTGTGCACCTCGTTCTTCGAGGATCACTAGTACGACCTCCTCGAGTCCTGCATGAAGATCTTCGAAACAAATAATCCGAGCTATGTGCGTAGTTTTTGGCTAACATATACCTCAAATCGTCTGAAAGCCTTTGTTTATCGTGGTTTGAGACACGGTATATGGTGCTTGAACATGTACCTAACATATACCTATCATATACCTCACCATATACCTTAATTTAATAATAGGGGGCATATGGCGAAGCTTTTCAGTGGTACATGTTTAGGTACATGTTAGGTACATGATAGGTATATGTTTGCATAACATGTACCTGCCCTGAAACCCCGATGTATAAAGGCCTGAGCGCTTGTCAAGGTATATGTTGGCATAAAAAGGGACAACGCGATATAAAAATAACGATTAACGAGATCACTACAACGTGAGTGTTTGAGTACTTCCACGTACAAACTCGAGTGCGTCTTAAGGCGCACTCGAGTTCGTTAACGGGCGTACTGGGACTTTTGCTTAATAGCCGAAATCCTCTCCTACTAAGACAACGGTGTGTTTGCCATGAGGCGAGTTGCGCAGAAAGTGGACGTAGTTGCAGATGCTCTCAGGTGAGTTGCAGTTATGGCACACACCATCAACCTGACAAGGTGTCTTGATGTCGAAACGGGCAGCATTGATAGGTGAGGCAGTGCTACGGGCTCTGGCCAAAGCTGCCTCAACGGTTTGAGCTACTTTGTTCAGACCAATCACGAAGATCACCTTCTTTGGTCCCCATGTGATAGCTGCTACACGGTTGCCATTGCCATCGATGTTCACAATCACACCATCTTCTGAAATGGCATTGGCACTGGAGAGATAGACATCGGTAGTGAAAGCGCGAACATACATCTGCACTTTTTCCTCTGCACCTTCCACGAGGTCACGATCAAGCACTTCGAGGGTGCCTCTATCTCTTAATGCCTGAGGAATGCCCATATCCCGGATAGTCATCGATCCGCCCCACGTTACGCTACTACCATTAGGTATCAGTTCCGATACTTTCTTGACTGCCTCTGGTGCCGTTGGGCAATAGAAGGCTTCCATATTGCGACGCTTCAGAGCCTTGATCATGCGCTCTGCCAATCGCTCGTTTCTCTGTTCTTTGGGTGTCATCATCTTGTTTTGTTTAGTTGTTCTGTGTGCAAAGATACAAAGAATAATCCGAACATCTTTGTTAAAAAATGATAATTATTCGATGGCTGATGCAGTATTTTTCCTTTTGCGGGTTTTATAAGATGAAAAGGTTTAATTTTGCATATGATTATGAAAAGATTTGTAATGTGGTCGGCCATCGCCCTGATGATGGCAGCAACTTATTCTGCA
>Ga0265299_10006464_pt1 | contig 10666 bp, 6 predicted proteins | sample AusTroGonzalo_MG_4_FD_193485 | JGI IMG/M metagenome (GOLD analysis project Ga0265299, IMG submission 193485) | Bovine rumen microbial communities from tropical cattle in Woodstock, Queensland, Australia - Gonzalo_02 | ecosystem: Host-associated > Mammals > Digestive system > Stomach > Rumen ...
TGTTCAGAGTCTATTCGGATGCCGAAGGAGAGCCCGCCGACTATTCTGCCGACAATGTGCCTTACTCTCCCAAGCGCTTCTTCGAAATATCCACTGCCGGCGTCAAGGAAGGTGACTTCACCTTCGTCTACGGCTGCCCGGGCTCGACCAGAGAATATATCACCGCAAGTGCAGTGAACTACATTTCAGAGATTTCCAACCCCACCAAAATCGCCCTTCGCGACATGAGGCTCGATGTCATGAACAAGTACATGGCTCAGAGTCCCGCCATCCGCATCCAGTATGCCAGCAAGAAATCGTCGGTCGCCAATGCGTGGAAGAAGTGGCAGGGCGAGGCGAAGGGCATCCGCAAGATGAAGGCATTCGAGAACAAGAAAGCCTATGAGGCGCGGTTCAAGGAATGGGCTGAAGGCAGTGAGTTTGAGGGCGTTGTGGAGCAGCTCGACTCTCTGCAGCAGCTGCTGGACAAATATACCTACATGTATGAGAACTACAGCGAAGCCATTGCAGCTATCGAGTGGCCGGCCTATCTTCGTCGCGGCAAGGCTGACAGCGCTGCCTTCTGGAAGGACTACTACCAGCCCGTTGACGAAGAAATATTCGACAAGGTTGTCACTGCATACGGTGCCAATATGCCCGATGAACTGCGTCCGGAGTATTACGACCGCAAGATGGAGCAGTTCGGCAGCGTCGAGGCGTGGCGCAAGGCCGTGTTCGCTTCTGAAGACGAAGGTCTCGAGTTCTCCCAGGCTTTCTACGAGCATTACCGCGACAGCATAGCACCGCAGCGCAGCGCCCTGACGGCGCGGATAGACCTGCTGATGCGCAGCTACATGCGCGGCCAGATGGCCTTCGAGCCTTCGAAAGTCTTCTACCCGGACGCGAACCTCACCCTTCGCATAGCTTACGGCAAGGTGTCCGGCTACGAGCCGGCCGACGGCGTCAGCTATAAATGCGTTTCCACCATCGACGGAATAATGGAGAAGGACAACCCCGATATCTATGACTACGATGTGCCCCAGCGCCTGCGCGACATCTACGCTGCGAAGGATTTCGGCCGATGGGAAGCTGACGGCACCATTCCGGTGTGCTTCCTGGCTACGAACCATACCTCCGGCGGCAACTCCGGCAGTCCTGTCATCAATGCGGACGGACGGCTCATCGGCCTGAATTTCGACCGGGTTTGGGAAGGCACCATGAGCGACGTGGTATTCGACCCTGACATCTGCCGCAACATCTCCATCGACATACGCTACGCACTGTTCGTCATCGACCGCATCGGAGGGGCTTCCTACCTCTTCGACGAGATGGTGCTCGTACCTTAGCCGTTATTCGTAAAGCCAGGAGGAGAGGATGCCTTTGATTTCTTCCTGGGTGGCATCAGGGAAGGTGCGGATGCGTGCTCTGTGGCTGCCTGCGGGGTCGATGTAGATATGAACGTTCTCCCCGCAAGGCTCGAAGGCCCTGACTGCAGCCCAGGGGTCGAACTCACCGTAAACGAAAAGAATGCGGGCGTCCGTGGTTTTCAGGAACTTCTTCATTTTCTTGCTGAGAGTGCGGTCGAAACGGATGTTGCGGGCGTCCTCAGGCACGAATATGCGCTCCAGATAACCTTTCGCAGTCTTGATGGTCAGCAACTGCTTGAAGGGGCGTACATCGTAACCGTAATATCCGAGCTCATGGGCTGCCATGACGAAGAAGGGAGTTGTGTTTGACTCCTTCTGCCAGTAGTCCGGACCGCTGACCTCCGCCATGAAATCGAAAATCTCCTTGTCGGAGGCGTCGCTGTCGGGAATGTTTGCAACCGGAGTACCCCACTGCCAGAAAGCGAAAGAGAACTCCAGAGCCATCATGTCATAGACTTCATTCAAGGGAATGCGGAACTCGTAGCCCTCAGCCTTCACCAGCGAATCGAGCATTGGAGTCAAGGCCTGGCGACGCTCAAGGAATTCAGTCTGGAACTCGCGCACAGCCTTGCGGTCGGAAATGCTGCCCGCGAAGTTTGCGATGAAAGGCTCGTGGCGCCCGTCCTCGCGGCTGCGGCAGAAAGGTCCGACGTAGGGAACCGTAATGTCCACGTCATCCGGGAAGAAAGCGCGGAAAATGGCCGAATTCTGCCCGCCCTTGCTGATTCCGGTGCCAATCCACTTCTTCGGGAAAACCGTCTTCAGCTCGGTAATCACGCGGTGATAGTCATTGGCGGCATTCTCGGCCGTGAGATGCTCCCAGCCGGCGTCAGGCTTCGATTCGAGGAAATAACGGTGCTCCACCACCACATTGTTGAGGTTGAACAGGACAGCAAGCTCGTCCTTGTAGCTCGTTCTGGCCGCATAAGCCGCACCGTAGCCTTCAGCGACGAAAACGCTGGAACTGTCAACGCTGGTGCAGCCCACGAACACCCTCTGAAGGAAGGTTCCCCTGGACGGGTCCTTGTGGCTGACAGGCTGCTCGAACCAAAGGAGATATTTGTCGGGGAAGGCCTCGCCTCCGTCAAGTTTCTCCACCTTCCTGACCGAAGGCAGAGCTTCGAAAAGGGAGAGGTAATCCTGAGCGGAAAGGGTATATGTAAAGAACAGTGCGAATACGGCGACAGCCGCCAGAAAGTTTCTTGACCTCATAGTGGTATATTATTTGTCTGTTGCGCAAAACTACTCTTTTTAATCGGAACTCTCATTAAAAATGCTTAATTTTGCTGTTTGTCGGGTAATTGTTTTTATAAAGAATAACCGCTAATACTCAAAGAGAATGTTCAACACTGCGTATTGCTCGGACAAGTACCAGTACACGATGGGCAAATCCTACTTCGACAGCGGGATGAAGGACAAAATCGCCGTCTTCAACTTGTTTTATCGCTCTGCGCCCGACAACAACAACTGGGCTGTGGTATCCGGAGTCGAGGAAGTGCTGCAGATGATTTCCGGCCTGGGCAGGATGGACGAACGTTTCTTCGAATACCTGTTGCCGGGAGATGGATGCGCCGAGTACCGCAAGATGCTCGCGGCAATGAAATTCACAGGGAACGTATATGCGATGAAAGAGGGCGAGATAGCCTTCCCCCTGGAACCCGTGATTACGGTCGAGGCGCCGCTGATTGAGGCCCAGGTGCTTGAAACCCCGATGCTGTGCATCATGAACCACCAGATGGCTGTTGCCACCAAGGCGTCGAGAGTGACACGCAGCACGCGCAAGCCGGTGAGTGAATTCGGCTCCCGCAGGGCTCACGGCCCCTGGGCGGCAGTGTACGGCGGAAAGGCAGCCATCATCGGAGGCTGCGCCAACAGCTCCAACATTTTAAGCGCGGACATTTTCGGCTTTCAGTCCAGCGGGACGATGGCCCACAGCTACGTGACCTCCTTCGGCGTTTCTGTCTCGAGCGAATTCAAGGCTTTCGACGCCTACATCAAGACACATCGCGGGGAGGGGCTGATATTGCTCATTGATACTTTCGACACCCTGAAATGCGGTCTGCACAATGCCATCCGCGCATTCAAGGCAAACGGCATAGATGACTCATACAGCCCGGGTTACGGAGTGCGCCTGGACAGCGGCGATTTGGCTTACCTCTCTCAGGAATGCCGCGCCGTACTCGACAGGGAAGGCCTTGCGAAGTGCAAGATATTCGCCACCAATTCGCTCGACGAGTATCTCATCCCGGAACTGGAGCGCCAGAATGCTGCCATCGATTCTTACGGAGTGGGTGACGCCATCGCTACCAGTAAGCACAACCCCTGTTTCGGCAATGTCTATAAGTTGGTGCAGATTGACGGCCAGCCGGTGCTCAAGCGCTCGGAAGACATCGTCAAGCTCATCAATCCTGGCTTTCAGATAACCTACCGGATTATTCAGAACGGCAATTTCAAGGCAGACGTCACCTGCCTGCGCGGAGGGCCGTTCGAGAAGAAGCTTCTTGCAAAAGAAGAAGTTACCGTACGTGCCGAGTTCGACCGGACCCGTCACACCACTTTCAGCGCAGCAAGCTATGAGGCCAGGCCTCTTCAGTCGCAGATAGTCAAAGGCGGCGTGGCCGAAGCGGACACCAGAAGCATCATGGAACGCCGCCAGTATTACCTTGACAATCTGGCAGCACTGAATCCCACCCAGCAAAGGCTCATCAATCCCCATTACTACAAGGTGGACATTTCCGATGACCTTTTCGACTTGAAAATGAATTTGATAAACAACATAATAAAAGAAATAAATGATTTCTGCCATAACCAAGACTGATTTGACAGCGATAATAGTCGTAGATATGCTCTATGACTATATCGACGGTACGCTTGCTTGCGAGGAAGCCGAGATGGCCGCCCGCAGGGCTGCAGCGTTCATTGAGAACAACCCCAAGCTGAAGGCCTATTACGTAGTTGACACTCATCCGACCAACCACAGCTCCTTCAAGGAGTATGGAGGCACCTGGCCTGTCAACTGTGTGGACGGTACCCGCGGCGCGACAATTCATTCAGCCTTCTTCAATCTTTCCAACTCTGAAAACCGCCCTCAGATGGAGAACACTTTCCGCAAGGGCATGACGGCAGACGATCTCAGTTATTCCGGTGCCGCCGCAGAGACCGCTTTCGGAACCGTGCTGTCCAAGGTTCTTCCGAGAAAAGTGATAGTATGCGGCAATGCCACAGAATACGGAATAAGAGCCACCTGCGAAGACCTCAAGGAGTCGGGCCATTATGTGACCGTACTTGAGGATGCTATCGGATATTTCAGCAAAGAGACGCATGAAGAGGCGATTGCAGCTTTGAAAGAGAAAAGCGTCAAGTTCATGATTGCAGTCAAATATGATTGATGGGATTCCGCCGGTACATACTTGCGATACTGACGGTTGCGCTTTTTGCGGTGACCGCACAGGCGCGCGGTTTGTCCCTTAATCCCCGTCCGCAGGAAGACAGCACCGGCGCTGTAGCGGAATACCCTGTTGACAGTGTCTTCCAGGCGAAGGTCCGTGCAATTCTCGACAGCATATATTCAGAACAGAACTATCTGATGTCGGCCACGGACACGGCTGTATATGTGCCGTGGCGCGACACTCTCGTTTACCGGACAGACACCCTTTCGGTCGATACTACAGGTATCGCCCTGACGGAAACCGTGGTGGACTCTGTCTCCACCAAGCTGCTGAGGGACTCCCTGGACGTGCTGTACAATTCGTTCTGGCTGACAGATACCCTGTCCATGCCGCTGCTGGATTCCCTGATGATGGCCTACAACCTCGAGCTCGGCTCGAATCTTCCCGACGCCAAGGACATAAAGCGGGCCATAAAGAAGAACAAGAAGGACTACCGCGACAGCGTCATCAAGAACACTCCCCGTATTCTCGAGACTTTCGTGGTGCCTGATTCGCTCTACTACAAGCACATGCTGATATGGACACACAGCCGCTACAACAACGATATAGCGTTGCAGGAGAGGGATACAAGCTGCAACTACAATTTCTTCGACAACCCCGCCTTCAAGGATGATGCAGATGCAATCTATCTGGGAGTTCAGGGTTCTGCTCTGCTGCGAACCAACTATTTCAAGCGGGAAACTCTCAAGGAGGCCCCGTTTTTCGACCCTTTCCTGATATACTCCTACACTCCCGAGAATCTGCCGATGTACAACATCAAGAGCCCCTTCACCGAACTTGCGTATTGGGGCAACCCCTTCAGCAGCAAGCAGAAGGAAGAATCGAGCATAAAGGTGCTGTCCACCCAGAACATAACTCCCGGGCTTAACCTGACATTGCAGTTCAGGCAGTTCGGAGGACAGGGCGACCTGACGGGAGGGGAGACAAGCGTACGAACCTCCGAGATAGGCCTCGACTATATTGGAAAGAAATACGAGATGAACGCGGCCTTGCTGACCCAGACCGTCAGGAACGGGGAGAACGGCGGCGTTTCGGACGTATTCTGGGTGAGGGACACGACCATAGACAACAAGGCCGTGCCTGTCAATCTGCAGGATGCCGACAATGTCTATAAACGCAGGACAGTATTCATAACCCAGAGCCTGTCCATCCCCATGAATTTTTTCCGCAGGGATGCTGACCAGCTGTCGCTCGGCGAGGGCACGGCGGCCTATATAGGCCACAGTCTCGAATTCTCGACATATTCCAAGTTATATACAGACGCCATAGGAACGGGGGACACCGGCGGCCGCAGCTTCTATTTCGACCGGTTCTATATCAACAATACCGCAAGCCACGATTCCATAAGCGTCCGCAGCTTCGACAACCGCGTGTTCCTGACCTTGCAACCCTTCTCGAACGACGCCCTGCTGTCGAAAGTCACTGCGGGGGCAGGCTACCAGTTCCTGAGCTACTACGGTTTCCGGCCCGAATACTACGTCACCGGCAACAAGAACAATAAATATCACAACACGTATTTCTACGGCAAGGCGCAGGGAATGGTGAAAAAATACATCAACTGGGACGCTTTCGGCAAGGTTTACACCTCCGGGTACTTCCTCGGGGACATGGAGCTGGCCGCGAACCTGGCACTGTCGGTATATCCGTTCCGGGAGGGTATTCATCTCAAGCTGCACGCCGAAACCACATTGCAGGAGCCTGATTATTACCAGCAGACCCTGTACTACAACCACCATCAGTGGAACAACGACTTCGTAAAGACCTCAAGGACGAAGTTCGAAGCTTCCCTCTCGATTCCCTATACCCAGACAAAGCTGTCGGCGGGCTATGCGCTCATTGACAACCTTGTTTATTACGACGAGACCTCCACCGTCAGGCAGTTTGCCCGGCCCGTACATACCATTGCGGCTGCACTTGAGCAGAATATCCGTCTGTGGGCTTTCCATTTCGACCACAAAATCCTGTGGCAGATGACCTCGAACGAAGAAGTGCTGCCTCTGCCCACCGTCACTGCCAACCTGAGGTATTACGTCCAGTTCCCGGTAGTGAAAAACGTGCTTGATGTGCAGATAGGGGCCAATGCGGTCTATTACACCAAATACTTCATCCAAAGCTACAGCCCTGACCTCGGAGTTTTCTACAACCAGCGCACTTACGAATGGGGCCACAACCCGTATATAGACCTTTTCGTTAATGCACAGTGGAAGACTGTGAGCTTATTCGTGAAATATACCGACGCTTTCAGCGAATGGCCCGAAAGGGGACATTTCAGCGCCGCAAATTACATCCGGCCGGCGAGTGCATTCAAATTCGGCATAAGCTGGCCGTTTTACGTGAGGTAATGGGCTTTTTCAAATCAGCGGAATTCAGGGTTACCGCCGCGGTGGTGGTACTGGCAGTGGTATATGTCCTTTTCCAGACCTGTTCGGAGCAACATAATGAAGAGGGAGAAGGCGGCATGGACGGCGGCCTGAGGTGCTGCATAGCCATCAGCAGCAGTATATCTTCCATGAGCAGCAGGGACGTGGGCTTCAGCTACGAGCTTCTGAATTATTATGCCAACGACACCGGCAGGGACATATCGTTCACCCAGTATACCGACAAGTCGGTGTGGGACAAGTTGGCACGCGGGGAGCTGGACATGCTGGTCTTTGACTTCGACGACGACTCCACCTCGGTGGCGAAGTTCGAAGAACAGCTCGTGCTTACAAAGCCTTTGAGAGGCGATATCTACGTTGTTGTGGACAAGGAAAACACAGCTCTGCTGAATTCTTTCAACTTCTGGCTAAACTCTTTCAAGGAGTCGAGGACATACGTCCTGATGACCAACCGTTTTTTCCGCTCTTACAACATCGAGTCCATTGCAAGCACTTCTTCCCGCTCGCTCTCGCCCTATGAGGACATAATAAAGCGCTACAGCTCTTTTGCCGGGCTGGACTGGGTGCTGGTGTCTTCGCTGGCATATCAGGAATCCCACTACCGGATGGGCTCGAAGCTCGGTTCCGCCCAGGGACTGATGCAGATAAAGCCCACGACGGCGGCCAGATACGGTGTGGAGGATGTGTACGACCCTGAACTTAATGTCAAGGCCGGGACTCTCCATCTGCAGTATCTGATGCGGCTCTACAGGGATGAAGGTCTTGACTCGCTGAATGTCATTAAATTCGCCCTTGCATCCTACAATGCTGGGGAAGGCAGGATAGAGGAATGCCGCAACCACGCCGCTCAGGCAGGATACAACCGAAACGACTGGGATCAGGTCGCTCTGTCCCTGTCAAGCCATCCGACTTTTGTGGGGACGAGCACCATCAATTATGTGGATGCGATACTCGAAAGGTGCGCCCAATACAAGGAATTGCTGAAATGAGCGTTTACAGGTTCATAGCGGCCCGGATAAGGAACAAACCCGCAGGCGGTGGGAAAATCAGTTCCATGAGCACCCGCATCGGCCTTGTGTCAGTGGCCGTGAGCGCATTCGTGATAATAGTGGCAATCTGCGTGGTGAGGGGGTTCCGCAGCGAGATACGCTTCAAGACCTCCGGCTACATGGGGGACATGGCCTTCGTTGCCCCCGGCCAGACTCCTCTCAACGACCTCTATCCCTTCAGTGACAGCATATCAGTGCTGGAAGGCATACTTGCCAAAAGCTATGTCAAGAACATCCAGAAGGTGGCATATTCATCCGGCCTGGTGAAGGAGGGCAGCGAACTGCTCGGCAGTTACTTCAAGGGGGTGGACAGCCTCTATGATTTCAGCTTCCTGAGTTCTTGCCTTTATGCCGGAGCCCTGCCGGATTACAGCGGCAGCATGCCTTCTTCCGACATATTGGTTTCAAGGCGCATAGCCGACAAGATGGGTTACGAAGTTGGCAGCGCAGTGCCGGCCTTCTTCATCAAGGACAAGGTGCATATGCGCAGCTTCAGGGTATGCGGGATTTACGACGCCCGGCTCGAAGAGCTTGACAACACCATGATTGTCGCGGACATCCGCCATTGCCAGGCCGTGAACGGCTGGAAGCCGGACGAGGTATCCACGCTGGAGCTGGTTCTCGACAAGCGGGCCAACATCGACCTGTGCAGTGCCGAACTTGAAGAATATCTCTATACCAACATCACTGACGAAGACCCGTCGGTGTTCCTGCTGAGCGTGAAGCGCATCTTCTCGAACCTGTTCGACTGGCTGGCCCTGCTTGACTACAATGTAGTGGCTATCCTTGCCCTGATGATAGCTGTGGCAGGGTTCAACATGATATCCACCCTGCTTATCATCCTTTTCGAGAACATGTCTTCCATCGGCCTGCTCAAGGCTCTCGGCATGACTTCGGCTTCAGTGTCGAGAGTTTTCCGGAACGTGGCTGTGGATATTGTCGGCAAAGGCCTGCTGTGGGGCAATGTGGCAGCCTTCGCGGTCTGCGTCCTCCAGAAGTGGCTGCACGTCATAAAACTTGACCCGGCGAGCTACTTCGTGGAATATGTGCCGATTGAAATCGACCTCTGGCTGATTCTGCTGATCGATGCGCTGTCAGTGGCCGCGATAATGTTGATACTCAAGCTGACATCGACTTTCATAGCTAAGGTCGATCCGGCCAAAACCCTCAGGATGGAATGAACAAGGACAAGGAAATAATGCTCTCGAATCTTTCGCAGGCTTACAGGAAGGCTTTCGGCTGCACTCCGGACTCTTGCGTGAAACTCGGCGGCTCCGGCAGCAACCGCAGCTACTATCGCATGGAATCGGCGCAGGGAAGTGCTGTTGCCTGCATCGGCACCGTGAAGGCCGAGAACAAGGCTTTCCTCTATATGTCGCGCCATTTTGCCTCCAAGGGCCTGAATGTCCCGGAGATATTTTATGCCTCACGGGACGGGATGGGATACCTTCAGGAGGATCTTGGAGACCTTTCTCTGGCTGCCCTGCTCGAGGCAGACCGCGCTTGCGGGAGATACGGTGCGGCTTCCAAGGCTCTGCTGGCAGATGTAGTGAGCACATTGCCCGATTTCCAGTGCAAAGGTGCGCAGGGCATGGACTGGAGCGTATGCTATCCTTCGGCCTGCTTCGACAGGAACATGGTGCAGTGGGATCTGTCCTATTTCAAATACTGCTTTCTGAAATCTGCGCTTCCTGACTTTGACGAGGTGGCTTTGCAGAAGGATTTTGATGCTCTGGCAGACAGGCTGCTGAGCGTTCCCTGCGACTGCTTCATGTACCGCGACTTCCAAAGCCGCAATATAATGGTTCGCGACGGAGTCCCGTATTTCATCGACTATCAGGGCGGACGCAGGGGCCCTGCACATTATGACCTGGCATCCTTCCTGTGGCAGGCCAGAATGAACTATCCTGCCTCCCTGAAGGACAGGCTGACCGGGGTTTACCTCGATGCACTTGACTCTTACAAGGCTGTGGACAGGGAAATCTTCCGCAGTGAGCTGCAGCACTTCGCGCTCTTCCGCACCCTGCAGGTACTCGGGGCTTACGGCTTGCGCGGCTTGCACGAAGGCAAGGGGCATTTCCTGCAGAGCATTCCTGCCGGAGTACGGAATCTCAAGGCGCTCTCGGCCGGTCTGCGCTCGGATTATCCATACATTTACAAGACGGCAGGAGCTTTGGCTGCCTCTGACGAGCTGATGAAGGTGCCTGAGTTCAAGGAGGGTGTCCTGACCGTTGAGGTGTGCAGCTTCTCCTACCGCAAAGGCCTTCCCAAGGACTTCAGCGGTAACGGCGGAGGTTATGTCTTCGACTGCCGCGGCCTCAACAACCCCGGCAGGTATGCCCGCTACAATCACTCCACCGGCCTTGACGCCGATGTCGCGGCAT
>Ga0265299_10006465_pt1 | contig 10665 bp, 8 predicted proteins | sample AusTroGonzalo_MG_4_FD_193485 | JGI IMG/M metagenome (GOLD analysis project Ga0265299, IMG submission 193485) | Bovine rumen microbial communities from tropical cattle in Woodstock, Queensland, Australia - Gonzalo_02 | ecosystem: Host-associated > Mammals > Digestive system > Stomach > Rumen ...
ATAAAACTGTCAGCGATGAAAATTGCTTCGCGAAGTTTGACACTTTCTGATCCTATATAACACACTCCGATGCTTACGGTGCAACGAATTCCGTTAAATAATTTGTTTTCGACACTATCGACTAAGCGTTGAGCGACTTTGTCGATTTCTTCGCGGGAAATATTTCTCATAAAAACCAAGAATTCATCCCCACCATAGCGTGCCATGAAATCCGTCAATCTTATATAGGATCTTATATGCATAACCACTTCGCTGAGAACCTTATCCGCGAAGGTATGTCCGTATTTGTCGTTAATTTCCTTGAATTTATCCAAGTCTATCATTAAGACCGCGGAGTGATTTAATGCTTCATCTCGTTTGGAAATGTAATCTTCGAGAAAACTGCGATTGTACACCGAGGTAATCGCATCCACCGATGACATATAAATATTTCTTTTTATTTCGTGGTAGAATCCCTCCAGTAATCTTTTATATTTTATGTGTGCGTTCACCATGCAAGAGGTTATTGACGGATGAGCGTCCAAATCGATTATGTCCAACACTCCGACATCTTTGCGATATATAGAAAGTGCTTTTTCTTTGTGCTTTTTATCCGTTATCAGAAGAATCGGCTTATATCGATGCGCTCGGCACAATTTCAGGTTAGCGCACATTTGCTCAATATTTTGGAGCTTTGCATCTATCAAAAAAATATCCGACGGAGGATAATTTGTCATGTCATCGTCTGTTTTTACGAAATTAACAACAGTTCCTCTATCCAAAAAATCTTCATCAAACAAATCTAAGTTATTTTCTGAAAATACCGTGATCTTCTTATTTTTTTGCTTTCTCAATGCATCTTTAACCAGAAAAGAGCTGTAAATTTTTTCCTTTGCTCTGGACAATGCACGAACTTTTCTGAATAAATCACTTTCGGAAATATCCGAATATATTATATCGTCGATACCTCTGTTGGAAAAAAGAGGGAACTCACTCGGTGAGCAATTATCGGCTATTCCTATTAAAGGGGTTACACCAAGAGTTAACCGCAATACCGAAAGGAAATCTGAGCAAACACTTTTCGCGTCCGGTAAAGCCAGCAGAACCAAATCCAAATGACTTTGTCCTACGGTTCGAAGTGCGTCTTCCATTGATCGCGTCTCGGTCACTTTTGAAAAACTATCCTCCAGATATTTTATGACGCGACTTAGATTTAACCCACACTCATTGATAATTAAGACTCTCAGTATCATTCGTTTCTTCTATACAACTATCAATTGACTCCATGAGTCTATCAAGAGAAAAAGGCTTTGTTAAGAAACTATCGACAATTCCTGCAATATTTTTTTTCTTATCTTCTCCATAAATGGAAATTCCAATGATCGGCAGGTTTTTTGAAGCTTCTTCATTCCTGACGTTATGTATGAATTTTTGTATGAATTTTTCTTCAACTATTTCGGTATTTATGAGGACCAAATCTTGGGTCTTTTCGCGAATTTTTACGAGCGCATCCATGACAGATTTTGCGATATATACGTCGAATCCATTAGCTTCCAGCAGGTCGCTGTATAACCTGCAATGCATAGGATTTTGATCTACCAACACCGCATTTCTCTTAAATAAACTCGCCTGCATAATTAAACCTTAACATTTATTCTTTATTAAGGTTTATCATCGCAAAGTTAATAAAAAGTAAATAAACTGTTTCAAATAATCGAAATAGTTATATCTACCGCGGATGCCGCAAATTCAGAAGGCATGAAATTCCCGAAACGGCGCGAAACTGTTGTTTCTAGTCTGTCTCGGTATAAACAATTGTTCCTCCTCCGCATAATTTCGTTCTCTGGTACGTTGTTTCTTCTCAGTATGCTTTTTCTTTTTAGCGTGTCTTTCCTTTTTAATGTGATTTTCGAGCAATTTGATAATAATTGTATCACCACGTATTTGAGCCGTATCCATTACCGAAAATTCACCCGCTTTTGCATTAACATCGGCTCCGTAAGCTATTAATATTTTTACCATTTCCGAATCTCCATTTGTCGTCGCAAATATCAATGGAGTCCATCCATCAGTCGTTCCGCGGGTTATTGTTGTATTTGGGTTTGCACCGTGCTCAAGTAAATATTCTGTGATAGGGAGATATCTTTCCATAACGGATAGCAATAACGGGGTTATTCTTTCCTTTGTAGAATGATTAATGTCGGCTCCGTGTCCAACAAGGAATTTTACCATATTCAAATTTCCCTTTAGAATAGCGAAGTATAGAGGTGTTGATTTGTCATTTTTTTCTGCGTTGATATCGAACCCCTTGTTGATCAAATATTCCGCAATATCTGTATGCGAATTTTTTGCGGCGAAATGTAACAAGGTCTCTCCTTCGTTTGAGATAGTGGTTATGTCGGCACCGCGTTCAATAAGGAATTTCACCATATCCAGGCTTTCAGAATCAACTGCCCGAGTTAACGACGTCAATCCACTGAGTGTTTTTTCATTGATATTGGCACCGTTTCTGACCAAATACTCAGCTATTTCCGGATGTTTATACATAACAGAGATCATTAGCGCCGTCTGTTTTCGCTCATCTTGAGCATCAATGTTAGCTTTTCCTTGTTCTATCAGATATTTTACGATATTAAGATGGTCGGTTATAGTGGCAGACATCAATGGAGTCCATCCTGTGTCATCAGAGACGTTAACGTCAGCTCCCTTTTCGACGAAATATTCTACAATTTCCGGATGCCCTTTTTCTGCAGCAATCATTAACGGAGTACGTCCGGACTTGTCGGGAAAATCAATTTTGGCTCCGTGATTTACTAACCATTTTACTGCTTTCAAATTGTTTTGTTTGGTATAAATGTGCAACCAATTTGCTCCTGTGTTCTGAGCTACGGTGTTAAGCATTGAACTGGAAGAGTTTACTTTCTTAAGAGATACGCGTACAGCGACGGAATCTGCGGGTTGTTGAGTCATTCTCCATCCGTCCGAATTCGTCCATTCATATTTATTGGCTTCATCCATAGTGATTTTTTTTATTACAAAATCTTTATAATTGTTCATCACCCAATCTATTTGCTGGTTGCTCCATCTCAGATTATTTTTTCGAGCCAACAAATAATTTTTTACGCAGGCATTGGATATTTTATTCGCAACAGAATATCTCGGTACTTGTGACACTAAATATCCATCCATGGTTACTTCTTTTAATCCATCAATTGTCCACAACATGAGAGGTACAACTGTTAATTGATTCTTTTCTATATATAATATTTTTAAATTTCTTAGTTTGCATACCACATCCGGGAATATTTCGAATCTGTTGTCTTCCAGATGTAAATTTCGCAAATTTGTTAAACAAGAGATTTCAATTGGAAGAGCTGTTAGTTGATTTTTCGATAGATTCAACGTACCCAGATTTTTCAAACATCCCACTTTTAAAGGGCATTTTGTCAGCTTATTTTCTTCAAGACACAAAGAGCTGATATTAGGAATTTTTAACAATACCTCCGACAATGCCTCGATTTTTCCTTCATCATCTTCGATATTTCCCTGTATCACCAGACATTGTGGGCACTGAGGGGCTAACTTTTGAGCAGTTTTTAAATTTTCAGCATGAAGTCCTATATAGTGCATATTAGAAAAATATCGGTATTCAGTTGAATTTTTTGAAGCTCCGTTATCTGTGATTGATGTCGCGAAAGAACTACATGTGAACGCCATCGATACTGCACAATATACATTCCAAAATTTTAACTTCATTTGTTTCTCCAGTTTTTAATCTTCCAACAAGTTTAAATGTTATCCCACGGCTGTGCAGCAATTTGTTTTCGAATTGTTTGAGCCTCTTCGGATGTGTCGAGTAAATGACCTTTCAGTCCGCCGTTGCAGACAAGTTGATATATGTCTGAGAAAGCTTTTGTATATTCTTCCCAGGCTACGCCCTGATAGGCTATAGGAATAAAATTTTGCAGAGGATATATGTAATTATGGAAAGATTTGTAGAACGAACACGCATCATCATAGTTATAGATTATAGGATAAAAAATTCCGTGAATTGCTGCAGACGCTATATCAACAAGATATACTTTGCCGTCTTTCATGGCGAGCGCGTCTGTTATGATTCCCAGTCCTAATATGTCGGAAATACGCTTTATTACGGATTTTTTGCTGGGCGGAGGAGTGGTTAATTTCACCCCAGTGATTTGCTCGATTTGCATCATAGCCGGATATAATTTTGTTAAGGGCGCAAAAATTGATCCGATAGCTGCAGGTGTTTTGAAAGAGCAATTTAATAAAAATATTCTATTTGATGTTTCATTTGAATTCCTAAGTGATAAAGTCTGAACAGGAAAGTCACCGTTCAAAAAATTTTGGGAAGTAATTTTGTGTGGGCCTAGGTCATCTATTAATCGTTTGCCATAAATTGCCGATATTTTGATAACAGATCCTTTAAAATTAAATTTCTTGTTCTTTTCATAATAATCAATCACTTCGTTTAGTGGATTCCGAGCGGTTGATACGATATACGTTCCGCCATTGTCCACGAAAATCCGTTTGTCTTCATTTCCTACAAAGCTTTCTTCTTTTAGTGCAACATCGTAGGTAGAGAAACAGGAAGACCCAATGTGTATATTTTGCCCATTTATACCGATTATACGGCATTTGTTTGGGTTGCTCATCGACTCATAAATATCGAGGAAACAATTATTACTATAATCTTTGAATAAAATAGTATTGCTTTCCGCATAATTTATTGTCTGTATGTTCCTTATGGAGTCAGGATAAACTCCTCCATAGGTTTTTACATGAGTGGAAGTAAGGCGCCCGATACTTGAATTTGATCTATCTATCATAGGTTCATGATGATATAGTACATATTCGTTATCTGATATTTTCAAAAAATAATCACTGACATTCGCTGTTAAGTCTGATTTTTTGTTTGTTTCAGGATACGAGATTATTCCCATTGATTGGCAGCTAAGTGAAAAGCTAACGCAGGCAACTACTTGTAATATTCTTTTCATAATTATCCCTTTCCTCTGGCATTGCAGACATTTTAGACGCTGGACTAAAGTTTACAAGATAAAAAATTTAAAAAAACTATAAAAATATATTTGTTATTTTTTTAAAAAACGGGAAATTATATTTTTAAGTAATTACAATTAATCGATAATGTTTATGTGGTTTTTATAAAATATGGTTGTATGGATGTAAAAAATGAGGATAAAATTACAAATGTGATTTGGTCCTTAATTAAGGTTTGAATTTTTTGCAAAAACACACGGGAATAAGACGGCGACAGGGGTATATTTCGAAGATATGTATATTATTTATTTGAATATTTGTACGAATTTTTATAAACGATCGGAAAATTAACGGATTATTAAGTAATTTCTCATATAATAGAACCATGTTTAATAAAGAGGGAAAAATGAAAATAGGATTGTTGAGTATATGTACTATGATGTTCGTGCTGTATGGGACTGATTGTCGTGCGGAGACGCCCAATGAGAATATGGATTTTTCGCAAGAAGTTAAGAGTGAGTCATTTCAGCGAGTGTTTCCAAAAAGCCGGAAAAATGCTCTCAGAAAAGAAAAGCGCAAAAATAAAATGCGCCAAGCATTCGAAAATCCAGCAAGTAATGCGACGGAAGTTTCACAGGCTAATGACTCAGCATCCGAAAGTCACGTAAATGATGTAGAGAAGGATTCACCAGTTAATGACTCAAAAGGAAAAATAACAGATTTCAGAGGCAATAGATCCTATGCCGACGTTGTCAAAGGAGTTAAAAGGCCGGACAATGCACCAAAAGAAGAAAATTCAGTAGCAAGACTGAAAAAAAAGTTCGAGCAGGGCAGTTACGAGGAAGAAAGAATGCCAAATGAGGCTCACAGACCTGACTTAAGAATAGAAGAAGGTATCGTAGAAAAACGGAGAAAAATGTTCGATGAAGAACGCTCTAATGTCAGAAGAAGATCTTATGCCGATGTCGTCAAAGGGGTTAAAGAGCAGGATGGAAACGTTCGAGAGGGAATCGATGATTCTAAACAATTTTACGATGCAATAGATCCTGAATTTAACGCTTCGAACAAAAGTGGAGATGTGATTCCAAACGATCAAAATACATCGGAAAAGGAGAAAGAAATCGAAAAAAAGCAAAGCAAAATTGCTCCGCCTCGAACAAATCGTTCGAAGAAAGCTTATGAGGCCAGAAGAAACAGGCAAAGCAAGACGGATCAAGACGAATTCAGTAAAAAATGGAAATCTGCAAATAAGACCAGTAATTACAGAAGGAAGTGATTTTCGGAAATCGTCAACGATTGAGAGTTTTAGGTCACGAAAAATCTCGTGACCCTTTTTGTATAAACGGAGAATTTTATGTTCAAAACTTTTCAGCGAGATGTAATTGGTGCGGCAGTAGCAACTTTTTCGCTGATATTTCTAATCTCCTGTGAAAATGAAAAAAACAGCATCTATGCCGAAACTGTAGCAGATTACGAATGGGAAGATGAAAATGATGATACATTTTTGAATTTTACAATTAAATTTGTCGCTGAAGAAGGGGAAGGAATAGCTGCTGACGGAAAACCAATGAAAAATCGCCTAATAGAATCGCATGGCACTGTAATTCGGGAAAAAATAAAACAGAAAAAAAGTTATAAGCCAGGAATTAAGCCTCTTAAACATCAAAAAATCAGAATAAAATACGAAAAAAAGGAGCCTATAATGTTCTATCCGTTGGAAAGTTTAAAATACCAAGATGAGCAGGGGCAAATAATAGAGCTAAATTAGATTTTACGATAGCTTAAATGTGAGGGATGATCTTAGATCAGCCTCGGCAAGATTTTAACGATCGCCTTTATTCTTTTGAATATTTCGTTTCATCGTGTCAGACGTAATACCTGGATATTTGATAATAATATATGTTTTTTTTGGCGGCTTATTGTGTTAACAATGTACCCCAGGAGGGAAACATGAGATATCTTGTAAACCTGTTTATAATCTTCGTGATGTTTCACGGAGAAGCTGGCGCAATGGTGTGTGGAGGAATCGATGATACTTCGGTAAAATTAAATAAGTCCACGAGAAAAACCGAAGTTTATAGAATGGATCTGTTTAATGAACTAAAGTACGCAATGGATGAGAATGATAACTATTCAGTGAAATTTCTTGCGAAGGAAGCCTACCATGGTCAGTTCAAATACTGGAGCGAAGAGCAGAAGGCTGAATTATTGTTTTATAGCGTGGAAAACAACTTAGGGGGAATAGTAAAAAACTGCGCAGACAGTGGATTTGACCTTAATGTAAGAAATCAGTACGGAAAGACCCCTTTACTTATAGCTACCGAATATGGCTATGACTCAGTCGCGGAATATTTGCTGGCGAAGGGCGCTGATTCTAACATCGTTGATAATTCGGGAGTTTCAGCCTTAATGTTTGCGTCTTATATGGGTAATGAACGTTTGGTCAGCATGTTGATAGACAAAAGTGCGAATGTTAATGCTATATCATCTGCTTTGGGTTGTTCTCCATTGAGTTTGGCTATGAAAAATAATCACGAAGGAACAGTGCAACTTCTGAAAAAAGCGGGAGCTTACGCTTTTTTTACAAATCAGAGCGGAGATATACCGATGTCGATAGTGTTGTATTACGGCAAAAAATTAGCTGAAAATAAGAGAGAAAAAAACAAGTGGAACTCCATGGCTAGAGCATTAAAGGAAAGGGACGGGCAACAAGAAGAAACAGATTCCATTAAATCGTCCGTTTGGTCATCCCAGTCGTTTTTTAGATCGTTTTTTAGAAGATGACAGTCTCAAAATTTCGGTGGACGTTTTTTGTTTAAACAGAAAATTTTAACTTGTTGTTAATATTTTCATGACAGACTCGAGGTTAAGATCAGGAGGATTTTATGTCGTTTACCGAAATTTTTCATAAAGGCGCGGCTGTTTTATCTGCTCTTTCGTTGCTGTTTGTCGTTTCTTGCGGAAAGGAGGATTCAGCTAAGAATAGCATCTATGCCGAAACCTTAGCAGATTGTACATGGGAAGGTGAGGATGAGAAACTTTTTCATTTTAAAATCAATTTTATTGCTGAAGAAGGAGAAGGGATATATGGAGAAGGAGAAGATTGGGGCGGAGAGCCTTTCAAAAATCGTCCAATTGAGGTATATACCGTCAATTATGTCAACGAAGTAAAACGAAGAAAAGGTTACAAGCTGGGAATGAAGCCTCTTAAACACCAAAAAATCAAAATAAAATACGAAAAAACTTATCCGTATAATTTTGTCTTCCTCGAACCTTTCAAATATCAAGATGAACAAGGAAATATTGTAGAGTTAAAATAGAAACTTGCTGGAGTTTTCGCACACTTACTTAACGTCTACCTATTTTTTATGTTGAACCGCGTCAGATTTTGTTTCTGAAGGTATGCAAATTGAAAATTTGCAAATTCTGAGAGGATACGATACATTACGGCCCAGAGAGGAGGTATATTGCTATGAAAAAAATTTTATTTACTGTGCTGTTAGCAGCTGATTTGTTCGCGATGGATCCGAATGTTGTTTTTGATATAGCTCGAAGTGAAAATCCCATAGAAGCGCAAGTGAACAACTTGTATGAGATAGGGGATATTGAAACTGCTTGGAGGGATTATGAAATAAAAAATGAGAAAGATTCGAATTCTGAAGAATGCAAAAAAGCTAAAGAAAAATATGATAAATTAATTCAGGATATTCGTGCATGTTCGCCTCTTGAGCTAAAACTTGTTTCTCGTGAATCCGAATCTGAAATAGAGAAAGATGCCGTAGAAAAGCTAAAAAAGGCTCTTTCTTTAGGAGCAAATACAACAGTTCGAATAATCGATGCAGAATCTTATATAAAAGGATTGTATCTAAGTCAGTCTGAGAAAGATCAATTAATCAAGGCGTTATCTTCAGACGAAGAATTGGAAAGACAGGTTGAAATATTCTGTGAAAGTTATAGATTTGTGAATACCTCTCGCAAGTTGAGGAAATCTTTCTTTACGAGAGACATAATGCTTCCCGGCGGTTTAAAAATACCGGACAATCTGAAGGATAATCCGAAATTAAAAGATACTATCAGATCTCATATGATTGAGGAATCAAAGAAAAGTCAGGTCTATAGAGAAGCAATGGTATCATACATGGCTCGATCCAAAGCTTTTAACTTCTTATCAGATTATTGTTATGCTCCGAATAGGTTTAAATCTAAACTAATTATAAAAGGCAAAGAACCGATGTTTTATAATTTTAGTGGGTCAATTTTTTATTTAGACAAAATATATTATTATCATTCTATGGTCAACGAGAAGGATTCAATCAATGAATCCAAGCTGCGGCTTTTTGATATACGTCCGAGCTTAGCTTTTTTTCATGAAGTCGGACATTCTTTGGATTTCTTTTCAAAAGTGAATGATTATGTAGGATTAGATCAAACTGGTGCAATTGGTCCTAAATTATTGGGAATTGATACAGATCAAGATAAATTTGAGCAAGACAGGCATCTATATCTGAAAATTTTAAAAAAAAATATGATACAGGCCTTTTCGTTAAGAAATAAGATTACGGGCGAAAAAGGAGGTGTTCTCCGTTTTTTGGTGTATTATCTTAAAAATCTATTTAAAAAAGATGAAGAAATAAATGGTCTTCTGGATTCGCTGAAGTCAAATCTGGATAATCCGTACTTTTTAACCAAACTTTTTATGGACAATTCAACAGAGGTTTGGCAAATCTTCGGAATATTTTATAATGGAGATACATTATATATCAATAAAATGAGTGATTTCGCTTTGTATTGCAATTTGGGATTACCTATAAGAAAAGACCATATTATTTTTTATAATCGAAATTCAAAAGTTTTTTGTTTAGATAAGCGCAGCTTGCCTTATGACGTTTACAGTGCGTTAATGGAGATTAATGGTACTACCATGGATGCTTATCTTCAGAAGATACATGGGAAAAAATAAAACTTTGTCTGTGTATTTTTGTGATACCGCGATTTGCTAAAGATTTGCAGGAGCTTTTCACAATTATTTAGCGTCTTTTCCTTTTTTATGTTATACTCTTGATCGCTTTTCATCATTAGGAGTATACATTGAGCAGAGAATTAAGGAATTTGGCGATTATCGCCCACGTTGACCATGGTAAGACTACACTGGTGGACGCAATGTTCAAGCAGAGCGGAATTTTTCGCGATAACCAGCAGGTTGATACTTGCGCCATGGACTACAACGATCTCGAGAGGGAGAGAGGGATCACGATCCTGGCGAAGTGCACAAGTTTTCTGTGGAAAGATATAAAATTTAACATTATCGATACTCCGGGACACGCGGATTTCGGAGGAGAGGTTGAGCGAATTCTCAGCATGGTTGACGGAGTGCTGTTGTTGGTTGACGCGGCTGAAGGTCCGATGCCTCAGACGAAGTTTGTTTTGACGAAGGCTCTGTCTTTGGGATTGAAGCCGATTGTTGTTGTTAACAAGATCGATAAGCAAGACGCGCGAGTTAATGAAGTTATCGACGAGGTTTTCGATCTGTTTGTCGCGTTGGGCGCGAATGAAGAACAGTTGGATTTCCCGATTATTTATGCGTCAGGAAGAAACGGTTGGGCAGCTTTGAGTTTGGAAGATGAGAGAAAAGATCTGTCTCCGTTGTTGGACAAAATTGTTTCG
>Ga0265299_10006466_pt1 | contig 10663 bp, 11 predicted proteins | sample AusTroGonzalo_MG_4_FD_193485 | JGI IMG/M metagenome (GOLD analysis project Ga0265299, IMG submission 193485) | Bovine rumen microbial communities from tropical cattle in Woodstock, Queensland, Australia - Gonzalo_02 | ecosystem: Host-associated > Mammals > Digestive system > Stomach > Rumen ...
TGCCGGCCTCCTTGAGCATGCCCAACACCTTATCGAGCAAGCCCGAGCGCTTGGCACTACCGCCGCCATAGTGCACCAACACCTTATGGCCGCCGTATTGCTGTATCAAACCAGGCAGTTTCTCCTCACTCTCACGACCAAACACCACTCTTGTTGGCGCGTAGAAATTAAAATCCTTTATCATACCGCTTAATTTTATTGTTAATTTGATTGCAAAGATAAGAATATTATTTGTAACTTTGCACCCGAAATCATGTAAATAAATGAAAAAGGTATTAATATCTATTATAACACCCTTTGTTCTGCTGTTGGCATCAACCTACTATCTGAGGCAACCCGCACACCAAGGCATGCAGCTGAGCGCCAATTTGCAGCACACCATTGCCGCCGTGGCCGACACACTACCCCCCGACTCTATGCCCGATTTCGGCGATGAATTTGAGTATTACTTCGACCGTCACAACGTGATGGACGAGGGTTATGAGATGGTGGCCGCCATTGCCAACGGCAAGCGACTCAGCGTAGAGCCAGCCCCCAACCTAACCGTTTGGAACGTAGGCACTTGGCGCCATCGCACCCATCAGGGCACGACTTTGGCAGTGGACACAGCCGGCTTTACGATTGTGGCTACCTACGAGGCCGACAGCATTAAGACCGGCTTGCGTATCGACACCCTTGGCACCTACATGGGCGACTTTAGCGGCACCCAGGCTCACGGTCATGGTGCCTACATAGCCGATGGCAGCTACTACGAGGGCCACTGGACCGAGAACCAGCGCGACGGATTCGGCATACAGCTACTCACCCCCGCCGATGGCGATGCCCGCCTGCAGGTAGGCGAATGGAAGAAAGGCCGGTTCTGGGGCGAGCGCATGAAGTACACCTCCGAGCGTATCTACGGCATCGACATTGCCCGCTATCAGCATGGCAAGGGCCGCCACAAGCACCCCATTAACTGGAAGCAGCTCAGCATTAGTTTCTTAGGGCATAAGAACCACAAGAACGTGCACGGCAAGGCCGACTATCCCGTATCGTTTATCTTCATTAAGAGCACCGAGGGCGTTACCGTAACCAACCGCTACTATGCCGACGATTACGCCCAGGCGCGCAAACACGGCATACCCATTGGCGCCTATCATTTCTTCTCGCTCAAAACGTCGGGAGCGGCTCAGGCCAAGCATTTTATCAAGCACACCAAGTTCCAGAAGGGCGACCTGCCACCCGTGCTCGATGTAGAGCCCAGCGACGCCCAGATAAAAGCTACCGGCGGTCCCGAGAAGATGTTCCAGCAAATACGCATGTGGCTCAAGTTGGTTAAGAAGCGTTGCGGCGTATCGCCCATCCTCTACATCAACCAGATGTTCATTAACAAATACCTCTCTATTGCGCCCGACATAAAGCGCGACTACGATGTGTGGATTGCCCGCTACGGCGAGTACAAGCCCGACGTGCGCCTGGCCTTCTGGCAGTTGTGCCCCGATGGTCGTGTAAAAGGCATCCACGGCGATGTTGATATCAATGTGTTTAACGGCTACAAGAGTCAGTTCAACGACTTCGTAGCAAACAAAAGTATAAAATGAAGACTATCCTGATACTGGTTGGCAAGACCACCGACAAGCATTTCCAGGCCGGCATTAACGACTACGTCGACCGCATTGGCCATTACATGCCGTTTGAGCTCGTTACCATTCCCGAGCTCAAGAACACCAAGAGCCTATCGGAGCAACAGCAGAAATCGGCCGAGGGCGAGCTTATCCTGAAGCAGATTCAGCCTTCCGACACCGTTGTCTTGCTCGACGAGCATGGCAAGGAGTTCCGCAGCATAGAGTTTGCCAAGTGGCTGGAGCAGAAACGCAATACGGCCCGCCGACTGGTATTCGTCGTAGGCGGACCGTATGGATTTTCGCAAGAGGTTTATGCCCGTGCCAACGAGCAGCTTTCGCTCTCAAAGATGACGTTTTCGCACCAGATGATTCGCCTCGTGTTTACCGAGCAAATCTACCGCGCTTGTACTATTATCAAGGGCGAGCCCTATCATCACGAGTAATTAAAGGTCGTTATAGTTCTGTACGGCAAAGGTCGTTGTGCGCATATCGCCTGTTTCGTAGCCACGCTTCAGCCAACGCTTACGCTGGTCGCTCGTGCCGTGCGTAAACGACTCGGGAGTAGCACGGCCTTGAGCCTTCTTCTGCAACCAGTCGTCGCCAATAGCCTTAGCCAATTCCAAGCCTTTCTCTAAATCGCCATACTCCATCGAGTGGTTCATGGCATCCTCGTAATGCGCCCACACGCCGGCATAGTAGGCGGCCAGCAACTCCAGGCGCACGCTAATCTGGTTGGCGCTCACCTTATCTGTTTGGTTCATAGCCGCATGCGCCTTGTTCAGCGTACCCGTTAAGTATTCTATGTGGTGCCCAATCTCGTGCGCAATCACGTAGGCGTAGGCAAATGTGTTACCCTCAACGCCCAACTGTCGTTTCATTTGCGTAAAGAACGAGAGGTCAACGTATAGCTTCTGGTCGCCCGAGCAATAGAACGGACCCACGGCGGCTGTAGCCGAACCGCATGCCGAGTTCACCTGGTTAGAGAACAGCACCAGCGTGGGGTACTGATATTCGCCCCAGCCATTGTCCTGGAACACCTTAGTCCACACCTCCTCGGTCGAGGCCAGAATCTTCTTACAATCCGAGGCCAGTTCCTGTTCCTCCTCGGTAAAGTTCTCCTCGCCAACGGTCTCGGTAGGCGCTTGCATCTGTATGCTTTGCTGCACCACGTTCTGCACCACATCGCCCACGTTGCCGCCCTGCATAAAGGTAATTACGGCAATAAGAATAATACCGGCAATACCGCCTACTCCAGCCTTAGCACCACCGCTCATGCCGCGGCGATCCTCTACATTCGAGCTTTCTCGTCTTCCGTCTAATCTCATAGCTTTTAGGTTTATTAATTGTGAATTGTGAATTCTGAATTATCTCACCGTCATATGAAAACACCCCTGCTTCACCTCGTATTTAATGTAGCAACGGCCCTGTTCGCGCATATCGCGTAACACCTCGCATAACACATACTTCAGACTATCGTTACGCACCGCACGACGCGCGGGGCCATCGGGGTCTTCAACCGTTTCGTAGCGATTGTAGCAAATATCAAAGGTAGTGCCATACAGGTGGCACGAGTTCTCGGTAGCATTACCATTGTGCCTACGCAGCTTAGCCACATCGGCCTGCGAACGCAACACGCTGGTTACGATAGGACGATGCAAGGGAATACCCTTTACATACAGACTATCGAAAAACGCCTTACCCACATCCTGCAACAGCACCGCCGCACGAGGCACCAGGTAAGGAATGCTCGAGTACAGCTTATCAATATGGTAATACGGGTTGGCACCCACGTACACCAGTTCGTTCTTACGTTTCTCGGCATCCTCGCGGTTCTGCACACGCTTAACGCCCCACTTCATAGCTGCCGCCAGCTGCACCGCCTGCGTATCAGGGAAACAAGCCTTAAAGCTGGGAACCGAGTATATTTTGTGAGGGCGAGAAGGGGTAAAGGATACAGGGTTAGAGGGTGAGGAATTGAGGGGCTGTGAGGGTGTGTCAATCGCCTCGTTACTTTTACCTTCGGCCACCTGTGGGAACGCCACGCGCACCCCTGCCAGCACCAGAACCACCAGTGTAAAACCTATCAAATATCTTTTTTTTGTCAGTTTCATCTATTTTTTCTCTTTTGCGTTGCAAAGATACAAATTATTTTTGTAACTTTGTGCCCAAATTCAAAAAACTTCAGCATTTGATAGAGAAACATATCGTATTAGAAGACATTGACCCCGTGATATTCTATGGGGTTGGCAACGGGCACTTACAGATGATTCGCTCGCTCTATCCTAAACTGCGCATCATGGCTCGCGACAATGTTATTCGCGTGCTTGGCGACGAAGAGCAGATGGCAGCTTTCGAAGAGAGTGTTGAGAAACTACGCGCCCACGTACTCCGATTCAACTCACTTGGCGACGAGGACATTCTCGATATAGTAAAAGGGAAGCGCACGCGCGACGACGTGCCCGATGGTGTGGTATGCTACTCCATGTCGGGGCGCCCCATTAAGGCGCGCACGCCCAACCAGCAGCGTCTTATCGAAGCCTACAACAAAAACGACATGGTATTTGCCGTTGGTCCTGCCGGTACCGGTAAAACCTACCTCTCTATCGCCCTTGCCGTAAAAGCCCTGAAGGATAAGACCGCCAAGAAGATTATCCTAAGCCGCCCCGCCGTCGAAGCTGGCGAGAAGCTGGGTTTCCTGCCCGGCGACATGAAGGAGAAAATTGATCCCTACTTGCAGCCCCTTTACGATGCCCTTGAGGATATGCTGCCTCAGGTAAAGCTGCAGGATATGATGGAGAAACACATTATACAAATTGCCCCATTGGCCTTTATGCGCGGTCGCACCCTGAGCGATGCCGTGGTTATTCTCGACGAGGCTCAGAACACCACCCCCGCCCAAATACGCATGTTCCTTACCCGCATGGGCTGGAACACCAAGATGATTATTACGGGCGACATGACCCAGATAGACCTGCCCCACTCGCAAAAGAGCGGACTTATCGAGGCCCTGCATATATTAAATAATGTAGAAGGCATTGGCGTGGTTAACCTCGAACGCGGCGATATTGTGCGCCACAAGCTCGTTACCCGCATTGTAAATGCCTACGAGGAGTTCGACAAGGAGATGAAAGGCGAAATAGTGAAATAAAAGATATAAAGATGAAAGCATTAACAAAAACGGACTTTAAGTTCGAAGGACAGAAAAGCGTGTATCACGGCAAGGTTCGTGACGTTTACAACATTAACGACGATTTGATGGTAATGGTAGCCACCGATCGTATTTCAGCATTCGACGTCGTTCTGCCCAAGGGCATCCCCTTCAAGGGTCAGGTGCTCAACCAGATTGCAGCCAAGTTCCTCGATGCTACTACCGACATCTGCCCCAACTGGAAGCTGGCCACCCCCGATCCTATGGTAACCGTAGGTCTCAAGTGCGAGGGTTTCCGTGTTGAGATGATTATCCGCAGCATTCTTACCGGTTCGGCTTGGCGCGAGTACAAGAACGGTTGCCGCGAGCTGTGTGGTGTAAAGCTGCCCGATGGCATGAAGGAGAACGAGCGTTTCCCCGAGCCCATCATCACCCCAACCACTAAGGCCGATGAGGGTCACGACATGAACATCTCGAAGGAAGAGATTATTGCCCAGGGTATCGTATCTGCCGAGGATTACGCTATCATGGAAGACTATACCCGCAAGATTTTTGCCCGCGGACAGGAGATTGCCGCCAAGCGTGGTCTTATCCTCGTCGACACTAAGTACGAGTTTGGTAAGCGCGACGGTAAGGTTTACCTCATCGACGAGATCCACACCCCCGACTCAAGCCGTTATTTCTATGCCGACGGTTACGAGGAGAAGTTGGCTAAGGGCGAGCCCCAGCGCCAGCTCTCGAAAGAGTTCGTACGCCAGTGGCTTATTGAGCACGACTTCATGAACGAGCCCGGCCAGGTTATGCCCGAGATTACCGACGAGTATGCCGAGAGCGTATCCGAGCGCTACATCGAGCTGTACGAGCACATCGTAGGCGAGAAGTTTGAGCGCGAGCAGAGCGACGACGATATCGCCAACCGCATCGAGAAGAACGTAAGTGCATGGCTTTCAGCTTTCAAGAGCCGCTAAAATATGTACGAGCAGGAAAAAATAAAGCCATACGGCGAAGGAGAGAAAGCTACGCAGGTAGAGCAAATGTTCGATAACATTGCCCCCACCTACGACAAGCTTAACCACCGTTTGTCGTGGGATATCGACAAGGGTTGGCGCCGCAAGGCCATCAAGGCCTTAGCCCCCTACAAGCCCCAGTCGCTGCTCGACATTGCTACCGGCACAGGCGATTTTGCCATCCTGGCCACACAAATGCTACAGCCCGCCCGTGTGGTGGGTGCCGACATCAGCGAGGGCATGATGGAGATAGGCCGACAAAAAGTGTCAGCCCTTGGCTTGCAGGATGTAGTAACCTTCGAGAAAGAAGACTGCCTACACCTATCCTATAACAGCGACACCTTCGACGCCGTTACCGCAGCCTTCGGCATTCGTAATTTTGCCGATCTCGATGCAGGACTCCGCGAGATGTATCGCGTACTTAAGCCCGGCGGCCACCTTAGCATCGTAGAGCTTACCACACCCGTTAAGTTCCCCATGAAGCAGTTGTTCCACATCTACTCCCACACGGTGCTCCCCATCTACGGCCGTATCATCTCGCGCGACACCAGCGCCTACTCCTATCTCACCAAGACCATCGAGGCCTTTCCGCAAGGCGAACGCATGGTCGATATCCTGATGAAGGCAGGTTTTGCCCAGGCCTCGTTCCGCCGACTCACCTTCGGCATTTGCACGATGTATTTCGCAACTAAATAGATACTAAAAGAAATGGACAAGTACGGACTTATTGGTTACCCCTTGGGACATTCGTTCTCCATTAGCTACTTCAACCAGAAGTTTGCCGACGAAGGCATCAACGCCAAGTACGAGAACTACGAGATTCCCACGATCGACGAGCTCCCAGAGATCATCGACCGCAATCCCGACCTTAAAGGTCTCAACGTCACCATCCCTTATAAAGAGAAGGTGATTCCTTTCCTCGACAGCATCTCGCCCGAGGCACGAGCCATCGGCGCTGTGAATGTGATCCGTGTGGTCCATGAGAAGAACAAAACCCTGCTCAAGGGCTACAACAGCGATGTGATTGGTTTTACCCAAAGCATCGAGAGCATGCTCGACCCCAAGTGGCACAAAAAAGCCCTTATTCTGGGTACCGGCGGTGCTTCAAAAGCCATTAACTTCGGTCTCAAGTCGTTAGGCATCGAGCCCGTGTTTGTGAGCCGCTACGAGCGCCCCGACACCATCCAGTACAGCAGCATCACCCCCGAGGTTATTAAAGAGTATAACGTTATTGTAAACTGCACGCCCCTGGGCATGTATCCCAAAACCGACGAGTGCCCCCAGCTGCCTTACGAGGCTATGGACTCGCACACCATACTCTACGACCTTATTTACAACCCCGACCAAACCCTGTTTATGCGCAAGGGAGCCAAGTACGGCGCCGAGGTAAAGAACGGTCTCGAGATGCTGTTGCTGCAGGCCTTCGCCAGCTGGGAATTTTGGCACGAGAGATGAGAATGATTGAACATTGAACATTGAACATTGAACATTTTATTATATGGATAATCGTTATATGATGCGTGGTGTATCGGCCGCTAAGGAAGACGTTCACAACGCTATCAAGAACATCGACAAGGGAATCTTCCCCCAGGCATTCTGCAAAATCATCCCCGACATTCTCGGAGGCGATCCAGAGTATTGTAACATCATGCATGCCGATGGCGCCGGCACCAAGTCGGCCCTCGCCTACATGTATTGGAAAGAAACTGGCGACCTCTCGGTATGGAAAGGTATTGCCCAGGATGCCATCGTGATGAATACCGACGACCTCCTTTGCGTAGGCGCCGTTGATAACATCCTTGTTAGCTCAACCATCGGTCGCAACAAGATGCTCATTCCCGGCGAGGTTATCTCGGCCGTTATCAATGGTACCGACGAGCTCCTGTCCGAGCTCCGCCAAATGGGTATCGGCATCTACCCCACAGGAGGCGAGACAGCCGATGTGGGCGACCTTGTTCGCACCATCATCGTCGACAGTACCGTTACCTGCCGCATGAAGCGTAGCGACGTCATCGACAATGCCAACATCCGCCCAGGCGATGTTATTGTTGGTCTCTCGTCAACCGGTCAGGCCACCTACGAGAAGCGCTACAACGGCGGTATGGGCTCAAACGGTCTTACCTCGGCCCGCCACGATGTGTTTGCCAAGTATCTGGCCGAGAACTACCCCGAGAGCTACGACCACGCCGTGCCCGACGAGCTCGTGTATAGCGGTAAGTACAAGCTCACCGATGCTGTCGAAGGTTCGCCCGTTAATGCCGGTCAGCTCGTTCTCTCGCCCACACGTACCTACGCGCCCGTCATCAAGCGTCTGCTCGACGAGCTTCGCCCCGAAATCCACGGTATGGTACACTGCACCGGTGGCGCCCAAACCAAGGTGCTCCACTTTGTTAACGACAACTGCCGCGTTATCAAAGATAACATGTTCCCCGTGCCCCCATTGTTCCGTGCCATCCACGAGTGTTCAGGCACCGATTGGAAAGAGATGTACCAGGTATTCAACATGGGTCACCGCATGGAAATCTACGTACGTCCCGAGGTGGCCGATCAGGTCATCGCCCTCTCAAAGAGCTTCAACATCGATGCTCAGGTAGTAGGTCACATCGAGGAAGGCAAGAAGAGCCTCACCATCAAATCCGAATTCGGCGAGTTCAATTATTAAAAAAAAAATCATAAAATAAGTTCAGGCGCATCTCAAATGCGCCTGATTTTATTTTGGTAGTGTCATCACGAATCTGGCACCGGGGGTGTACGTGGTGTCAAGCACAATATCGCCACCCAATCGGCGCGCTAAGCTGCGGGCCACCGTAAGACCTATAATAATTTAAACGTCCAAGAAAAGTGTCAACTTGTTCAGTAAAGCAGCTGTCAACTACATCAGTAAAAAGGTAGAAAACTGTCAACAAAAATCAGAAAAAGACAAACCTTATTGAGGAAAAGACAGAGGATGTAGGGATAGCAAAGCGGTCAAAGTGGTCAAGGTCAAAATGGTCAAAATGAGTTTGGGATAGAGGGTTTTTACTCACTATATATAATAATATATATATTATTATATATAGTGGATTAGTTTGGGAGTCTGGAAATCGATTTTGACCATTTTGACCTTGACCATCGTGACCACACAAAAAAATCACTTTTTTCGAAAAAAAGTTGGGAAAACATTCGTTAACCGCAATCAAATATTCGTACCTTTGCAACGTCAAAATGAAAGAGGCCGAGGGCGACCGTTAATAGAAAAATTTGCGAGGATTAAATCTAAAAATTGCGCGCACGAACAGTTGCAAAGATTTTAGATAGCGGCAGCCCGACCCTCAATCATAGAGACACAGAGAGTATCAATAAAATTCCTAACAAAACGAACTATTTAAAAACTTATGAGTATTAAACTGATTGCTCAGCGCCGAGAGCTTAAAATCGGCAAGAATCCAGGAGCTAAGAGATTCGTGGTGCGTCCCGACCTCTACTCTCCTATCAGCGAGAAGAAAGTGTTCGCCGAGGCAGCCACCCACAGCGGTATCTCTGCTGGTGTTATCAAGGCGGCTTGGGACGCTGCAGGCGAGGTGATTCGCACCTGGGCCACTGAGGGCCACTCCATCCCTGTGCCCGGACTGGGAACTATGCGATTCGGCGTTCGCTCGAAGGCTGTTGAGAAGCTGGAGGACGTAAAGGCAAGCCTCATTACCACCCGACGCATTGTGTTCACCCCAAGCGTCGACGTGAAGGAGGAGCTGAAGAATACCTCCATCCAGATTACTTGTCTTGACGAGGATGGCAATGTGCTGAAGCGCGTGACCTCGGGCGACAGCGGGGATGTGGAGGATCCTGAGAATAATCAGGCGAACCAGCCAAGCGGCGACGAAGATGAGTCTAATGGCGATTAGCCTCTGGGGGGGGGAGCATTTTAAATGCCCCTATTAGGCTCAGCCGCATTCGGAAACGGCCCTGGGCGCTACCAGCTGCATGAGCGCGTAGCGTAAAAAAGAACGGGGCTTGCAAGAAATTTTGCGAGCCCCGTGTTGTTTTTATTCATTTACTAATATCTTCTCGATTTTGCCTACGTACATGGTGTGAAAATCGCCATTGGCGTAGCACTGGTCGAGGGTTTCCTGATAGCAGAAGCCGTCGGCCTTTAACTCCTGAGCAAACATCTTGCGGCACACCAATACCATCTTGGCCTCTTTGAAATACACGCCATTTTCGGTATAAACAGGGGTAAGACCCGAGTTGGCAATCTTATCTTCGTCGCGACCGGACACGCTACCTAAGTAGGCCAGCTGCTTCTTATACGAGCCATCGAGCACGCTAAGGGTAAAATAGGGCTCGGCATCGACAAACTTTTTGGTGTATCGCGACTCACGAATATAAATAACGGCCGAGGGATCGTTATGACCCCACAGGCATCCAAGGTGGCCCCACGAAATGGTCATGGTGTTACAACCCGACTGTTTGTTACCAGCAGTAACCAGCATCCAATCGTTACCAATAAGGTTGAAGGGGTTAAACTGCATGTCTTTGTAATTGATTTGTTTCATTGCCATAATTACGTAAAAGTTTAATTTTGTGAGCGCAAAGGTAAGCACTTTCTACGAAAAACGCAAAAAAAACGACGAATAATTGGTAGTTCGGATAAAATTTCGTAACTTTGCACCCCAAATTAAAGGATTGAAAATAATATGGCAGAAACAAGCAACAGCATTCTACAGAAATTAGACGGTCTGGAGGCACGCTTTGAGGAGGTATCGACACTGATTACCGACCCCGACGTGATTGCCGACCAGCAGAGATTTGTAAAACTAACAAAGGAATACAAAGACCTGGGCGACATTATGGATGCCCGCAAACGTTATATTGCCTGCCTGAACGGCATTAAAGAGGCAAAGGATATTCTGGCTAACGGGAGAGAC
>Ga0265299_10006467_pt1 | contig 10662 bp, 5 predicted proteins | sample AusTroGonzalo_MG_4_FD_193485 | JGI IMG/M metagenome (GOLD analysis project Ga0265299, IMG submission 193485) | Bovine rumen microbial communities from tropical cattle in Woodstock, Queensland, Australia - Gonzalo_02 | ecosystem: Host-associated > Mammals > Digestive system > Stomach > Rumen ...
CGGTGATGGGACGGTAGGCGGCCATCACGTCGTCGAGCATCTTGTTACACAGCTGCTGTGCCAGTTCCTGCTTCTCGGTGATGCCGTATTTGTAGCAGAACGCGTTGATGGCCGAGTGCATGCCGAGGAAGTCGAAATCGGGACCATTGATCTGGAACACCTCCTTGCGGATACGCTGTATGAAGGCCTTGGTGGCACTGTGGACAGGATTCTCGAAAATTTGTTCAGGTGTACCGTCCTCGTGGATATATCCGTCGTACATGAAGAAGATGCGCGTGCTCACGTCGTGGGCGAACTTCATCTCGTGGGTGACGATGAGCATGGTCATGCCTTCGTTGGCTAACTGTCGGATGACGCTGAGCACTTCGCCCACCATCGTGGGATCGAGGGCGGAAGTAGGCTCGTCGAAGAGGAGGATTTCGGGCTTCATGGCGAGGGCGCGGGCGATGGCCACACGCTGTTTCTGACCGCCGGAGAGACTTGTAGGATAGACATCGGCCTTCTCCGCCAATCCTACCTTGCGCAGGAGTGCCAGCCCTTCCTCACGGGCCTTTTCCGGATCTTCATTGTGCAACTGGCAGGGGGCAAGCATGACGTTTTCGAGAACGGTTTTGTGAGGGAAGAGATTGAAACTCTGGAACACCATACCCATTTTCTGGCGCATCAAATGGACGGGGTAGCCCTTGACGAGGATGTCCTCGCCATCGACGAAGATGCTGCCTCCGGTGGGTTGCTCCAACAGGTTCAGGCAGCGCAAAAAGGTACTCTTGCCTGTGCCCGAAGGACCAATGATGGAGATGACCTCGCCGCAATGTACATCGGCGTTGATGTCACGCAAAACGTCCAGGTCTTCAAAACTTTTCTTCAGATGGGAGATGCGGATGATGGGAGCGTCGGAAGGTTGGGAGTTGGGAGTTGGGCGTTGAGAGTTAGGAGTTGAGAGTTGGGCTGTGCTGCGTTTACGGCGAATGACGAGCCATGTGCCGCAACCAGCTATTACACATATAGCCAAAATCCACGGCCATTTTTTATTATCTTTTTCGGTATCAGTCGGTTGCGAAGGGTTGGTAAGTATCCCTGCTTCCCCTTTACGGGTGATCAACACGATATGTTCTGCAAGGTAGCCTTCGGAGAAGAGCACCTGTTTTTGCCGCTCTTCGGTGATGCTGATGGCTCCCATGGCCATATCAACCTTGCCCGTCTGCACGGCTGGAATCTGCGAGGCGAACTCCATGGCGAGAAACTCCAGCTGCCAGTTGCGACGGTTGGCCCACTCGCTGAGCAGGTCTATCTCCAAGCCAGTGGGTTCGCCGGAACTGATGAAACTGAAAGGAGGAAAAGCCGGGTAGATGGCTACGTGGAGTGTGCGACCCGTGCCGCGCCTTTGAGGCCGAGCCACCGCCGCGAGGTCGTCGGCGTTACTCCATCGGTCAATAATCTTCTGGTAGGTGCCGTCGCTGCGGATATCTGCTAGGAAGCTGTCGAAGTCCTGCTTCAGTTCTGTGTTGTCCAGCTGGAAGCAAGCTCCGATGGGTGTCTCCGGCAGGCAGGCATTCACGGTATCCACCTTCGCGGCTATCTCCTTGTTGAACGCCACCGAGAGATTATCCCAACCGGCAACGTCCACCTTGCCGTTCTCCAGCGCAGCCAACAAATCGGCGCTACTTGTAATTCGCATAATGTCGGCATCGGGTGAATAGTTGCTTACGGCCATGTCCTGTACACTACCGATGACAACGCCGACACGCTTGCCGGAGAGCGCCTTGAATACCTCAGGAGTTTCCGCCACCACTTCGGTCTTAGTGTTGTCGGAACTGAACATTGCCGGCACGTAGCACACGGTTGCGCCTATTGCCAGCAGCAGAGCGGCCACGATAGCTCTCATGCGTTTGCGCTGTACCAGCGAGGTCAGCAACAGCCCGATGAGCCACGCCATGATGAAATAGATGATGGCTGAGAAGATAAGGGGGAAGAAGGCATCGAAGGTGCGCGAGCGGATAAGGTCGGAAGCCCTGGTCATGTCGGCCACGGCGATATAACCCACGACGCTGGTGCCTTTCAGCAGACTGATCACTTCTCCCTGATAGACCGGCATCACAGACTTGATTACCTGAGGCATCACAATTCTGAAAAACGTCTGCCGACGCGTGTATCCTAGAGCCAGACCTGCCTCTGTCTGTCCGCGGTCAATGCCCTGAATGCCGGTACGGAGCATCTCGCTGACGTAGGCCGCCAGGTTCATGGCGAAGGTGATGACGGCCACCACGATACCCGTGGCTTTCATCGGTGCCAACACCACATAGTACATCAACATGAGCAGCACCAACACGGGTGTGCCGCGCATAATGTCGATATAGACTTTGGCCACCTTCTGTAGCCAAGGTCTGCGGCTCATACGCATCCAGCAGACCAAACCGCCCAGCAGGGTGCCCAGTATGGCGGCGCAAAAGGTGATGATGAGGGTCACCTGCAAGCCGTCGAGAATCATCCTGTAGCGATCCTCTTCAATCAAATTGTTGTAAAAACTTTCAGACATGCTCCATTTCGATCCGGAGCAGCCCGTCAACAAAAAACAGCCGCAGGTGAGGATGGCGGCGAGCACCCATGGTATATTTTTTCTCATTTCTGTTTATTTTGCTTGAGTATTACATCGAACATCCGCTCATTTCGAGCTGGATTTAATCATTTCGCGAAGGGCGGAATGGATGGCGGGACGGTATTTGTCGAGGGATTGCTCAAGGGCGAGGGAGCGCAGCGTGTTGTAGGGCTCCAACATTGCTTCCACCTCTTCGATGCGGGCATCAGGGCCGAAATATTGCGGCACAAAGGCATGCCAGAAGGCTTTCGCCGTGGCCGCGTCGATGTGGTAGTTCTCCTTGATGAAGGCTTCCGGCATTTTGCACGTCTGTCGGTAAACGATGGCCAGGTCGAAAAGCGGACTGCCGGTGCAGAAGTCACCGAGGTCGATGAAATACTGCCGTCCGTCTTCGGTGAAGATGATGTTGCCATAGTGCAGGTCGCCGTGAAGCGCCGTGTCGGCGTCGGGAAGGTTGCTGACATAGCGTTCCAGACCCGCTTTCTCCTCATCGGAGAGGAATTTGTCGAGACGGATGTGCAACAGGCACTGCTCCTTGGCGGTGGGGAAGAGTCCCGGTTTGGGACGGATGGAGTGCAGTTTCTTGCACTCTTCGGCGAAGCGGGCGGCATACGCTTCCAGTCGTTCGGGATGCTCGTTCAGGGCTTTTGCGTATGATTTCTTGCCCACGATTCGGTGGAACTGGATGCCGAGAAGCCCGTCTTTGGTACGGACCAACTCGCCTGGGGCAGGGCAGGGGACCCCGATTTGGAACACCTTGCGGGCGCGCTCATACTCGTCATAGCCCATCTGCTCCCGCTCGCGGGAATAGAGTTTGAGCAGGATGTTGGGATTGCTCTTGCTGATGTAACTCTCGCCAAGGGCACCTGCACCCGCTGACTCATAGTCGTTCAGGTTGATAATGGTTTCGTTCATGATTTTCATTTTTCAACTCTCATTTTGTTAAAAGTCCTTATACGTTCCAACATGGCGGCAGCCCATGCATCATCGCCGGGCAGTTGGTAGCGGCAGTTGCCGGTGGGCGAGGGGGTGAAGATGGTCTCCGCATTGTCGGTAAGTTTCACCGTGCCACGCTCGGAGAGCGAGAACAGGTTGTCGCCTTCCACGGCATGGATAGCGGACATCACGTCCCACATGCGCTGGCCGGTGTTGCAGTCACACTGCAGATAGACCTGCTTGATGGGATGCACGTCGGTCCACGAAACGTCGGCGATGACCTGCTCGGGCGTGTACTCGACATCTTGCCCGACCTCCATAGGCGAGAATACCATATCGACCTCCTGCGGCCAAAGGCGGAAGAAGGTCTTGGAGAAGTCAATGCTCTGGGCGAAGTTGAAGTCGGGCTCCTCAGCATCACCGAACACACCGCCCATCACGTAAATGCACTTCACCTTGCGTCGTACAAGTTCCACGCCGTTGAGGGAGGAGTAGCTGTCGGGGGCAGACTGCAGCAACTGTGCCAGGCAGGTGACAAAGCCGGTGGAGACGATGCTCACGCTATGATCGGGCTGGGCGGCCAACAGGCGGCGATAGAGTTGCCATCCGTCGGGAAGCTGCGAGTAGTCGCTGACGCTGCGAGCGAACATCGGCTCTCCGTTGCTGTCCATCGTGGCGGCCACATGGGCGTAGTCGATCCACACCTTAGGGTCTTTGGCGCCGTTGCGGACAAGTCCAATGGGAACGTCGGCACGACCGAAATAGGTGCCCATCACGTCGGCAAAGCGGGCGTTTACTTCCCCTTCGCGGTCCACCACCACGCCCAGCAGACGGCACCGCCCCTGCTCCTCATAACGGTAGAGCATCTCGAGGGCGAAGAGGTCGTCAGTTGACGAGCAGATGTCGGCGTCGAGGATGACGAGCGGCACGCCCGTGTACGGCTCGTTGTTGTCCTTGTCGCACGACATAATCAGCGTGGAAGCGCAGATGAGGGCGGCGGTGAGCACCATGATGAGCCTCTTCATCGTTCCTTTGTTTTTGTCCATCTTTCTCCTTTTCAGCTTCATTATTTGCCTGTTTTTATCGTTTTTTTTGTTTTGTACTTACACGTTTTTTCAGTATTGTCCATATCGGAGTATCCTTTGTGGTCAAAGGATTTTGAAACGACAAAAATACAAAAAATTCGCTTGTTCACCCGCTTTCTCATTCCTACAGGCGCGAATCGTCACCCGTTTTTTCCATTTGCTAAGTATAGCATCTCTTCCGCGGTCGCCCCCATCCGGTTAAAAGCAAAGAGTTTCTTGCCCAGATCTTTAACGGATGCACCAAGGTGATAAACAGTGTTGTCGATAATGAAAAAGCGGTCGTGAAAACGTTCGGAGATACAGATATCTACGGGCGGATATTGTTGATTGTGACGTTCGACATCCAACGAAAGTGCATTGGACACCTTCCGTGTGATAATAGTGGCGCTAACCCCATCGTTCCGTTTGGTTAGGATTTTCAGTACGGAGTCATCCACGTAGTTGTCGATGAGGACGACCCGCTCGCGTGCTGAACGTATTAGGTCGGATACAAAAGTGTAGGCGTCGAACACCTGTCCGTCGTAGAACACACCTTCGACAGGAGGCAGCGCCGTGCGCACGAAGAAACCTATCTGTTCTTCTGTTTTGGTGACTCGCTGTTCCAACTGCTCAACCCGCTGGTTGATGGCGTGTCCGTGCAATAGATACTCTTTGAGGACGGAACTGGCCCATCGACGGAATTGCGTTGCACTTTTCGAGCTGACGCGATATCCTACCGACAAAATGGCATCTAAATTGTAGTGTAAAATGCTTCTGACCACCTGTCTTTTGCCTTCTTGTCGAACTACCGAGATTTCCTCGGAAGTTGTTTCGGGCTCAATTTCGCCTTCGGCATAAAGGTTCTTCAAATGTAAGCTGATATTGTCTGTTGAACAGTCGAAGAGTTGCCCCATCTGCGCTTGAGTAAGCCACACTGATTCTCCTCGCATTCTGACTTCCAGACGTATGTTATTGTCGGGTTGGTAGAGAATGATTTCGCCGTTGTTTTCATTCATACTTTTTCGTTTTGAGGTTTAACATGTTTTTCGCCCGCAAAGATACACCAAAAAACGCCTTTTGTCAAGGGCTTTCTTAAAATCCCGCATTTCGTTGTTTGCCAGACAATTCCGCATCTTAATTTTACAATTGGATTTTGAATTGTTAATTTTTGAGGGCGGGATTTCGCGGGATTTTGGTTTTAGAGGGGTGTCGTGCGTTGTTGGATTTCCGGACGTTGCGGGGTCTTGCATTGCGACAACCTGTCGGATGTTGTTCGGTCACAACACGTTGTCCGGTCACAACACGTTGTCCGGTCATCGCACGTTGTAGGGCTGTCGCATTGCGGCAGCCCTACATTGCGGCAACCCTACATTGCGGCAGCCCTACATTGCGACAACCCTACAGGTGACCGATAATCGGTGAATCTCGATTGCACGGACGTTCCAGGCCCTCGTGCCAGCGGCACGAAATCCCCATAACCCCAGACTAAGCAACGTAGTTGCGCAGTCTGGGGTGGCGGGTGCGGGCGGTGGGGTAGCGTCTTGAAGAGACGCAACAATGCGGTTGCGGGTGCTCGTCAATGAACCTCGATCATCGCGGAACGGTTGAACCCGTTTGACAGGTGTTCCCGTTGGGAAGTGTAGCCCAATTGATTGGACAGGATGCGGGTGTCGCCGATTTGCGCGTTGATGTTGCGGTGCGAGTGCCCGTAGATCCAGTAGTCGATGCCGCTGTCGGCGATATAGCCGCCCAATTCCACCGTGAAAGCGCCGTTGATGGAGCTGCCCCGAAACTTTTCCGCTGTGCACAGCTGGGTGGGGACGTGATGTGTGAGGACGATTTTTGTTTTGGCGTTGCTCTCCGCGACGGCTTTCTTGATAAAGGCAAAGCACCGCTCGTGTTCGCGATTGAAATCGTCGGCTGTCAGACGATGCTCGCCGTACATGATGCGGTAGAAGTCACTCACATTGCGCTCAGTCAGGAATGCATTGCATTGCTCGATTCTCGACCACAAAGTGGAAACTATGATGTCGATGTTGTTAAAATGCACGATACCATTGTAGTATGCATGCACATTGTGTCGGATTTGTTTCCTGTAGCCGTCAGGCATAGCCGCAAGGTCGTAATAGCCGTAGAAGTCGTGATTCCCGAGGCAGACAATCACCTGTTTGTAATGCGTGCTTGCCCAATCCCAGAAAACGTACTGGGCATACGTGTCTTGTTCCGAATCCGGCAAGTCGAGGTATGCCGTGTCGCCGGCAACAAGCAGAATGTCACCCGTCACTTCCAGCGGATGATCAGCAATCCACTGCCGATTCTGCGGGAACTCCAGATGCAGGTCGCTGACATACTGGATGCGGAGGGGGTGGGGTATGTTGGTTATCGACATAGCGGTTAATGAATTTGGTGAGCTATTTTACGGTATTATGTTGCTATATTCCAATGATTTACATGTATTCGTTCGCCGTTCGCGAATCGCGAACACTTGACTTTTCAGCCGGCAAAAATAGTACGATTTTTGACATTGTCAGCATCCTGTCTCGTTGAGCAGATATTCATACTCGGTGCCGACCAGGCTTTCCGGGTCTTTCGCCAATTGTTCTTCGTCTTTCGGTTTCGTGTCCATAAGTTTCCGATTGTTTCCACTTATAAGTATGAAAAAACACGAAATGTTACACCGTGACTAAAGAAAAAAATGAAGTGCCGCTGACACGGCCTGTCACCGGGAGGTGAATATTGCAGAAAACATGTCGGGAAATGTCGAAAATCAAGTGAAAAATGCTATTTTTGCGGGTTGAATAATGTAAGTGATATTTATGTCAGAACTCACTATTGCCAAGTCGTTAAATAAGGCATATCGACAAATTCCCGTCGATCGGATGGTTTTTGATGGTTTCAAAAACCGATTAAAAATCCTCTATGAGCAGATTTCTGCTATCAATAGAGAAGATGAACTCAGAGTTGATTTTATGGATTTCCTGAAGATGTCGTTTTACGGGCAAGACTACAGAGTGTCACCTAATGGCGATATAGACTGCGCCATCCATCTTGGTAATAGCATAGACGACCCTGTTGGTGTTATTTTTGAAGTCAAAAAGCCCACTAACGTGTCAGAAATGATTACAAAGGAAGATCTTAATAGGAAAGCTCTGCAGGAACTTTTGCTATATTACCTTCGCGAACGTCACCTCAAGAAGAATTACCAGCTCAAGCAACTGATAGTTACAAATGTCAATGAGTTCTTTGCTTTCGACGCACAGGAATTTGAACGTCTGTTTTATTCCAACAAAAAGCTTGTCAAACGTTTTGAAGAATTTAATGCGGGAGAGCTGACGTCTGAAAGAACAGAATTCTTTTACAAGGAAATAGCTGCTGACTTTATTGCTCAAGTAGTTGACCAGGTGAACTTTACTTGGTTCGACATACAGAAATATAAGTCTTTTCTTGACACAGGCAACGACAAACGCCTCATAGAACTGTTCAAGTTCTTCAGCCCTGAGCATCTTTTGAAAAAGCGTTTCCAGAATGACAGCAATTCTCTCAACACCAAATTCTATAGTGAGCTTTTATACATCATTGGTCTTGAAGAGGTCGAGGAGAAGGATAGCCATAAACGTATAATTACTCGGCGGAAAGAGAATGAACGCCACCATGCTTCTATTCTCGAAAACGCAATAACTATATTGGATGTGGAGGATTGTATTGACAATGTGGAGGGACGCTATTCATACGGCAAGAATCGTGAAGAACAGCTCTTCGGAATCGCTCTGTCGCTGACAATCAATTGGGTAAACCGTGTGCTGTTTCTGAAACTGCTTGAAGCACAACTCGTCAAGTATCACAAAGGTGACCAAAGTTACGCTTTTATGCGGTCTGCTGTAATCCCTGACTATGACGAGCTCAACAAGCTCTTTTTCCAAGTTCTCGCCAAACGCATTACGGATAGACCTGATAGTATAAATTCAAAATACGGCAAGGTTCCTTATCTGAATAGTTCATTGTTTGAGATTAGCCAAACGGAACGTAATACTATTCGTATAAGCAACCTTGAAAACAGCGAGTTGCCACTTTATTCCGCAACTGTTCTCAAAGACGGCCAAAAGCCTCGATACAAGCAGCTTCCGACACTTCGTTATTTGTTGGAGTTTCTTGATGCCTACGACTTTGCAAGCGAAGGCTCCGAGGAAGTTCAAGAACAATCGAAAACACTTATCAACGCTTCTGTTCTCGGTCTGATTTTCGAAAAAATCAATGGTCACAAGGACGGTTCCGTTTTTACGCCAGGGGCTGTCACTATGTATATGAGTCGTGAGGCCATCCAGCAGACGGTGGTTCGCCGTTTCAACGAAGAAATGAGTTGGACCTGCAAAGACTACGATGCACTCAAAAATAAGGATATTGATGATATAAGACAAGCTAATTCCATTATTGATTCACTGCGTATTTGTGACCCCGCCGTAGGATCTGGACACTTTTTGGTGTCTGTTCTTAACGAGATCATTCGTATCAAATACGATCTCGGTATTTTGGTTGACAGCAATGGAAAGCGTGTCAAAAAGCAAGAATATAGCATTGACATAGAGAATGATGAACTCATTGTTTCTGACGAGGATGGCAATCCTTTTTCATATATTCCTGGTAATAAGGAAAGCCAGCGCATTCAGGAAACTCTCTTCAATGAAAAACGAAAAATCATTGAGAACTGCCTCTTCGGTGTGGATTTGAATCCCAATGCTGTTAATATTTGCCGTCTTCGCCTTTGGATAGAGTTGTTGAAGAACGCTTATTATACGAAAGAAAGCAATTTTACCGAATTGGAAACGCTTCCGAATATCGACATCAATATCAAGAAAGGTAATTCTCTATTGCATCGTTTTGATTTGAACCAGGATATATCTGACATTCTACGTAAAAACGGCATTTCTATTGGAGAATACTGCCAGGCGGTCAATGACTACAAAAATGCTCACAGCAAGGAAGAGAAGCGAAAACTTGTGGATTTCTTGCAGCAAATCAAAGGGAATCTTCGTACTCAAATCGGGTTGAACGATCCTAAACTGAAGACCAAACATCAATTGGAACGCGAACTTAACAATCTGATTGCTCCACAACTCTTTGAGATTAGCAAAAAAGAACAGGCAGAACGAGACAAAAAAGCAAAGGATTTGCAGAACAAGATAGCCAAGATTCAGAAGGAAATTGATGAAATACAGGACAATAAGGTTTTTGTGGACGCTTTCGAGTGGCGAATAGAATTTCCCGAAGTGTTGGACGAAAATGGCAAGTTCATAGGGTTTGATTGTGTGATTGGCAATCCGCCATATATACAGCTTCAAAAAATGGGATCAGATGCTGATGCGCTCCAAAAGATGCATTATCAGACATACGAGCGCACGGGTGACATTTATTGTCTGTTCTACGAAATGGGCATGAGTTTGTTGAAACCGGGAGCCTTGTTGTCGTTTATCACATCAAACAAATGGATGAGAGCGGGATATGGTGAATCAATACGGAAGTTTTTTTCTGAAAAACAAGATGTTGTTCAACTTGTAGATTTTGCTGGTTATAAAGTTTTTAGTTCAGCAACGGTCGATGTCAACATTCTTACCGCACTTAGAAGGTTTCCTCAACATAAGACACAAGCATGCTCTATCAATAAAGAAGAGTTTGACATAACTAAACTGAGCGATTACATTAGGCAAGAACACTCGGTTTGCGACTTCTCAGATTCAAACAGCTGGGTTATTCTTTCGCCTATAGAACAGTCCATCAAAAGAAAAATCGAAGCTGTAGGTATACCATTAAAGGATTGGGATATCCAAATTAATTATGGTGTAAAGACTGGATTTAACGATGCTTTTATCATTACGACCGAAAAACGAGACGAAATCCTTGCAAACTGCAAAACCGAAGACGAACGGCAAAAAACAGCTGAACTAATTCGACCCATTTTGAGAGGCAGGGATATAAAGCGATATGGATATAACTGGGCAAATTTGTGGTTGATAAACACCCATAATGGGGTTAATGGTAAGTATCCACCAATTGACATTAACGACTACCCTG
>Ga0265299_10006469_pt1 | contig 10662 bp, 17 predicted proteins | sample AusTroGonzalo_MG_4_FD_193485 | JGI IMG/M metagenome (GOLD analysis project Ga0265299, IMG submission 193485) | Bovine rumen microbial communities from tropical cattle in Woodstock, Queensland, Australia - Gonzalo_02 | ecosystem: Host-associated > Mammals > Digestive system > Stomach > Rumen ...
ATATAACTTTTAATAAGACAATAACAAATAAAGAAATAAAGCAAATAGAAGCTACAGATGGAGAAAAACAAAATGTAAAAGATTTATTAGCAGCTTTAGGTCTTTAATATTTAAAAGATAATAAATAAAAATAATATAATATTGATAACTTTTAAAAAATATTATATAATATAAATGTAAATATGAAATTAAGAAATTTTGTGAAACTAGGAGATGGGCGTGAGTCTGTATGATTTAAGGTTTAGCCTAGTGAATCAATGCTTCAAGTAGTATTTAAAATATCAATATTGATTAGGACTAAAGGCAATCGTTGAAAATTTGGTAAAGCCTTAACCTAAGTCCTCAATTAGTAAATTTTCAAACATATACAAGGGTTGAACTACCTCACTAATGTTAAATATTAGGGTTGCTAAAGTTAAGGTCGAACTGCAGAGACACCTGCTCCGATAAGGAAATGAATAAGTAAACAATTAGCTATTGAAGAAAAATAATTTCCATTATGTAGTAAAGTAGTTCATAAAGTAAAATTAGGAGACTTCCTAAGTATATGAGCGGAGACCCCGGTCTAGAGTATGTTAATTTCGGTTAATAGAAACACGACCGGCTGTCGCCGCACCTTAATATGCGGGCATAGCTCAGTTCGGTTAGAGCATTCGTCTGATACGCGAAGGGTCCTAGGTTCAAATCCTAGTGCCCGCACCATATTTTGAAAAGGATTGATTTTAATGAAAAGAGATTATGAAATTACAATAAATTATATTCGTTTCAATAAAGATAATATTTCAATAGGTTGGTCAGCAAATATAGGATTTGGAGTATTAGATATTTGGGGAGAAGATGATACACATTTTGAAGTAGCTACTGAATGTTTAGGAGAAGAATTTTATAAACAAGTTTTAGATGCTTTTTATGATTGTCTATTGAAAAATTATACAATTATAGAATAGGAGCGTAACTCAGCGGTAAGAGTGGGGAGCTTATATCTCTCTGGTCGTGGGTTCAAATCCTACCGCTCCTACCATATATATACGCCTATAGTTTAATGGATAAAGCACTGATCTACGGAATCAGATATGAGGGTTCGAATCCTTCTGGGCGTACCAAAGGGAATGATAATATGAAGAAAATAAGAAAAATTATGTTTAATAAAAAGAAAAAAGAAATAAATATTGATTATAATACAATGGTTACATATACTATTGTTCCAGGATTTGATATAAAAGCTCCAAGTATTTCATATACTACTATCAATGAAGATGGTATATATTGTCTTATTTATTCACTTATTCATTATTTAAATAGCAAAGGTTGTAATATTGAATTAATTGAATTAAACAATTATACTTATGAAAGTTTTTCTATTAAATCTTCTAAAAAAGATTATGAATTATTTTTAAAAAGATTTAAAGAACTAGGAGCTAATGATTTAGAAGATATAAAAGGGTTAAATTAATTAATACTATTGAGCAACTTTTATAATATATTAGCGAGAATATTTTTTATTTTCGCTAAATACCTTCTTTCTATTATATGACATTTGGAAAGTAGGAGTGATAATTCTTACTTTCCAATTGATTATTTTTTAAAAATATAATATAATATATATAGAAAGAAAAGAAGGAGAGTGTTTGCATGAGTTTATTCACAGAAGAAAAACCTAGTGAGAATACATATTTTGTTACTGTAATAGAAACTCTTAAAAAGAAAGTAGAAGTTAAAGCAGATACTGAAGAAGAGGCTATTGCAAAAGTGGAGAATGCTTATAACAAATGCGAAATTATTCTTGATGAAAATGATTTTACTGATGTTAAATTTAAACTTAAAAAATCTAATGAAACTGAAGAATAATTTGATTTTCTTAAAAATATGTTATATAATATAAGAAAGAATAAAAAGTTAAATATATAAGCGGGACCAGGAATGGGTTACGAGGGCTGAATACCGCTATATAAATTAGGAAAGTTCGAACATAACACGCCATCGGGTTCGCTACAAATTGTAGACTTATAAGGCTGACCGAGTCTGATTTTATCGGAAAGAAAGGCACAAGTAGAGAGCGTGGCTCTACAATTTATTTTAGCTCATTGACCTAGTGTTAAAGGAGCGGCAGATGCGTTTTGCGTATCTATATAGGTGAATGGCAGGACGAAACCACCTAAAATACATTTATAAAGCATTCGTCCATTTTAATCTACGGATATAATTGGTAATAACTATCCAATACCTGAATCGAGCGGGTGGAGGTAATAAATAGGGAAAATCTCATATATGTAGGTGTAAATCCTACTCCGTAGTCCAATGCCAGCTTAGCTCAATTGGTAGAGCAACTGATTTGTAATCAGTAGGTTTCGGGTTCAAGTCCTGAAGCTGGCACCATTTGAATATAATTATGACGCAGTGTGGTCGCCAGTGCTGCGTTTAAGGGGAAGACAAATTTAATGGTTGAAAACTTCTCAAGTATATTATGAACTCAATCAGGCAAACCTATAAGAGGACTACGATTTCGTAGTGAATTCTTCCATTGTTATCAATGCGAAATAAATGAGAGGAGTAGCTAACCTAATAATATACGCATATATAAGCGGATGTAGTTTAATGGTAGAACTTCAGCCTTCCAAGCTGATCGTGGGAGTTCGATTCTCCTCATCCGCTCCAATTGTATATTAATGGCACGCTATTCTAGTTTTAAAACAAATTATTGTTAAGGAAAACTTCTAGAGCGATATTTATTGAGGTTGCAGTGTGCACTAAGTGGTAATCAAGTCATATATAGGGAAACCATATATCTAGGTTTTAAAATGAAAATGCTTTTCAGTAATGGAATGTAACCTACGGAGAAATTCTACTTGACCTAAGGCACAAGATTACTCAATAAATTGCCATTTTATATATATTACTTTATTTTTTTATAAAAATATTATATAATATTTATATAAAGAAAGAAGTGATAGTTATGGGTAAGTTTAAATTTTTTGATAAGAATGAAAATTTGATTGAATATATTTGGGCATTTGGTGGAGATTTTTTAAAAGAACTTTTTAAAGAACAATATCAATGTAAATATTCAATGGCAGGAGATGGAATATATGATTTGGTTACTATTGATAACAAAATATACTCTATCGAAATTAAAAAAGTAGCCACTTTATTAGCTAATGATGGTAAAAAAGCATATAGAGATGCAACAAAAGACTTAGTGGTGGAAAAGATAGTTAATAAATTAAAAGAACATAATATAGAACCTACTATTAATAGTGGTAAGTTTATATGCTTTAAACACAATGATTATACTTTTAAAATAGAAATTATCAAAAAGGCGGCAATGCCCGCCTAATGAATAGGAAACGCAGATGATATCCGGACTATAAGCGATTCTATGAGTGGTCTGCCATGTCTTCCGTGAGAGGGTTGGGAAGACAAAATATTGCTCTGTAGTTCAGTTGGCTAGAACATTCGGTTCATACCCGAAAAGTCATAGGTTCGAATCCTATTAGAGCAACCAATTTTTATGGGGCTGTAGCTCAGCTGGGAGAGCGCCACGTTTGCACCGTGGAGGTCCGGGGTTCGATCCCCCGTAGCTCCACCATATAGAAAATTATTGCGAAAGCAAAGAAAGTGAGACTATGAAGAAACAAGAACTTTTTAAGCAAGAACAAGATGCATTCCTGAAATATCGACAATATGAAATTGATGGAAAAAATCTTCGTGCATCATATTGGTATAAAAAATTTAAAAAGATTGCCAATATGAGAAAACTTGCAGCTGCTTTAAAGAAAAGACAGTTAAAAGCGAATGGGATAACAAAGTTAAACTGTATAAAGATTTAGCGGCGACCGCGGTTAATCATTCCTTAATTAAGGTTTGACAAGCCTGAAGCGGCTGCCGCGCACTTATATTGGGCGGTAGCCAAGTGGGAAGGCAATGGATTTTGGCTCCATGATGCATAAGTTCGAATCTTATTCGCCCAGCCAATTTAATTATATATCGCGATTTAATAATATAAGGAGGAATGAACATATGTTTATCGTAAAAGTAGTAGATAAAGAAACTAAAAAAGATATAGTTATCAACAGAGAATATGAAAAACAAGAAGAAGCTACTAAATATTATAATTTAATTAAAAGTAATGCATTAATTGATAAAGAAAAAGTAATAAGACCTGCTAATGAAGAATTAGGTCAAAAAGAATTAAAATATGTAGATGTAATATTATATTTATTAAATGATGAAAAAGTAATAAGTAAATTTATGATTGGATAATTCCAATCATAAGTCTGGAGGTGTAGCTCAGTTGGTTACGAGCGCTTGCCCTACAAGCAAGAAGTCGGGAGTTCGAGTCTCTCCTCCTCCACCATTAAAGAAGGTGTTTTATGAAAAAAATATGTAATAAATGTGGAATTGAAAAAGATATAGAGTTATTTGCAAAAAATGGAAATAGCACTAGAAGTTATTGTAAAGAATGTGAGGCAAAAAGAGCAAGAGAGAATTATAGAAAAACACAAGAATACGTTAGAAGTTTAAAAACAAAATGTAGTATTTGTGGATATGATAAGAATCCTGCTGCTTTAGAATTTCACCATTTAAATGATGATAAAGATGCTACTATTGCAAAACTAGCTTCTAAATCTTGGTCTAACCCACTAAAAGAAAAAATAGATGAAGAAGTTAAAAAATGTATTATCATTTGTGCAAATTGTCATAGGGAACAACATCATCCTGAATTAAATAAATATTAATATTTTAATGGAGATATACTCAAGTAGGTGAAGAGGAGAGTTTGCTAAACTCTTAGGTCGGGTTTCCGGCGCGAAGGTTCGAGCCCTTCTATCTCCGCCATTGATTTTTTATATAAAATAATATATAATATTTATATAAAAAAGAAAGAGAGTGATGTTTATGAAACCAAATAAAGAAGATTTTAAAAACATACGAGAATATTATCACGTTGCTGAAAAATATTATGAAACTAAATATTGTTTAGCTTGGTATGATAATAAAAAAATAAAAAAGTTTATATATAAAATGATTAAAAATTATTACACTTATAAACTAGAAAAAACATTTTAATATGGTGAAATTGGTGTAATGGTAGCACGTTAGATTGTGGCTCTGGAGGCAGGGGATCGATACCCTTATTTCACCCCATATGGCTCGGTAGCCAAGGGTTTTAAGGCGAAAGTCTGCAAAACTTTTATGCGTAGGTTAGAATCCTACTCGGGCCTCCAATTGACAATAAATAAAAATTTTTATATTATATAAATAAGGCTCATGGACAGCAAAATTTGAATTTTAGGTTCAAAAAGAATTAGATTAGTAAATGGTACTAATGCGAGTGTTTCTATAAATAAGTGAGATAGAGCCTTGAAATAAAAATCAAGATTCTTATTGATGAAACACAAAGAATTAATATGACAAAGATTATATTTTTATTTGTTTAGTTGTTATGAAATATTATTTTTTATGATAATCTGTTGTCTATTGGTTTAGGCGGCGATGAACCGCCTTTTTATTTATATAGGGGCTTAGTGTAAGGGTAGCACATCGGTCTTCAAAACCGTAAGAGCAGGGTCTCCAAAACCTTGGGTGTGGGTTCGAATCCTACAGCCTCTGCCATATATAGGGAGTTCGTTCAATGGTAGGACTCTGGTCTCCAAAACCAGGTATGGGAGTTCGAATCTCTCACTCCCTGCCAAAGAAGATTTTATTGCGGGCTTCCGTGTTATATTGATTTTTTATAGAAAATATACTATAATATATTTATAGAAAAGAAGGAGAGGAGATAAAATGGCTAAGCGTAAAGGAAAATCTGGAAGTGGAGAAGGACATTATATAATAACACAATTTAATTTAGATAAAAAAGGAAAAACAAATAAAAAGTTAAAAAGAAATCCTATGGCTCAAAAATATTTAACTGATAAAGGAAAAGATATAATTGCCGCAGCTGCAGAATATGTTAAAGCTCATCCACCTGGTTCTGGAAAATCAGGAAGAAGAAAAGCAGCAGCATTAAAAGCAATAGAGAATAAGATTGCCTCATAATAGGAGGTGAGACTTATGTCTCTTGTAAAAGCAATTGAAAGTGGCAAAGAACATAGAAAACCATATAAAAAAGCGAAAGCTGTATCTAACTCCTGTTGTAATCATGGCGGATGCTTATGGTGTGAAGGAAATAGATTAAATAAAGATAAAGCTAAAAAGAAATTAGCTCAACAAGAAATAAAAAAGTTTTATAAATAATTAAATAAAGACGCATACAGCAAATATAATGGAAACGGTAAATTTTTAGAGTGTCAATCTGAAAAGAAAAGGTTCAAATCCTTCCTTCTGCGTCTTGTTTTTGGTCGAGTAGCTCAGTCGGCAGAGCAAGGGACTGAAAATCCCTGTGTCGGTGGTTCGAATCCACCCTTGACCACCATAATTTTAAATATTATATGCTGGGGTGGCGGAATAGGCAGACGCAACGGACTTAAAATCCGTTATTCAGTGATGAGTGTGTGGGTTCAAGTCCCACGTCCAGCACCATATGGGCAGGCGCCGAAGTTGGAGAGTCGGGGCAGACTGTAAATCTGTTGTCAATGGCTGAGAAGGTTCGAATCCTTCGCTGCCCACCATATGCTTTCTTGGTGGAATAGGTAGACACAAGAGTCTTAGAAACTCTCGTCGAAAGGCGTATAGGTTCAAGTCCTATAGGAAGCACCATTTGCCCAGTTGTGATAATTGGTAGTCGACCTGTCTTGAAAACAGGCGGTCAGAAATGGCTTAGAGGTTCAAGTCCTCTACTGGGCGCCATAAGTGTCCTCTTAGCTCAGTCGTATAGAGCAATCGCCTTCTAAGCGATCGGTCCCAGGTTAGAGTCCTGGAGGGGACGCCATTTTAATTTTAGGAGGAATATTTTTATTTATGATAAAATATAAAAGAATTATTTTAGCTATTGTAATAGTTTTAATGATTTCATTTTTTATTTTTGGGTGTGTTAAAATAAATCATAAAGAGAAAAATACACAATATAAAGAAAGCACTCCTATTTTAAACATAGTAAAAAACTATGCTAATAATATAAAAAATAAAAATGATTATGAAGATATTTTTTATGAAGAAAATCCAATATTTGATTTTATGGAAGCTAATCATATATACTATAAAAATTATAATATAGATTATCATAAATCATTTGAAGAATTAGTAATTGATAAATATGTTTTTTATGTTCCATATTATATTATTAATATGAATGATAAAACTTATTATTTTAAACATAATAATCAAGCAACTGATTTTTTAAATCAAATAAATCAATATGAAGATACTCAATATCAAATATTAGAAAATAGAAATTTTCTTTATAAAGAAACACAACAAGCAGAATTAGATAATGTGATTGATACTAAAAGACAAGAATATGAAGAAAGAAAAGCTGAAGAAACTAGACAAAGAATTGAAGCATTGGCTAAACAGGTAGGAACAGATGTTCCTGCAAATGCTTCCGAATATCAAGCATATGCACATGATTTAGTAATAAATCAATATGGCTGGTCTGAATATGATTTTCAATGTCTAGTAAACTTATGGTATAGAGAGAGTCGTTGGGATCCAACAGTCCATAACAGGTCTTCTGGAGCTCATGGTATTCCGCAAGCACTTCCTGCAGACAGAATGGCAAGTGAAGGAGCAGATTATTATACAAATGGATATACTCAAATTAGATGGGGTTTAAAATATATAGCACAAAGATATGGAACTCCTGCCGCAGCATGGGAACATTCAGAAAGAGTTAATTGGTATTAATCTATTGCGGAAAAGAGGTTAATATGAATTTGGAAGAATTGAAAACAACTCCTACTAAAGAAATTATAAACTATCTTATACAAGCAGAAGAACGCGGCGATCAATCTTTAACAAATATATTTGCATATGAATTAGCTTGTAGAATATATGTTCCAAATAGTTCTGAAACTTTTGAAGAAATGTTAGATAAATTTGGTTATAAAAATATTAGTAGAGAGAAAGAAAATAAATTGATTTTTTAATAAAAAAATAATATAATATTTATAGAAAAGTTAAGAAAAAAGGTTTAAAGAAGAGGTAGATTATATTTAGAAAACCTATGAATATAAGTAGAACTCTTGAATTGTAAAAAATTATTGATAGATTGGTTTACTATCAACAAAATTTACCTTTGTAATGGCGTCGTGGTGAAGTGGTTAACACATTGCCCTTTCACGGCAACATTCGCGGGTTCGAATCCCGCCGACGTCACCATTTGCCTCAGTAGCTCAGTTCGGTTAGAGCACTTGACTGTTAATCAAGGGGTCTTAGGTTCAAGTCCTAACTGGGGCGCCATTTATTAAAGAAGGGATTGATGATTATGAAATACATATGTCCAACTTGTAATAAAGAATTTGATATTGAAGAAGAAGTATCTAAACATTTTTTAAAATGTTGGAAAGATAATAATCCTCATCATGAGTCTAAACCAGCTCCTCGAAGTGAAGATATTAATATAAGAACAGTTAATAATGAAATAGTAAACTTTTTTAATTCTTTACAAGGAGATAATAATTAATGAATGAAACATCAATTAAAACTCATTTAATTATTACTGATATACACGAGGAATATTATATAGATTGGTGCGGAAGTATTATTGATACTAAACCTTTAATAGAAAATGGTAAACCCATATTTATTATTCGTAGTAAAGAAGGATTTGTAGAAGTAAATACAACTGATATGAAATATTTAGAAGAAGCTGCTAAAAAAATGACATATCCAAGAGGAAGAACAGCATTAACAACAGATACTGCTAGAATAAATATTAAACAAATAGATGGAACAGAAAAAACATTGGGAATATTAACTCATAATCATATTAAACAATTTGCACCTATGTATGACAAGGTGTATTATAGATAATCTTGGAGGGTAGCGTAACTTGGTATCGCACTAGGTTTGGGACCTAGGGACTGCGGGTTCAAATCCCGTCCCTCCAACCATGGGTTGTTAGTGTAGTGGTTATCACGCTTGCCTGTCACGCAAGAGATCACGGGTTCAAGTCCCGTACAGCCCGCCATTTGATTATAATATATATTTATAATAGATTAGGAGGTTTAATTTATGGTTAAAATAAAGAAAACTGAAGAATTTATCAATGAAGAAAAAGGTGTTGTAGTAACAGTTATTTATGATGAAATGAATAATCGTTTTATTGGTAAAGCATATTGTTCAAAAGAAGATGATTTTAATACTGAATTAGGTTCTAAATTATCTTATTTAAGAGCTAAAAGAATTATGCTTAGAGCATATGATAAAGAAAACAAAAGATATTTTAATGAACAAGCTCAACGCTGGGAAGAATTCTGCAAAAGAGCAGATAAGGAAAATTCTAAATATGCAGTTGCAATGGAAAAAACACAACAAGCCATTGATGAATTATTAGACTATTAAAATGCGGCAGCAGCTGCCTAAAGCTGGAATAGTCTAGTCCAATTAAACTTGGACCGGCTGCCGCGCAATTCTGGGGTTGCTTGGTTTCGACTGGAGTTGTAGTTATATTAGAATACAAGTAGTAGGCAGATACTTTAAAGGCAACAATAAAAAATAAATGGAAACATTATAAAAAATATTTCTAATAAAGTTAAATCTTTATTCACATTTAATTGTGTAGCATTTGCGTAATGTTAAGAAACTTCTATATTAGTATCAGTAAGCAATCAGAGAACATATAGTCGTATTATTAGCAAGGATTGCCGCATAGTCAAATTCTTCTCTTATATGATTTGCTATTGTGATTTAATATTTATATAGGAGCCCGCTCTGAACGTGAGTGAACATAATGAGATAGGGATCGAATCGTCACTCTGATCCTCATAAATTGAGGTAAAACTTGTAATGTAAGAATGAGATTTCTAGTATATCACAATTTTAGGACATGGGTTCGAGTCCCATCAGCTCCACCATGGTTCCATAGCTCAGCAGGCTAGAGCACGTGACTTTTAATCACGGTGTCCTGGGTTCGAATCCCAGTGGAGCCACCATTAAATGAATACCAAAAATAAATGAACTATCATTTATTTTTTTAATTAAAGGAGTGATTATATGTTAGCAATATTAGCTTTATTTGTTCTAATTATTTTATTTTTATTTATGATTTGTGCTGTTGTATTATCATCTCTTATTAACGATGATGAAAATTTAGAATTTTTTATTGGAAACAAAAAGGTTATTAATCATAAAAAGAAAAAATAATTGATATTTCTAAAAAATTATTATATAATATTTATATAAAAGAAAAGGTGATAAATATGAGTAAAAATTTACAAGAAAGAAATATGCATAAAGCGATTAAAAAATTTAATAAATCATTAAAATATGATGTTTTTGATGGTCGTTTCTGGGTAAGAGAATATAAAAAATCAAGATATGAAGGAATGTCTTATTTTCAATTTGAATTAAGAGATAAAGAACAACCAGAAAGAAATTATCTTATTCCCGGCTGGTTTAACAGTTCAGAAAGTTGGGAAGTATTTGAAGAAATGAATAATTTTATAATAACTTCTAATTTTTGGAAAATATATAGAAAAAACAATAATGTTGAAAGTAATTAAAATTTTTAATATAATATAATTGTAAAGACAGGAACAGCAAATAATATATAAATCTGTG
>Ga0265299_10006473_pt1 | contig 10655 bp, 7 predicted proteins | sample AusTroGonzalo_MG_4_FD_193485 | JGI IMG/M metagenome (GOLD analysis project Ga0265299, IMG submission 193485) | Bovine rumen microbial communities from tropical cattle in Woodstock, Queensland, Australia - Gonzalo_02 | ecosystem: Host-associated > Mammals > Digestive system > Stomach > Rumen ...
GTTCTGGCAAAGACAGAACAGTCGTGAAAGTCGTTCCACAAGAATAATTGACAAAATTAAACATTAAGACCACAAATTAGTGGTCTTTTTGTATGCTTTTCTTATATAATAGAAAAGAAAGAAGAATTTTATGTTTATTGACCGTGCAGTTATTGAAGTAAGAAGTGGTAAAGGTGGCGATGGCGCCATTGCCTTTTTACATGAAAAGTATGTCGCTAAAGGCGGACCAGCTGGCGGTAATGGTGGCCGTGGTGGTTCCATCTATTTAAGAGCCAGTAAGACCATCAACACATTATTCAATTTCCGTCATAGTAAAACCTTCATCGCTAATGATGGCGAAAAAGGCGGTATTAAAAACCAATACGGTAAATACGCAGAAGATGTCATCGTCGATGTCCCAGTAGGCACTGTTGTCTATTTAGAAAAAGACAAAGAGTTCTTGGGTGACTTAAACGAAGACGGCAAGATCGTCATGGTCGCTAAAGGTGGAAGAGGTGGTAGAGGTAACTCCTGCTTCAAGAGTTCCACTAATAGAGTCCCAAAAATTGCCGAAAACGGTGAACCAGGTGAAAGAAAGAGATTAATTCTCGAACTTAAACTTTTAGCCGATGTCGGTTTAGTTGGTTTTCCAAGCGTTGGTAAGAGCACACTTTTAAGTGTGGTTAGTGCCGCTAAGCCAGAAATTGCCGATTATCCATTCACAACCATTACACCAAATTTAGGTGTTGTTTCCGTAAAAGATGGTAGTTCCTTCGTGATGGCGGACTTACCAGGATTAATTGAAGGCGCTCACCAAGGAAAAGGCTTAGGCTTACAGTTCCTTAGACATATTGAAAGGTGCCGCGTCATCGTTCATGTGATTGATTTATCTGAAACTGGTAGAGATCCATTTGAGGATTACAATGTCATTAATAATGAGCTTAAAGAATATGGCTTTGCCTTAGATAAACGTCCTCAAATCATTGTTGCTAGTAAGATGGATGAAGAAGACGCTGATGAAAAGCTTAAGAAATTAGAAAAACAAATCGGTAAAGAGATTATTCCGATCAGTGCTATTACTGAAGATAACATTGATAAATTGCTCTATAAGTGTAGTGAAGTTCTAAAAGAAACTCCGTTATTCCCACTTTATGATGCTAAGGAAGAAGATCTCGATCATAAGACATATACTCTTGAAGATGAAGAACCATACTTCACCATTAGAAGACTTGATGCTCATACTTGGTCTATTGAAGGTGAGAAAATGCTCAAGTTCTACCATATGACCAATATCTCCACTGATGAAGGCATGATGGTCTTAATGAGTAAGATTCGTTCTCTTAGAATTGATGATGAATTAGAGAATAGAGGGGCCACTGATGGTGATACCGTCATCTTAGATGACTTTGAATTTGAATACGTGAGATAAGACTTATGAAATTAGAAGAATATTTAAAATATATCGAAGAGTTCCTTAAAGATTACATCGAAAAGGCGCATTGCAATAAATACATCCTTGGTATTTCTGGTGGTGTTGATTCTTCTTTGTGCGCGGCTTTAGCCAAAAACGCAGTTGGTAAAGACCGCTTATTATGTTTAATTCTTCCAATTGAAAGTCAAAAGGCGGATGAAAACGATGCCTTGCTTTTAGCAAAAGAATTAGATTTAAACTATGAAATCGTTGATGGCACTGAAATCTTTAGAGGCTACGTTGATACCTTTAAGAAACTCGGTCAAGATTTCGATAGAAGTACATTAGGTAATTTAAAAGCGCGTATTAGAATGAGCATTTTATATGCTTATGCGCAAAAATATAATGGTTTAGTCATTGGCACAGATAATGCTGATGAAAGATATACAGGCTACTTCACTAAACATGGTGATGGTGCAGCTGATATTCTTCCGATCGCACATTTATTAAAAGGCGAAGTAGTGCAAGCAAGTAAGATTTTAGGTATCTCAGACCATCTTGCAGAAAGAGTGCCTACAGCCAGCCTATTTGAAGGCCAAACTGACGAAACAGAAATGGGTGTGACCTATAAAGATTTAGATCGCTACATTCTTGGAGGTAAAGTTGATGAAGCTGTTGAAAAGCGCATCCAACATCTCCATAAGATTAGTGAGCACAAAAGAGTGGCAACACCTATGCCAAAAGAGTTTGATAGAGGTGAATAAATGAAGGTTAATAAATTAGAGGTTATCTTCTTATCTAGTTTATTAAGCGCGCTCGCTGTTCTCCTTTTTCTTGTTCTATTTATCATCGTTAATTTGTAAAATTAAGGAAGGTAATTATTATGATTTATTCTTTAAAAGGCAGAGTTTTAATGACCGATGGTGATACCGTCATTGTCGATGTTCGTGATGTCGGCTATCAAGTTTTAGTGAGTCATATTAGTGACTATGAAGTCGGTCAAGAAGTGTTTTTATATACATATAATGTCGTAAGAGAAGACGAACAATATCTTGTTGGCTTCTCATCTTTAGATGAAAAGAAAGTCTTCTTATCATTAATTAAAGTTAAAGGCTTAGGTCCTAAGACTGTTATCGGTGCGTTAAGCGCGACCACTGTGGATGGAGTTAGAAATGCGATTGCCTCTAACAATGTTGCTTATTTAAAGAAACTTCCAGGCATCGGTGCTAAAGCCGCAAGCCAAATCATTCTTGATCTTAAAGGTGAGCTCACTGGTACTAAGGGTGATCCAGGTGTTTATGATGAAGTGTATGAAGCTCTTAAAGAATTAGGCTTCAAAGGTGCCGCTATTGACCGTGTCTTAGCGACCATCAATGAAAAAGATGCCGCTCCTGAAGAAATCTTACGTATAGCTTTAGCTAAATTAAGGAAATAATATGTCTAGATTATTAGATGCCAAGAAGAATAGTAACGAATCACAAGAGGAGCTCTCACTTAGACCTCAAATTCTTGATGAATACGTTGGTCAAAAAGATTTAAAGGCCAATTTAAAGGTCTTTATCGGCGCCGCTCTTCATAGAGACGAGCCATTAGACCATATTCTTTTCTATGGCCCTCCAGGCTTAGGTAAAACCACATTAGCCTATGTTGTCGCTAACGAGATGCACGCTAACATCCATTTTGTGAATGGTCCAGCGCTAGAAAAACCTGGTGATTTAGGGGCTATTTTATCTAACTTAAACAAAGATGGTGGAGACATCCTTTTCATCGATGAAATCCATAGACTTCCACGGATTGTGGAAGAAACGCTCTATAACGCCATGGAAGATTTCAAATTTTCCGTTGTTATTAACCGTGATACAAGCGCTAGAACTTTAACTATTGATTTACCACCTTTCACACTCATCGGTGCAACCACCCGTGCGGGTAATTTAAGCGCTCCTCTTAGAAGTAGATTTGGTATCTCTGAAAAGCTCAATTTCTATGATATTGATGAATGCGTGGCAATCGTTAAAAGAACGGCGAAAGTCTTTAATACAACAATTGAAGATGCGGCGGCCTTAGAAATTGCTAAACGTTCACGTGGTACACCTCGTATTGCTAATAGATTATTTAGAAGAGTTCGTGACTTTGCTAACTATGCGGGTGAAGATCACATTACTATCAACGATGCTTTACAAGCATTAAAGGCCTTAAAAGTGGATGAACTTGGCCTTGATGATGTCGATATCAAATATTTAAAAACCATCATCGAAAGATTCAAAGGTGGACCTGTTGGTTTAGATACTTTAGCGAGTGCAATTGGTGAAGAAATTGATAACTTAGAAGACGTTTATGAGCCATATCTTTTACAGATTGGTATGATCGATAGAACCGCTCGTGGACGTGTCGCCACAGAGAAAGCTTATAAGCATCTTAAAATTGGTCATCAAACAACATTATTTTAATAATGTTATAAATTATTTTTAAAAATGGAACAAGACTCGTCTTGTTCTTTTATTTTCTCATTTAGTCATACAAATATATTGAATTACTTATGTAATTAGAGTATATTATTCAATGACGTCGCCTTACGAGCGAATGCACATACACGTATTAGGAGGAATAAATATGCGTAGATTATGGTCACATATTGTCATAGCAGCTACTTCGCTATTGATGGTTGGGGCAACATTTGCCACCGTAGTTACAAATATGAACAGTAATATCGAATTCACAAAGGGTCGTGAATTAACTTTCCGCATCAATGCAAAAGATGACGATGGTAATCCAGACAAAGATTATGAATTCACCGATGATGAAGCTGTTAAAGAAACCGCAAAAATCATGGAAAAGAGATTAGCGACTGCTGATATCTCTCGTTATAAAGTTGAAACCGCTGGTTTCGATACAATCAAGGTCTCTTTCGTTCAAGATACAGACCAAGATTATGAAATTATTCAAAACTATCTTTCATTCAACGCCACCTTGGCTATTTCTAACTCAAAGGAAACTTATGCTTTAGCAACTGAATTCCTCGATGCTAATAAGAATGCCTATTGGACAGATGATAAGGGTTATCCAACAATCATTATTCCAATCAAATCCGATAATGAGTTATTCCAAGCTGTTTATACAGAAGCTAAGGAAATGAGTGATAACAATACTGGTGAAGTGGAAGAACAACACGAACACCAAGAAGGTGAAGAAGAGGAAGAAGAAGCCAAGAGACACGCTTACCTCTACCTTTGGTACGACTACATCGAAGACTATTACTCATACGATAAAATCAATCAAAACTCAGCCGATACATATGACGCTGCCATTGCTAGCAAAGTCTTAATGACTTTCGATGCTGCTGATCCATTCTTAGACGAAGAACAAACTGCTTTAAGAGCTTACGTTCAACCAGATGTTGATGAAAACAATAAAATCACTCCTGATAGCTTAGCCAAAGCTTATACAAACGCTCGCTATTATGTGAACTTACTCAATGCTGGTAAAATGAATTACCATGTTGACTTCATGTTCTCTAAGACCGCTGACTTATTCGTTGAAAGTTTAGTGGAATTAGGCACACACGAAACACTTGCCTGGAGCAGAACATTTATTGCTACAGTCGTTGCTATCGCTGTCATTAGCTTATTACTTATCTACTTCTATAGATTAGGCGCTAGTGGTATCGCTGTCACATCCATTATTGCGACATTCTTAGGTTTATTATTCATCGTCTTATTAGGCGCTGAATTCAATATCGCCGGTATGGTTGGCTTAATCGCTTTAGGCTTAATCAGTGTCTTAAGCGGTGTCATCTACATGCAAAAATTCAAAGAAGAATGCTACCGTGGTAGAACTCTTAAGAAAGCTAATACAGAAGCCGCTAAGAAATCCTTATTACCAATCATTGACTTACACGTCGTGTTAGTCGCTATGGGTGTTGCTTGCTACTTATTAGGTGGCGTTATGATGAAATCATTCGCTGTCGCTAGCATCTTAGGTGGTGTTGCTTCCTTATTATTAAACCTCATCTTCTTACGTGGTATGCAATGGCTTGTCACTAACGAACAAAACTTCGCTGGTAGATATGACTTATTCGATATCGCTGCTGAACAAGTTGCTGATCCACTTAAAGAAGCCGACGCTAAATTTGATGAAAGCGTTAGAAAAGGCATTAGACAAATTAAACCTGAAAAGGATTATACAAAGTACAAAAAACCAGTTGGTATTGTTGCCGCTATCTTATTTGTTGCTAGTGTGGCTTCTATGATCGTCTTCGGTATCACACAAAAAGGTGCTATTTATAGTTCTAATTCCCCATATGGCAATAGCCAAGTCTATATCGAATATACTTCTGAAGTGGCTAACAATACTTCCTTAACCGCTGATGTTAAAGAAAGAATTGATGCGATTTTAGATAACGCTAAATTAGAAGATAAAGCCTTAAAAGAAATTACTGAACTTGATACATACGAATATACAACCAAGTATGATACAACCAAAGGTGGCACAGCCACAGTCTACTATGCCTATTATGTCATCAACTTTGATAGACCATTAAAAGGCGATGAACAAATCACATATGCTGATTTAGCTCCAATCGCTGCTAAAGACTTCTTCACTCTTGATGAATTAAACAACGCTAGTGGTGCTAACTTAAAAGTTCCAGCCAATGTCTCTGTTTCCTTAAAGGATTCCGTGAGAATTAGTGCTGATCAACCTTCTGTTGTTTCCTTAATCGTTGCAGCAAGTGTTGGTTTAGGAATTAGTGGTTTATATCTCTTACTCCGTTACCGCTTAAGCCGTGGCCTTGCTTCCTTAATCGTGAGCTTTGGTGTCACAGGCATCAGCGCTGGCTTATTCGCGATGTTAAGATTCTTACCAGTCACTTCCTATGCTGGTCTTGCTATCCCATTTGTCGCTATCTTCACATTAGCGGTAAGCATTATCTTAATGAATAAAGAAAGAGATATGGTTCTCGATGATCGTAATAGAGATAATTCAGTTGAAGCGAGAAACGCTCTCATGATTAAAGCTACTGGTTTAGCTTCCACACCAATGGCCATTGCCTTCATTATGGCTTTATACCTTGGTGTTAACTTCTTCGGCTTCATGTTCACAAATATCTCTTACATCTTCTTAGCTGTTATCTTAGGCGTGAGCATCGCTACAGGCGTTATCCTTGTTTGCTTCGCTCCTCTTGCTAATGTGTTCTTTAAAGCCTTCCACGGCATTAAGATCATCAAACCAAAAGCCAATAAGAAAAAGGCTCGTCCAGTACGTGTCAATAAATCTGCAGAACCTGAAGAAGCAATCTTCATTGGCATTAACGATTAATTAATGAAAAGGCTGCTTTACAAGCGGCCTTTATTTTATAATAAGATTATGGAAAGTTTACTCAATCGACTTCTAAGATATTTTCAAATTAGTGAAAACGAATATCAAAAACTCCTCGCTCCTGTAAGCGAAGAGAATTTCGCTAGTGGTCATTCTTTTAAAGACATCGTTAAAGGTGTCGAAGTCGTGAAAGAAGCGATCAAAGAAAATAAAAAGATTTATATATACGGAGACTATGACTGTGATGGCATCATGTCCATTTCCATTTTAGTCAAAATGTTCTCCTATCTTTCTTATCCAGTTGACTATTATGTCCCTAGCCGTTATCTCGATGGTTATGGCTTAACCCTCAAACACGCGGAAGAAATCGTGAAAAATGGTTATGATTTATTAATAACCGTCGATAATGGTGTGACCGCTTTTGAAGGTATTGAATACTGTAAGAAAAACGGCATGAAAGTCTTAGTATTTGACCATCACCAAGCTGATGAAGTTTTACCTGTCGCAGACTACATTCTTCACCCAGCAGTTTCTAACTTTGGTGATGTCCCAACAAGCGCTGGTTTTGTGACATTTATGTTTGCTAAAGAATTCCTCGGAAGATTTGATCAATATCTTGCCACTTTAGCGGGTATCTCTGTAGTGTCAGATATGATGCCAATTAGAGAGTATAATCGTAACTTATTAAAACTCGTCATTGAAGAGTATGAAGAAGGCCAATTCTTTAATATTGATTTATTAAAAGAAAAAGAAACATTCACTGAAGGCGCGATTGGCATGAAAATCGCCCCAAAAGTCAACGCTGTTGGCCGTTTAGTGGAGGATGAAGATTCTCTTATTAAAACCGTCCAATTCTTCACTAGCGAGGACAAAAATCTTCTTTTAAACTACAATGAGTGGATTAATTCCGTGAACAACGAAAGAAAAGAAGTAACCAAAGTCGCCACTGAAAATAGTAAAGAAATCGATACAAGTAAACCTGCGATTATCGCCGTTATTAATGAAAAAGAAGGCGTTATTGGTTTAATCGCTAATAACTTCGCGAAAAAGTATTTAAAACCAACTATTATCTTTGCTTTAGACGCTAGTGGTGAATACTATAAAGGTTCATGTCGCGCTCCTAAGGGCTTTAACGTTGTTGATGCCTTTAATAAATTAGATAAGTTCATGTTAACTGCTGGTGGTCATGAATCCGCTGGTGGCTGTTCGGTTAAAAAGGAACTATTTGATGAATTCAGAGAGGCCTTTAATGAACTAGCCGCAAATACAGAAATCAAAGAAGAAAGACCACAAACAATTGATCTATATTTAAACGAAATTACTCGTGAGAATTATGATTTAGTACAATCATTTTCTCCTTTTGGAGAAATGTGGCAATCTCCTAAGTTCAAATTATCACGTATTAGAACACAGTCCTTAATGTATTCTCGTGATACACAACATATTCTTACAAGCATCGGTCAAGCCGCGAGATTAACCGGCTTCTATTTCCCAAAAAGTGAAATTAGTCAATATCAATTTGTCGATATGGTTGGTACATTTAGATTATCGACCTATTACGGTAAGACCACTGTGGAATTTTTAATTAGTGATATTTATCAAAGCGAAAAATAAATAGATGTGTCATAATGTTCATATGAGAAAGTCTAGATTGTTATTCATTCCATTAGTTTTATTGCTTTCTAGTTGCAATAACACACTAGATATCGGTTTTTCTAATGGCGACACACATTCCGCTGGACCAGATCGTTCAACATCATCTAAAGAGGGTGGTGCCATTAGCTATTCTTATATGAATAATGCTAGTTTAGATAATACTGGCCTCACTAAAGCCGAATTATCCTTTACTAATATCAATACATCAAAAAGTGACATCAAAGACGAAGAACTTCTAATGTCTTACTTAAGTGTAGATAATAACATCCTAACTGGTGTTGATAATCCACATTATGTGAGCACAAAAGATGACGGTACCTTCTTCATCGGTGCGGATTCTTCTTATGTCGATGGAATGATTACTTTATACTTTAACGTCAATATTAAAAATATTGAAATTACCGCTAAACCATATTATTCAATCTCAACAGCCTTCAATGAAGAGACACTTAGTTATGACCATGATGTCTGTATTGCAATTAATAATACTGGCTACATTAAACTAGATCAAAATGTTAATGAGGAGACTAATGAAGTCCCTTCAAGCACACTTGCTTATCATTTAGAGGAAGCGGCTGGCGCAATCACGATTAAAGTCGGTAAACGTCGCGCAATTTTCAAGAAAATTGACTTATATTATTAAAAAATAAATTAATAAAGCGTTTGGTATTGTTTTAACATTTTAGTATGTTAATATTTTGCCAATAGAGATTTAATTATGCTATTTGGAAGACATGTTAATCGTTATTATCTCAAATATAGCTGGCTGTTCATTATTGGCATCCTGGCTTTAATTGCGGTCGATTACATCCAGCTTAAGATTCCAGAGTATCTTGGTGAAGTCGTCTACATTCTTGATAACAATCTCGACACCAGTCGTATTTATACCTTAGGCATATATGTCCTTATAGTGGCCGCAGGGATGTTTGTGGGCCGCTTTATTTGGCGTATCGCTTTATTTAATGCTTCTTTCCGTATTGAAGCGGATATGCGCCATAAAATGTTTCTTAAAGCTGAAGCTTTACCAAGACAGTATTATCACGACAATAAAGTCGGTAGTGTAATGAGCTGGTTCACTAATGACCTTGAAACCATCAGTGATTATTTTGGCTGGGGCACAGTCATGATTATTGACTCATCCTTCATGGCAATCTTAACCATCTTAAAGATGTTCTTCCTAGATTGGATAATGACTCTTATTTGCTTTATTCCAGTGATTCTTATCGTCATTTGGGGCGCAATTACTGAAAAGTATATGGCCGCGAAATGGGACGAAAGACAAAGAGCTTATGATAAACTCTACGACTTTGCTCAAGAGAACTTCACCGGTATTCGCGTTATTAAAGCGTTTGTCAAAGAAACAAAAGAAATCCATGCTTTCGCTAAAGTGGCGAGAAAGAACGCTGATGTTAATGTCTCCTTTGCGAGATTATCGGTCATCTGTGATGTCTTTATCGAAATCATTATTGCTTTGATGTTCGCCATCTGTCTCATCTTTGGTGGCTGGTTTGTTTACGCTTTTAACCATGAAAGTGCGATTACTGTCTTTGGTGTCACTGAACAAATCACCCCTGATAAATTAATCACCTTCATCGGTTATATGGATATTCTTATTTGGCCAATGATTGCTTTGGGCCAACTTGTTCCTAGCTTCTCTAGAGCAAGGGCCTCTCTAAAGAGAGTCAATGCCTTTTTAGATAGTGAAATCAACGTCCATTCACCAGAAAACGCCATTAAGTTAGACCAAGTTGAAGGTAACATTTCTTATTGTAACTTCAGCTTTGCATATCCAACATATGAATACGCTAACTTAAAGAATATTAACTTAGATATAAAAGCCGGTGAATCAATTGGTATTGTTGGTAAAATCGGTAGTGGCAAGACCACGTTGGTTAACGTTCTTTTAATGATGTATAACGTTGAACCAGGAACATTGTTTATCGATGGTCAAGACATCATGACTTTGGACATTGATTCCCTCAGAGATCAAATCGCTTATGTCCCTCAAGACAACTTCCTTTTCTCTGATTCTATCGAACATAATATTAACTTCGGTTTAAGCGATGGCACCGAAGAAACAGCGAGAATGGGCGCTATTTTTGCGGGTGTTGATGATGACGTTAGAGGCTTTAATAAAGGCTATCAAACAGTGTCTGGTGAAAGAGGCGTGACTCTTTCTGGTGGACAAAAGCAAAGAATCTCCATTGCCCGTGCCTATGTTAAAAATGCACCTATCTTAATTCTCGATGACTCTGTTAGTGCGGTCGACACTAAAACAGAAGAAACAATTTTGCAT
>Ga0265299_10006477_pt1 | contig 10653 bp, 15 predicted proteins | sample AusTroGonzalo_MG_4_FD_193485 | JGI IMG/M metagenome (GOLD analysis project Ga0265299, IMG submission 193485) | Bovine rumen microbial communities from tropical cattle in Woodstock, Queensland, Australia - Gonzalo_02 | ecosystem: Host-associated > Mammals > Digestive system > Stomach > Rumen ...
ATTAATGATAACACAATATAATATGTTTGTCAATATCTTTTTTAAAAATATTTCAACTTAAATTTAACCTCCCCAACTTAAAATTAACTAAAATTAATAACTTAAATTTAATCACCCCAACTTAAAAAATTAATCTCCATTCCATTTCAAACCCATTTCCCATTTTCGATTTTCAACTCTAACCCAAAACGCATTTTCGATTTTCAATCCCATCAAATAAATAAAATACATTTTCGATTTTCAATCTTGACAAATAAAATAATATATGATAAAATATATTAATATAATATATAATAATATATATTTATATTTAAAAATTATCTAATAACCAATAACAATTCATATTTAAAAATTCCAATAAACATATTCATACTTAAATATTCTAACTACAAGAATTGATTTCTCTTGAGCGAAGCGAAAAGAGAAATCAAAAGCAAAGAGAAAAGCAAAAGCCGAGCGCCTATAATGCGCATCACAAAGTCGAAATAAAGTCGTTCAACTTTATATGACCGTCAAGTAAAAATACTTGACACCCATGAAATGATAAAATTTTGCCCCTAGAATCGATTTTATATTTAAAACGATACAATTATCATTAACGATATAAAAATTAAAATTAGGGCATAAATTTTATCATTTGAGATAGGTTTAAGAACGACTCCTAAATTATGTCAGAAAAACTATATAATTTATCTGACTAAAAACAGATTAATTTTAGCTAAATGAGATTAATTTTAAGTTAATTTGATAATTAAATATTAGCTAAATCACGTTGCGTAATGTTATATATTATATATAATATATACATGCATAACACTACTTGATATATGATTAGTACCTATAAAAGCCCGTAGCAAAAATGTGCGCCCCAATTACCGCGGGGCAATTTTTAAAAACAAAAAGTTTAACGCTTTAGAGTTTTAAAGTGGTAACACGTTAATGCGTTACCACGTTAATTCTTTATCACATGAAAGCGTCACAGTGTTATCACGTTAGCACTTTACCACTGTAAAGTCTGTAATTTAATATTTAAATATTATGTGGTGGTGGATTTAATATTTAAATATTATGATGTCATATGGTAGAATAAATAAATATCAATTTTTTCAAAAAAGTTGTTGACATCTATTTTATATCATGGTAATATTAATACATCTCAAAGAGATACAACCAACAACCACATATAAGAAAAGGAGAAAACAATATGAATATTAGAACAATTAGAGCAACAGCAAACAACCTTATTACAGCACTTGAAATCGATAGAAACCAGTGCATAAGAGTAGGAAAGTTTGAGATTAAAAAGTTCAATGATGAAGAAGGAGCAAAGGCTACAGTAAAGAGACACAATGAACAGTGTGATGCATTAATTAGAACGTTATCAATGTTATATATCACAGCATATGATGGAAAGAATATTAACGGAATGTGTGATGAACTTGAAGCACAACAGATGAAAGTACATAATTTAAGAGTCGACTTTTGGAACGATGTTTTATATTCAGAGGAAGGGATAGCGTAAAGCTATCTCTTTTTTCTGATGATAGAATATTTAACTATGAAATTTAATATTTAAATATTATACACGTCTAACAGGTAATATCTAAATATCAATATTTTAAAAAAAGTTGTTGACAAACTATTTTTTATGTAGTACAATAAAGACAGTTAAAGAAAACACCGCACAAACAGGAGGTAATAATATGAATATCGAAGAGAGAAAACAGTATGTATACAATGAAGCACTTGAAGAGCTTAAGGAAGACAATGACATTTTTGTTGCAGCTTGTGAAGAACTTGACAGTTGGGATGGTTTCTTAGGTGATGATAGAGTGTATAACATGGAAGACTTTGACGAACTTATGAGCGGAAAGTCACCTTTGGAGATAGCAAGAGATATTGAAGACAATAATTTTTCTACAAGTGATGATTATTTTATGTGGACTATATATGGTGTAGAAAGTACCGATGATAAGTATGATGTTTATCGCTCAAATTATAGCGAAGAAGCTGTACTCGATGAACTTATTGACAAATATAATCATGTTAGTCTTTATGGCAATGACCGTTTTGATGAACTTGTTAGAATCCTTTTTGAAGAGGATTTTGGAGTTGATGAAGAGGGAGAAGAAGAGACAGAAACAGATAAAGAATTTAAAGAAAGAATTGATATGATTTGATACAGAGAGGGCGAACGGTTGTTCGCTCTTTTTCTTTCTCGCTACAATATTTAAATATTAAAGCAAAATAGTTTAATATTTAAATATTTGACGCGCGACAAATAGAATATCTAAATATGAAAACTTTTTCAAAAACTGTTGACAAGTAAAGTATTTGATGATACAATAACATCATCAAGTAAAACATATCAAGGAGGGAACGATATGAATAGAATAGTAAAGATTCTTATGAAGCGCGATAACATGACAGAAGCAGAGGCAAGGGAACTTGTTGGAGCAGTTAAAGAGGATATTACACAGGGAATCGAAGAGGGATTCTATAGCTATGAAGATGTAGCTTGTATTATCGAAGATGACTTAGGACTTGAACCCGATTATATTGAGTATTTATTATTTTGAGAGGAGAAGAACAAATGAATAGTGTAAAATATAAAGGATTTAATGTTGTTTTGTCGGATATGGATTATGAGAAGTGTACAGGATGGAAAAAAAGACACTGGAAATGCACAGTTAAAGACCCGATAAACCGCACACAAATGTCATTTGATGTATTTGGTGGAGCGCTTGCGACAATGCAACCACTTGAAGCATTATATATCTATATTGATGATGCGTGTACATATATTAATATTAATGATGCGCATGATATAATGGATGAATTTGGTTATGATGACTATAGCACAGCAAAAGCCATTTATAAATCACTAGAAAAAGCATATTACAAGTGTAGAAAATTTATAGGTAGTGATGATGATATAATTGAAATAGCAAACGAACTACAAGAAAAGTGGGATTAACCCACTTTTCTTTTTGCAATTGTACTTTAATATTTAAATATTAAAGAACGATATGATAATTTTTAAATACGAAAATTTTTTAAAAAATGTATTGACATAAAGTAATTGATATGTTATATTATATACAGATAAAGATAAACCACATATTTAAGGAGGTAAAGAATATGGGTACAATAAATTATAAAAGCGGAGATATAATTACATTAGGACTTAATACAGATTTTGAAGTGGATGAAGACGTTATTAACGAGTTAATGGAGCTTAATGATTTCACAAGAGAAGACGCGGAGCAATACGAGCGCGACATGTATCAATCAGACGCGCAAGACATATCACAGGCTATCATAGACGATATAGTTGATGAAATTGATAGACTTGGATATTTTGAAACGTGGGTTAACATTAAGCTTGAATATGGATATTATGACGGCTTTTCTGTAGTAGTAAATAAGAATTATACACTTGAAAAGAATAAGCCGTGGAGTCTTGAAGATGAAGACAGAAAAGAGATATATAATATACTTGAAATAGTTAGAACAGGTTTAAAGAGATTAACAGATAATTATTTAGATGTTTGCTATCCTTGGTGGAGTACACGTTTTGAAGAAGGTAGAGAAGCAAATTATAAAGCAATTGACGACGCAATTAATGGAGCAATAGAGGAGATAGAAGAGGCTGTATAAGCCTCTTTTATTTTTGTTTGGAAATTTAATATTTAAATATTGTTATGACAAAAAAATAATATCTAAATATGAAAATAAGTGTTGACATATAGAAAGTAATATGTTATTGTATATATAGAAAGTGAGGTACACAATATGAATATTATTGAAAAAGCATTATCCAAAAAGGGAACGTTCGCAACAGTACAGTATTCAAGACCCGTAAAGGTTAAAAAGAACAGTCCTATGATAACTAAAGTAACACGCGCTAGAAACGTTCGTATAGGCGCACAATATGACGCTTTAAAGGCTGTACAGGTTGCAAAGGGTGTTAACAGTACACAGGAAGCACACGAACTTAATACAGGACTTAAAGGCTTTGAGTGGGATGTATACCCAACGGTATTGCATAGTATCAAGACAAACAAACAGTATATCCGACTTGAAACAAACAAAAATACAGTATTTGATACCACATACGTTATGAATGGTAAAGTAGTTACTAAAGCCAATATTGAGCCGTATATACTAGCTAGTGAACGTTCTAAGGGTGAAATGCCTATAGTATTGAATATTGGAGTTGAAAACATAACAGATATACACTAATAAAGAGACGGATGGAAACATCCGTTTTCTTTTTGGATTGAGATTTTAATATTTAAATATTATAGACACGGAAAAAAGAATATATAAATATGAAAAAAAGTGTTGACAAACAAATTGCATTATGATATTATAATTACAGAAAGAGAGGTAAACAGTATGAAAATTGGAGATAGAGTAAAAGTTATTAGTAGGGATTTAAAAACTTGTGGAATGACGGGAACAATAACTCCAAGTATCATTGAAAAGAAAATTGTTCAATATGGTACAGAATATGGTACAGAATACATAAAAACCACACAAAAAATTCATTCATTGTTTGATGATGATGGTTATATTAAAGTTAAACTTGACAACGGAACAGAGGGGTTTTATTGGTCTAGTGACCTTAAAGAATTAAAAGAGGATTATATGAATAGAGAAGAAGTTATTTATGAAATCACAGGAAGTCAATTCGATAAGATACAGGAGCTTTTAAAGGACGTTGTGAAAACTAAACACTTTAAGGAAGTCAAATATCATGAGCTGTCCAATGATGCCGTTGTTGTCGGATATGACCAAGCACCATATGGAGATTGGACGTATTATATCGAAAAAGATGGCAGTCTTGTTTGCACTTATTTTTCAATAGGAGATTAATAGAGGGTTAACGCCCTCTATTTTTTTTAGCTTGATTTTAATATTTAAATATTATTTTCCGACATAGGCAGCAGGTAGGTCAAAAAACTCATTTAAAGGCGATTTTAGACACGTATATTCATTTATGATACTTTATACCTAAACGCAATTTAAAACGCAAATAGGGTATAAATTTTGCCAAATGAGGGTATATTTATATTACATTTTCGATTCTCATTTTCGATTTTAAAGATAATCAATATTTAAATATTACATTAGATTTTCGATTTTCAGTTTTTAGAAAAAAGTTGTTGACAAAATGAAATCTATATGCTAGAATGTAATTACAGTAAAGGAAATGGAGAGGTAATAAACATGTATACAATGAAATATCTTAATGATACAGTTGATTTTATTTTTTATAGCTTGTCAAAAGTAAGAATTGAAAACTTGACAGCAAAGGGAAAATATGATATACTTAGTATAACAGCAGAAAAGAGCGATATAATCGCTAATGCATTCCATGAGTTCGGGCACAGCTCAAAAGACTATGAGAATAAAAGGGTTATTCTTAAAGACGGTAAATCTGTAACTATGGAAGAAGTAGAGGACATTGAGAAAAAGCTTCTTAAAGCTCATTTTATACTCATTGATATGCAAAAGGAAATACTTGGCATCGATGATTTAATGCTAGAGGGCAAAGAAGCGATAGAGAAGCTTAAAGCAGAAATTATCTAAACTAAACACGTTTTCATGTTGACGTGGTTAGTATTTTGATACACCTCCTTTCAATAGGCGTTGACGTATAGTGATTGTGGTTGTCACTGTCAACGCCTAATTAAATTTATCTAATTACATTTAATTAAACTATTACACAAGCATTGTAATGGTTGATTTATGAGTAAATATTAATAAAGCCCGCGCTAAAAAATTTCGTTCTAATTACCCTAAAAGTCGCGGGGTATTTTTATATTTAAATATTAATTTAAGCTTTGACGATTCACCGCGTTAATACGTTAGCAGAGTAAAGTGGTAATGTGATAGCACTGTGATACTTTATCACTTTAAAGCGTGTAATTTAATATTTAAATATTTTTCTGAATTAATGTGTTAAAAGTTTGACAATCTCACTCGGATGCGAGAATTTTTAAATATGAAATCACGGGCATACAAATTTTTAAATATGAAAAAGTTTAAAAAAATATGTTGACAATACAAAAACTTTAGTGTAGTATAATAGATGTAAGATAGTTAACCACTTGAAAGGCAGGTATTGATTATGAATAGAACAGTTGGATTTCTTTATAACAACGGAAAGTCACTTGAAAATGTACACGTTTTCATAGAGCGCAATAAACAGGTTGCATATTTCATCAGAAGAAGCGCACAGTTTCTCGATACAGTTGAATATAATGACGGCTCTTTTCTTGATGTATACTATGACAATGGCGTTTTTGTTGGTCTTGAATATGATGCTAATTGTAGGTTTGTAGGTTGATAGGAGGTAATTATCATGATGAATTTAATCGAAGCATGGGGTAACTATTATTTTGAATCAGAAACTGGCTATTATAAGATAGTGGAGTCTTTTGGTCATTACGCTGTTTGGGAAAATGTAGAAGACGATATTAATTATCGTATCTATGAGGGCACACTTGAGGAGTGTGTGACATACCTTGAGGAGCTTGGAGCGGTTAATTATGACCCGTTGAAAGAGTGGAGATAATCCACTCTTTTTTCTTTCAGAATTTAATATTTAAATATTATGGACTCACAGAATCGAATTTTTAAATATGAAATATAGTATTGACATATTCAAAAGACTATGCTATCATATATATAATCACATAGTTGTTTATGAAAGGAGATTTTACTATGGTTAAAAACTTAATATTTGGACTTGTTAGCACTGTTTTGATAGCAGGTAATACTACACCTAAATGTATCGCAGAAAACGGCTCAATCGAGCTCAAAAGAGTATATGCCGATACAATGCTAGTAACAGAAGTAATACAGCTTGAAGACGAGACTTATTTGTTAGAGCTTGAAGACGTAACAGGAAATGTATGGGAATACGAAACGGACATAGACGATTTAGCAGTTGATGATTCTGTTGCGGTACTTATGGATAATATGAACACAGTAAGCATTTATGATGATGAGATTGTAGGATTGAATTATAGCGGATGGACATTGACCAAGTAAATTAATTTTAGCTAGAGGATATGAAAATTATCCTCTAGTTTTGTTTGGCTTTTACACTTTAACACGGTGAAATCAAAAAGTGTAGTAAGGTAACGCGTTACGCTTTAAAAGTTTAACGCGCTAAAGTGAACGCCCGTTTGCTCGAGCAATTCATATTTAAAAATTGCCCGAGAGGGTAATTGGCGTTCTAAAAATTCGACGGCGATTTAATATTTAAATATTCAAACAACCAATGTATTGAATAATTTTTAAATATCAAATATATAATATATATAACATAATTTTTAAATACGAAAAGTTTATACTTTGTTTATAAAAAACCTATTGCAATCTGTTTTGAGTTGTGCTATTGTATACTCAGAGGTTAGGAAATTGGCTCTGACCTTGGTGAATGTATATCAGTTCACAAAGCAACTACAAATCACTTTTTAAAATGAATAGGAGATTAAGAACATGACAAAGAGAGAATGGTTAAACACAAACGTAACTAGAAGACAGGCTGAACTTCTTGGAAGCTTCCTTTATGAAAACGATATCGAGTTTGAGGAATCAGAGTATTATGATAGAGTTCATTTCGAGGTTAATGTTGACGAATACGAGTTGGATGCGGTTAACAGCTTCCTTGATGAACTTACAGAAAATTGAATATAGGTTGAAAAAGCATTTAAAAGCCCGTTTAAGGGCTTTTATTTGTTTGTTGATACATTTACTGTAAATGATATAAAAAGCTCTTAAATCGAAAAATATTGCGATTTCAGATAGGATTTAATATTTAAATATTGAGTTGTGAATTTAGATTGATAATAGTTTGACAATGTGATATTATTTACAATATTAAAATCGATTTCAAATTTAAAAATGAAATTTATTTTTAAAATTAATTTTGATTTTAAAATTCATTTTCGTTTTTTAATATTTAAATATTTAGCTCAAACAGAATCCGAACACCCACAACAGAATTTTTAAATATGAAAAAGTTTTGAAAAAACTGTTGACAGATATTTTTCTATATGGTATCATTAAGACAGTTCAAAAGAACAGCACTTTTAAAATATGTTTCAAGCCCTTGACGATATGCGCAAGGCAGAAAGGAATCATTATGATGACAGTACGTAATATGGAATCACCGAGAACAGGAAGACCCGTAGCAAATCAGTTTATTATTAACGATGGCAACAAGTTAGTTTTCCAAAGCTATGAGAGCATGATAGTTGAATACGACAAGATGAACAACTCAATCACATTCGGCAAAGATTGGAATTACTCAAACACAACAAGCAAATACCGCAATGAGTTTTTAGATATGTACTTCCCCGAGCTTGCTAATACAAAGAAGCTTAAGACAATGGAGCAGATAGCCAAAGCTCAAGCAGATAACACAATAGAGATGCAACTTGGAGCATTCATCTACAAAATCAAATTTGAACAGTAAACAAGAAGAGCGGACAAAAAATCCGCTCTTTCATTTTGCTATTGATTGATATTTAGATATTATACAAGCATTGCACTAGTTGATATATGAGTAAGTCGTTATAAACTCGCGACGAAACTCGCGGGCATTTATTACCCCACACTCGCGGGCAAATTTAATATTTAAATATGAAATTTCAGTCCGTACCGCGTTACAGTGATAGCGCTTTACAGTGATAAAGCGATACAGTGTTAACGCGTCAGTGCTTTACTAGAATAAAGTAAACTAAAATTAACCAGTTAGATTAAATTTAGTTTTAGTGTACCAATATACATAATACAGTTAGTGTATTAACATAACCAGTACAGTAGAGTATATGTTAATAGTTTGACAAAGTCGGGTGATATTGTGCAAAGTGCACATAGGTTTTTCTGATTGGGATTTTAAACACCAAAAAATCACTCTTTTTTAATGTTTGACACGTCGCAAGCCCAGTATTTATGCGCGTATTGTGCACTTTTACAATAGAGTTTAAAAATCGTGTTTCTTCTATACAATCAAAAAAAAATGAGTCTAAATTGTACTAGCCAAGTAATACAATTAAAGTTTATACTTTTTTTAGAATTTTATAGTTGAATATTCTATATGGTTTTAGTAAGATATAATTACCGAAAGGCAAACAACCACATATTTTATAAGCCGCAAGGCTAGGAAGGTAGGTATTTATGAGTACTAATTACAAATTCAGAGGAGCAGTTGACAGATTATCAAACACAACTATTATAGATGAGGCACTCGCACTTAAGTCAAACATAGCATTCTTTAATGGTAACTACGGTTACACAACATTAGAAAGTTGCGCGAGGGTAGAAGAGTTAACAGCCGATAACGCTAATAAGGTTGTACACGTTAGCGGAAAGCAAGCACAAGTTAATTTTCAGATATCATTTAGAGGCACACTTAAAAGTGGAGATATCATAGTTAACTATCAAGGAAACCCCGTAAAATGCGAACTTTACGACCTTTATATATACGCTAATGCGCATGACTACAGTGTTATTTTAGACGGTGACGATATAGTGCTTATATCTGCCAAGTGTAACAAGTTACACGGTGTAAAAAGACAACTCGATTTTTTCAACAACTTTATTGATACTACAGATGTGAACTTAAGTGTTTTCGATATCAACGACAATACATTTATTACTAGCTTTAGCGGAATACTTACAGACATAACAAAATTTATTCAGAGTAAAGCATACCTCAGAGGTTATAAGGGCGCTTGGATAACTGACAGAGCTACAGAGATTACTTTAAACTAAGTTAATAAGCGGGCTAGTCAATAACGGCTAGCCCGTAACCTAGATAGAATCTAATATTAATAGAGGTATTTAAAATGATAATTAGATATGGCTATGATTTTAATAATTGTATATACTATGCTTTACTAGATGACAACTCACTTTATACCGCGCCGACTTTACGCGATATAGTAAACACGTTAGGTGTAGACCTTAATACTTTACGTAAAGAGGGCAGTCGCGCCGATATACTCAAATTTTAAAATTGAATATAGAATATATAGCACTCACACTTAGTGAGTGCTTTTTTATTGCCTTGTGTACTGTATACATTGTGCTAGTACAGTGTATGCAATGTCTGACTATGAATATATAAATAATATAGCCTCATATGATTAAATTAAGTACCTAGCGCGTTGTTAATGGTGTAGTGTGGTACTAACTAGCATAGCGTAAAATTATTGTGCTTAAAACGGCTTTAAATGATTCCGTTGTGGTGTGAATAGATTGATATACTATATATTGTGTATGATGTAGTTAATACAGTAGTCTGACAAAATTGTAACAAAGTTAAAAATTTTATGTTTTGCGGAAAAAAGCAAAAAAGTGCTTTTTATACTTTTTCTGTTTTTGCGTGTGACTGGAAAAAAGTGACGGGCAGTCAGTCAAATTTTATACTACGATAGGCGGGGGATGGTTTTCAGATTTGAGATTGCTTATTCGTCAATACGGAAAGTAGCTACTACGCATCCATATACCGAACTCAAACCCCATCGTATCCATGCTGTATATGTGGATAAATGCTGTCTAATTTCTTCCTCAGTTTTCATTTAACAAATCTCTCCATAAACCATAGCTTTTTCATAATCATCTGCA
>Ga0265299_10006482_pt1 | contig 10645 bp, 7 predicted proteins | sample AusTroGonzalo_MG_4_FD_193485 | JGI IMG/M metagenome (GOLD analysis project Ga0265299, IMG submission 193485) | Bovine rumen microbial communities from tropical cattle in Woodstock, Queensland, Australia - Gonzalo_02 | ecosystem: Host-associated > Mammals > Digestive system > Stomach > Rumen ...
CCCTTCTCGAACATATAGATGAGCTGACCTATCCAGTACTCGCTGAGCTCGGGAACGGTGATGCGGATATTGGGAACACCGCCGTCAACATGTGCCAGCTGGGTACCCAGTTCTGCCATCTTGTTGACCTCGTCCACGTGCTTTCCGGCCAGGAAGTTCAGACCGTCCAGATTCTCCTCATCCCTGGGTACCAGAACTGAGTGCTGAACCTTATCGACCGATATCACCGTCTCGAATATGGTGCGCTCGCCCTCCTGGATCCACTGTCCCATGGAGTGCAGGTCAGTTGAGAAATCAACCGATGCGGGGAATATGCCCTTGTTCTCCTTGCCCTCGGACTCTCCGTAAAGCTGTTTCCACCACTCGCTCAGGTAATGGAGCTTGGGCTGGAAGTTAACCAGTATCTCTATCTTCTTGCCGCTGCGGTACAGGGCGTTGCGGACTGCTGCATATGTGGCTGCGGGATTATCCTCTATCTTGGCCGATGAGGTTGTCAGCGCCTCCATATCGGCCGCACCCTTAACCAGCTGACGGATATCGAATCCGGCTACTGCTATGGGCAGAAGACCTACCGGAGTGAGTACTGAGAATCGGCCTCCTACATTATCGGGGATAATGAAACTGCGGTAACCCTCCTTATCGGCACATACACGTGCGGCTCCGCGCTTGGCATCGGTGATTGCCACGATAACCTTGCGGGCCACATCCTTGCCGCGCTGATCCTCACACTGCTTCTTGAGCAGGCGGAATGCCAGGGCGGTCTCAGTGGTTGTACCGGACTTGGATATGTTGATTATTCCGAACTTCTTGTCCTTGAGATAGTCAGTGAGCTCATAGAGGTAATCCTCACTGATGTTATGACCTGCAAAGAGTATCTGCGGATTCTTCTTGTCCTGGATAAGCTGTGAAAGGCTGTTGCCCAATGCCTCTATCACGGCACGTGAGCCAAGGTAACTGCCGCCTATGCCGGCTACAATCACCACTTCACAGTTCTCACGCAGCACGCGCGCGGTATCCTCAATCTCATCCAGAAGACTGGCGGGTGTCTTTGATGCAAGATCCGTCCAGCCGATGAAATCATTACCTGCGCCGGTGCCCTTCTCAAGCTTGAGAATAGCCTCCTTTACCTCCGGCTCAAGTGACTTTACATCATTGGCCGAAACGAAATTCTGAACCTGTGAGATGTCAACCTTAATCATAGTCCTGATTATTTGAATGAGTCGGTAAGGAGCTTGATCTCTATTACCGGTGAAATATGTTCGTACAGAATGTTGTACATTGCATCCAGGATAGGCATGTTAACCCTGTAATGCTCATTTATCTCCTTCATGCACTTGGTGCCGTAGTAACCCTCGGCAATCATCTCCATCTCAAGCTGTGCGGCCTTTACCGAGTAGCCCTTGCCCACCATGGTACCGAACACACGGTTACGGCTGAAGTTTGAATAACCGGTTACCAGAAGGTCACCCAGGTATACTGAATCATTTACAGCACGGTTTGGCATGGGGCGTGCAGTTGCCAGGAAATTGTTCATCTCCTGGATGGCGTTTGACATAAGCACTGCCTGGAAGTTGTCACCGTACTTGAGTCCGCTGCAGATACCTGCGGCTATAGCGTATACGTTCTTGAGGACTGAGCTGAACTCGATGCCTGCCACATCCTCTGAGACCGATGTCTTTACGTATGAGTTGGTAAGCTTGCGGGCTATGTCCTGTGCATTCTCAAGCTCCTGGCAGCCTACTGTCAGATATGAGAGACGCTCCAGTGCAACCTCCTCGGCATGGCAGGGACCGGCCACTACTGCGATGTTCTCCATGGGAACGCCGTAGTAACGGTGGAAATAGTCCGACATGAGCAGGTTGTCATCGGGTACGATACCCTTGATGGCCGATACCACGAACTTGTCACGGAGTTTTACCTTGAGCTTCTTCATGTGGCTCTTGAAGTACGGTGACGGGGTTACGAACACCAGTACATCGGACTCTTCGACAATCTTGTTGATATCGGATGAGAAGTTGATACGGTTCACGTCGAACTGAACGCCTGTCAGGTATGCCGGGTTGTGACCCAGACGCTTGAAATCCTCAATGCGGTCATCACGACGGATGTACCAGTTTATGGAATCCTCGGTGGAGAGCAGGATCTTGGCTATAGCTGTAGCCCAGCTGCCGCCACCCATAATTGCCAGTTTTCCCTGTGGAATTGCCATAGTTTTTGGTTTTTAATCCTTGCTTTCAGGTTTCATCTGCGGGAAGAACAGAACCTCCTGGATAGCCTGCTGACCGGTCATAAGCATAACCAGACGGTCTATGCCGATGCCGATACCGCTTGTGGGAGGCATACCGTACTCCAGTGCGCGTACAAAATCCTGATCAATGAACATTGCCTCGTCATCACCCTTCTGGCTAAGACGCAGCTGATCCTGGAAACGCTCGTACTGATCGATAGGATCGTTAAGCTCGCTGTATGCGTTGGCCAGCTCCTTGCCGTTTACCATCAGCTCGAAACGCTCGGTAAGACCGGGCTTTGAGCGGTGCATCTTGGTAAGGGGTGACATCTCTACCGGATAGTCTGTGATGAATGTAGGCTGTATGAATGTACCCTCGCAGGTCTCGCCGAATATCTCGTCAATGAGCTTGCCCTTGCCCATGGAAGGTGTAACCTCCACGCCGCATTTCTTGGCAACCTCACGCATCTCATCCTCTGACATGCCGTTCAGGTCATATCCTGTCTTCTCCTTGATGGCATCCAGGATAGGCAGACGGCGGTAAGGAGCCTTGAAGTCAACCTCGTTCTCACCTACCATAACCTTGGTGGTGCCGTTGGTCTCGATGGCGATCTTCTCGAGCAGCTTCTCAGTGAAATCCATCATCCAGTTGTAGTCCTTGTAGGCTACGTAGAGCTCCATGCAGGTGAACTCAGGATTATGGGTGCGGTCCATACCCTCGTTACGGAAGTTCTTGCCGATCTCATAAACGCCCTCAAAGCCGCCTACGATAAGACGCTTCAGATAGAGCTCGGTTGCGATACGGCAGTAGAGGTCTATGTCAAGGGTGTTATGGTGTGTGATGAACGGACGTGCGCTTGCACCTCCGGGGATTGACTGAAGTATAGGAGTCTCAACCTCGGTATAGCCGGCCTCGTCCAGAACTGAACGCAGGGTGCGGATAACCTTGGTACGCTTGAGGAATGTCTCCTTTACGCCCTCGTTAACCACCAGGTCAACGTAACGCTGACGGTAACGCAGGTCAGGATCATCGAACTTGTCATATGCGACGCCGTCCTTGTACTTTACGATAGGCAGCGGACGCAGTGACTTGGAGAGCACCGTGAGCTTCTTGGCGTGGATGGTAATCTCACCCATCTGGGTGCGGAATACGAATCCCTCGATGCCGATGAAATCACCTATGTCAAGGAGTTTCTTGAAGACCTTGTTGTACATCTCCTTATCCTCCTCATCGGGGCAGATGTCGTCACGGGTGATATAGACCTGGATACGGCCTGTTGAATCCATCAGCTCGATGAATGATGCCTTACCCATGATACGGCGGCTCATCATACGGCCTGCCACGCATACCTGGCGGGGCTCATCCTCATCCTTGAAATTCTCTTTTATCTCGGCGGCAAAAGCGTTTGTGGGATACATTGCTGCGGGATACGGATCTATACCCATTGCACGCAGCTCCTTCAAACTCTCTCTCCTGAATTGTTCCTGATCGCTTAATTCCATTGTTCTGTAGATATTCTTTACGGGGGTACAAAGGTACAAAAATAAAATAATAATGGCGCGTAACGCGCCACTATTACATTATCTTAACTCGTTCGGAGTCAATATGAATTACTTGCCCAGAAGACCGAATATGCTGGTCAGTGATGATATCGTGCTTGACACCTCATCGGTAGCATCCTCAATCATCTCGACAGCCTCGGATACTGTCTCCTGAGCGGCGGCAGTAACCTGGGTGGTAGTTTCCTGGACTGTCTGCTTTGCATTCTGGGTTGTGCTCTTACCGGTCTCCTCGGCACCTGCTGCGGCAAGAACACCTGCTGCGGCAATGGTAGAGAGGTCAGTGCCTGATGCCAATGACTGGAGAGTGCTGGTAACCGTACTTGCGGTATTCTTTGTCACAAGGCGGTCTGAACCAAGGATAAGACCCTCGGCAAACTCATTGTAGAATGCGCTCTTGTCATCAACGCCCTTGAGGCCCTGAATGCCGTTGCTCAACTGTGCCAGCATGATGATGTTGTTCAGATTGGTAACATCAATCTGGCCGTCAGTCTTATACTGGGAATAAAGACTCTTAAGAGCTGCGCCCGATTGCTGTCCGCTGACCGATGCGCTGCCGTTCTTTGTTCCGATACCCAATATGCCGCATGACGATGTCATCAGGCATACTGCAAAACAAACTACAAATCCAAAAAACTTTTTCATAAATATCACGTTTAAAGTCACTTCATTATCATAGTGGCTCCGCTGGGCTGCATCTCAAACTGATAAGGTTTCTTTGTCTTGAGCTTAAGAGTCTTGAGAGTAGGCTCCAGAGTCTTCTTGTCATCGGTATAGAACTGGACATCGCCGTCACCCAGGAATGAGAGGTCAACCTTTGACTTGATAACCTCCTTAGTGGCGTTAAGTCCGGCTACGAACCAACGGCCGTCAGTTGACTTACGGGCCAGTATAACGTACTTGCCGGGATAGCCGTCAAGGAAACGTGTCTCAGTCCATGTTGTGGGAGCGTCACGCAGCCAGTCCATGCAGATCTTGGGAGCATCCTCCAGGTTGTTGGGGCAGATGGCAATGTTCTGAATGGGGTTCTGGAAGATAACCTCGGTAGCGATCTGGAAGATCGGAGTGGTCTTGAGCTGTGAACCGCGACCGCTGTTGGTCTTGTTCAGGATACGGTTCATAAAGCAGCCGCCGAACTCCATACAGCCCACGGTGTTGCGGATGAACGGATGCAGGGTTGCCTTGAAGGCCTCCTCATCACATGAGCCCTGACCGAAGTACATGTTCTCAGATGCCAGAACTGCCTCTGAACCTACGTAGTTGGGATACATTCTCTCCCATCCGCGCGGCAGTGTGCAGCCGTGGAATATGCACATGATTCCGTGGTCGTTGGCATCGGACAATACCTCCTCGTAAAGGCGGATGGTCTCCTGCTTGTCGCCGCCCCAGAAATCGACCTTGATTCCCTTGCAGCCCACCTTCTCGAGCCATGCCATCTCCTGCTTGCGGATGATGGAGTTGTCCATCTTGCAGATGGGGCTCTGTACTATATCGTTCCAGTAGCCGCTTGAGCTGTACCACAGGAATACGTCTACATTCTTTGAATTGGCATACTTGATGAGCTCTTCCATACGCTCGTAGCCGATGTTCTCATCCCAGCCGGCATCGATCAGGATATACTCCCAACCCATCTCGCTGGCCAGGTCGATGAACTTGACCTGATCATCCCAGTTGCATGAAGCATCCTGCCATACGATCCAGCTCCATGTGCTGCGGCCGTATACATACTCGCGTGAAGGAGCGTAGAGAGGCTCTACATAATCCCACATGACTGTGGTCTCTACGATGGGCTTGAGGTCTGCACCCACTGTGATGGTACGCCAGGGTGTTGAATACGGGAGACGGAATGCGGGACATACGGTTCCGATGCCGTTGTTCTCATCGGGCATGGGGAACTCGATCTTGTAGGTGTTGTCCTTGCAGTCACCCAGACGTGATGCGCAGTAGCTGCTGCTTACGCCTGTCTCGCAAAGCAGTACCCAACCGTTTTCGCCCACATGGAACAGGCCGGGGAATGTGTAGCCGTGGCCGTACTGTGAGCGTACGTTCATCTCACCGTCATTTGAGTAACCCTCCTCATAGCTGGGCTTGCTGCGCTGCCAGCCTATCATGGCGTCACTCTGCGGTGTGAGGAATGTGGTCGTGCCGTCGGGGAAGCGGAAACCGGTGTTCTCAAAAAGAACGCGGGTGCTTGCGCGCTGACGGGGTTTGGGGATGTTATAGCGGATTGCAATGTCATTGTTGCTTACGCGGAACTCGAACTCTATGTTCTGACGTGCGGCATTCTGCAACTCAATGACAGCCAGACTGTACTCGTGGTTTACATGAGCGGTCTTGATGCGATCCATGGTATAGTCAACAGTACCCTTATCGGTATGTGCTCCTACCAGTGTCAGGTTTTTGGTGAAGTCACCGTTGCCTGCTTCACGACCCTGAGGAAGACCCTCAAGAGTGGGCTTGGAACCCATATCGAGCATGATGCCGATAGGTGAATCCTCAAGCATCTGCTTGCCGTCATATTTGACTGAATAGGTAGGATTCTCTGTTCCTGTAAGGTTGAAAGAGACTACAAGGCGTCCGTCGGGACTGGAAAGGTCCGGAATACTCTGGGCTTCCTGGGCGGTAATGCCTGCGAAGGCCAGCATTGAACCGATTGCAATTGCTAAAATTCTTTTCATTGTAACTATCGTAAGTTTTCAGGTTAATAAGGCAGTAACGGGGAGTGTCCGTTTAAAGTGCACGGAAACTCAGACGCAGTGTAATCTGCGGATAAACGGGATACTTGTCAACGTATTCAAGTATCTCCTTGGCGTCATTGTCAAGTCCCTCGGCGGCATCGGTAATTGAGCCCACCTTCTTCTCCTGGCAATAGAGCACTGAATTATGATAAATCATGGCACCGGCCTCCAGCTGCAGACCGACAGTGCGGTTGGGGATGCATCGGCCAAGACCGAGACCCAGATAATACTTAAGCGGATCCATTCTGAATTCAGCCTCCATATATCCGCAACCGTCCTTCTCTATTACGGGGTAGCTCTCGTCACCTACGGTGAGGGCCAGTTCTCTATCCTTAGTGGGATTCTGGGGATCAGGATACTTCCGGTTGAGTTCCTTGAGTGCAGCCCAGTCATTCTCGGTAGTATTACCGCTCACTTTCAGGAAGGGTCTGTCCTGCATTGAAGAGGGTGTGTAATAAACACCGCCGGCAACATAGAAACGTCCGAATGAAAACGGATACCAGTTGATCATTGCCTTGAAATTGTTCAGGTTCATACCCAGACCGGCATTAATTATGGCCTCATCGCCGAACTTATGCTCGAACTCCTGTTGTGTGATTTGAGTATATTGCTCCTGGGCCTCCTTAAGGTCCTTGGTATCAATGACCAGATCTGTTCTGAGAAGGTCATGTGCAGGAGCCCAGTTATAACCAGCCTTGACAACCAGGTGTTTCTGGACAGGTACGGCCACCTCGACACCGAAACCATGGAGACCGACCTCCGCTCCTACAGAGAAGTGACGGAAGGCTTCCATATTGTCCTGCGCCCAGGCACAGCATGAAATCAAAGTTGCAAATATCAAAAGAGTAGTTTTTCTCATATTCAAAAAGGATTTATCTATTTGATTAGAACTTGTTTGACCATGCAAAAATAATCCTTTCTTACTCAGTAAGAAAATAATTCACGAAATAATTGTTTAACTTCGCGGCCACAATGGCCCCGTAGCTCAGTTGAATAGAGCGTCAGATTCCGGTTCTGCAGGTCTTGGGTTTGAATCCCAACGGGGTCACAAAAACGGCGATCGCGATGGCGACCGCCGTTTTTGTTATCCCGTTGGGATGATTTTTTTACCATTCTATCGGAGTTCCTCCGTGCTCCGCCAGCCACTTGTTGGTGAGGCTGAAGTGGTGGTTGCCGAAGAAGCCGTTGTAGGCCGATAGGGGTGACGGATGGGCCGATGAAAGGACCAGATGACGCGAGCGGTCAATTACGGCTCCTTTCTTCTTTGCGTAACTGCCCCAGAGTATGAAAACCAGACCGTCACGCGAGGCATTGAGTTCCTTTATGACAGCATCGGTAAACTCTTCCCAGCCGCGTCCCTGATGCGAACCTGCCTGACCGGCACGTACGGTAAGGGTTGCGTTAAGAAGCAGTACACCCTGCTGCGCCCAGCGCGTAAGGTCTCCGCTTACCGGAACGGGCTTGCCCAGATCATCACTTATCTCCTTGAATATATTCCTGAGTGAAGGCGGGAACGGCACGCCGTCATTAACCGAGAAGCAAAGGCCGTGAGCCTGTCCGGGCTCATGGTAAGGATCCTGTCCTATGATTACGACCTTGACCTTGTCGAACGGGCAAAGGTCAAAGGCGTTGAATATCAGGCGTCCGGGAGGATAGACCGGACCATGGGCATACTCATCCTTGACAAAGTCTGTCAAAGTCCTGAAATAGGGCTTGTCAAACTCCGTCTGGAGATGCTCCTTCCAGCTCTGGTCTATCTTTACCTCCATATCAGATCAGTTGAATGCCGGCCTTGGCGCACTGAGCCCTCATATCCTCGGGCCAGATACTTGCCTGAATCTCACCGATGTGTGCCTTCTGCAGGAAGAGCATGCAGAGGCGCGACTGGCCTATACCGCCGCCTATTGACAGGGGCAATTCGCCGGCCAGAAGTTTCTTATGGAAATAGAGTTCCTTGCGCTCCTCCTTGCCGCACAGCTCAAGCTGACGCAGCATTGACTCCTTGTCCACGCGGATACCCATTGAAGAGAGCTCCATGGCACGTCCCAGTATGGGGTTCCAAACCAGAAGGTCACCGTTGAGTCCCAGGAATCCGTCCTGGTTGGGAGTTGTCCAGTCGTCGTAGTCAGGTGCGCGCAGGTCATGCTCCTGACCGTCACCCAGTTTGCCGCCGATACCCATGATGAACACTGCACCGTGCTCACGGCAGATGGCATCCTCACGCTCCTTGGGAGTCTTGCCAGGATAGAGACGGCGCAGCTCCTCAGAGTGGATGAAGAATACCTCGCGTGCCAGGAACGGCTCCAGCTGAGGATAGGTCTCGTTGATCAGGTACTCCGTACGGAGCATGGCTGAATATATCTTGCGTACAATACGCTTCAGGAAATCGATGTTGCGGTCATCGGCCGTGATTACACGTTCCCAGTCCCACTGGTCTACGTAGAGGGAGTGCAGGTTGCCCAGACTCTCATCGGCACGGATGGCATTCATATCGGTATAGATTCCGTAGCCGGGCTTTACCTCATACTCGGCCAGGGTAAGACGTTTCCATTTGGCAAGTGAATGAACGACCTCGGCCTTGGCATCACCCAGGTCCTTGATGGGGAATGTGACTGCACGCTCAACGCCGTTCAGGTCATCATTGATACCCATGCCCTTAAGCACGAACAGAGGCGCTGTTACACGTCTCAACTGCAATCCTGTTGAGAGGTTCTGCTGGAAGAACTCTTTGATAAGTTTGATGCCCTGCTCTGTCTGCTGCATGGACATCAGAGGTTTGTACTTTTCCGGAATGATCAGGTAACTCATAGCATTTATCTGTTTTTATTCATTATACCATTGTACGTAGCTGTTGTAGCCGGAACGTTTCTTGATCTTCAGCAGGTCAGCCAGCATCTGCGAATTGGCCTTGACTGTGAAGTTGTAAGATGTATAAGGCTTGACTACAACGCTGCAAGACATGTTGAAGCAGTGAAGGTCACGTGTCACGCTCATTGTGGTTGTCGTGAAATCATGATAGGTGAAGTCCCAACCTGATGAGAAGTTGATGTTCCACTTGTTGGTCAGTTTCATGTTTCCTGACATGTTCATGCTGTGCGACAGTTTCCACGGATAGCGCATGCGCTCCACATTGATCGGGGCCGACAGGTCCTCTCTCATGGTGATACCGTAAGAGACTGAGAACGACCACGGCAATGTGTAGCCCAGATATCCGTCCTCATCAACCTCGGCCGCTTCTCCATGCTTACCCGGGGCCGATTCGGTTCTGCCCACACGTTCCGGCCTGTCTGCGTTGGGATTCTCATCAAACTCCTCTTCCTCCTCTTCGGATGTAAGAGAGCCCAGATGCAGCAGAGTGTTTATCTTGCCTCTCCACTCCCTGAAGGTGCTGTTGGTGAATGTGTATGAGAAGTTCTGGCTCATGCCCTGGAATCGTCCGAATCGGCCGTAAGAATACTCTGTACGGTCTCCTACTACAACCTTACCCTGCTCATTGAACTCGTAAGCGTATGTGGCCCAGGTAGCATTGAAGTTGATGGTGTGATTCCTGGGGAGTTTCAGTCGGAGTCTGGTATTGAGGTTACTCCAAGGCTTTCTCTGGGCGGCAAAATTGTATGACATGGAGGCTCCCAACTGATCAATCAGGCTGTATACGGTATCACGGCCCAGTTTGTTGAGCACCTTCATCTCGATATTGTTGTCTATGCTCACCGACAGGGTACCGGATTTTCCCTTACCCGGGACTCCGTACATGGATCCCGTGTATGGTGAATACTCAACCGTGCGCACCTGACCGTTCTGGTCGGTGTAGGTGTATGTGTCATAGAAACCGTAGCGGGCGGCACTGAAGTCCGGAGACATACTGTAGCTTACAGACGGAGTGAACACATGTCGCACTGCCTGCAGCTTATCACCGAACATCCTCTTCCACATATCCGTAGGCATGTAGAAACCATACAGCTTGGTATTGGCACCGATGCTGAAGTTATAGTTGTAGACTCGGTTGAAACCGTAAATCGTATCCCTGGCAACCTTCATCTGCTGGGCGTCCCATGACTGCATTACCTTGTAGGTGTACCAGCGCGAACTGTAATTGAATGACGGGGTTACGTTTATGGTC
>Ga0265299_10006483_pt1 | contig 10644 bp, 9 predicted proteins | sample AusTroGonzalo_MG_4_FD_193485 | JGI IMG/M metagenome (GOLD analysis project Ga0265299, IMG submission 193485) | Bovine rumen microbial communities from tropical cattle in Woodstock, Queensland, Australia - Gonzalo_02 | ecosystem: Host-associated > Mammals > Digestive system > Stomach > Rumen ...
CGCTTTCGGGAAGGCGTCCGTAGTCGAAGCCGCCACCGGGAGTGAAAGTCAGTTCACCGAAATAGGCTTTGCCGTTTTCGAGATAGAAGTCGGCACGTACGAACGGGAACGGTTTGGAGAGGGTTTCTGCGTAATCAAAAAGTTGGTCGATGCCGTCGGGTTTGGGCACCGAGAATCCTTCGGGAGCCGCTTTCCCCTGGCGGTTAAGACGTTGCAGTTGCCAGTTGCGGTCGAAGAAATAGAACGCCGGTTTTTGACCTTCCCCGCGTCCGATACAGCACAGCACATATTTCGCTTCCCCGTTGAAGCAATAGAATTTGTAATCGACGGGCGATTTCCCGCTTTCGGTTTCAATGAATTTTTCGCAAATCAACAATTTTTCATCCACGTTGTACTGTGGTTCAGCGGCTAAAAGGTGGAATTTTAATTTTTGGAAACGCTTCAGGTCTCGCATCGCGACGGTGCGGTCCAGCATGCTTTTGTCGGTGCAAATCACATTTCCGCCGTTCCCGAAGTTCCATTTCAGCACAAATTTCTCGGGCAAGGTGTCCCAGTCAATCTCGTCGGGATTGTGGTAGGTGGTGATTACCTCCGTAAGGATACTTTCCAAACCATGGTCTTTCACGTAGTCGCGCACGCGCCATTTGTCGGCACATTGCATCACTAACGCATTGTCTTTGTAATAGTTGAGCTTCATCCATTGGATTTTCTCATCAAGCGTTTTAGGATTGTTCAGATCGGGTTTCCGATGGTGGCATAGCTTGAACAGCAGGTTAATCGTGCACTTTGGCGACAAGGTCGTCAGAAGATAGCGGAGCCAAATATTAGGGTTGGAGCGTATTTCCATATTCTATGATTTTCGGTGAATGATGTTGGTAAGAATGCTTGAATAAGTTGCTAACTCGTCAATTTTCAATAATTTAGCAATCAGCAGATAAAAAGTGACGTATAAGATGATTTGAATCAGCATGATGAGGTAGGGGTGAAATGGCAGTACCAATCCCAGTCCGTAAATCAGTGCACCGGTAACCAAGGCGGCCAATAAACAGATACTGACGTCCCGTAGTTGCTTGAACGGACCGTAGGTAATCAACTTTTTGTTGACTAACGAATTGATTATAAAGCTGATATAAGAAACAATAGCCACTGCCCACAGCAGTCCGTAGATGCCGAACCGCATACCCAACAATATCAGTGCGATGCCAATGACACGTTTGGTGATTTGGATGCCGAAATAGATTTTTCCTTTTCCTAAAGACTTGATTACGTTTGTGTTAAGCGTGTTTATGGTGTAAATCAGACCCGAGATGCAGAGAATTTGGAAGTAAGGAGCGGAGGGTTCCCATTTGCTGCCATACAGCAGGCAGATGAGCGGTTGCGCGATGATGATCAGCAGAATCATCATGGGAAAATTGAGGAAAGAGAGGGCTTTGGTACTCTTCCGCACGCCCGCGAGTAGTCGCTCCGGGTCGTCTTGGATGGAGGCGAAGGCCGGAAAAGTGACATCATTGACGATGGAGGAGAGTCCTGTCACGGGGATCTCCTCTAATTTTTTGGCTTGTGAAAAGTATCCTAAGTCGCTGGCGGAGAATCGTTTGCCGATAATCAACCCTTGCAGGTTGGTGTAGAGGGTTTCTGCCAATGAGGAAAGAAGCATCAGCCCACCGAAACTGAACAGGGTTTTGAGGGAAGAAAAACTGAACTCCAAAGTAGGTCGCCAGGTGCTCATCTTCCACAGTAACAAGACGTTAACGATGGATGCGAGGATGGCGGAAGCCACTAAACTCCATGCACCGAAGCCTCGTAGCGCCAAGGGGATGGCGATAAAGGTACCCGCTAAGGCGGCAGCCATGTTTCGGATGGCTAACGCCTTGAAATTCATTTGTTTCTGTAATTGCGTGTATTGCACAATGGAGAACGACTGGATGAGGAGCACGGTACTTTGCACCCGAAGAAGCGGTTTCACCAAGGGCAAATCGTAGTAGTTGGCGATAAGGGGAGCGGAGGCATAGAGGATAAGGTAGAAAATCACGGCCACGACCAGATTCCAGTAGAAAACGGTGGAGTAATCGCGATGGTCGGGGTTCTTTTTCTGCACGAGGGCCGCTCCTAACCCGCCTTGTATGAAGATGTTGGAGACGGCAAGGAAGATGGCGAGCATGGCAATGGCTCCGAAATCTTCAGGCAGGAGGAGGCGGGCAAGTACCAGGTTGGTCAGGAAGTTGATGGTCAACGTTCCCACTTTCCCGATGGCACCCCACATCATGCCGGAAACCGTTTTCTCTTTTAGGTTATCTCCCATTTCCTCAATTCTCGATGGCTAAACGAATGTCTTCTTTCGTAACGTGCTCTTTTCCTAACAGATACTGAATGGTGCGGGCCTCCCTGTGCATGTCTTTTTGTAGCAAAGAGCTGGTGAGGGTAATGATGGCATCGGCAATGGAAGTATCGGTGCCGACAGCCTTTCCCAACGAGGAAAACAGTCCCAACCCGATGGGCACGTCCTCGTTGAGGTAACGGTGGTTCACCCTGGCAGGACCTTTGTTGGCGGCTTTGGAAAACGAGCGGAACACCTCCATGGCATCTTTACTTAAATCGTTTTCGTTCCGCCACTTAGCAGCATCAAAATAATTAAGGGGATCACAACCGAATGTTGTCAGCAGACGGTTTTTCTGCTGGTCGAAATCGTGGATGACCTGCAGGACCGATGGCGTGAAGGCCTCTTTGTACATCCAGAATTCACCGTGGCTATGTTCAATCCGGGCGGCGGAAAAAAGCATTCCAATAGGGTGGACAATCATGTTCGGGTTGTGGAGTGCGGATTCCAAAATGTGCTTGCGCAGGTATCGGGTGTTCTCGAATAGAGGAGAAAAGAGGCTCAGCACCCATTCAGACTGGGCAACAGGGAGCACCGAGATAGCGTTGCGCGGGTTGTAGAAGGTGATGCGGACATACAAATCCATGATCCTACCGTTGTACGCGGTGGTCTCCCATTCGCTGTACACGACGTTTTTGTGGATATATTTCTTGAAAATCAAGCTGCCCATATACCCTGGAATCAATACAATCACTTGATTGTCTTTTACATGCGGGGCGATCAACCGGGCAATCTCCTCATGACGGCAGGTGGTGGTCATGATCATGAGGATATCTGCGAAAGTGACCGCTTTTTCCACATCACGGGTGATGAAAGCCGGTTTGGCGAAAAACATCCTGCCGTGACGGGTTTCGTCCTTCACGTTGTAGCCGCCTTCCTGTTTCATCAATTCGAAAAAATCCCCATTGACAACGTCGGAAGTCTTCAGCAAGCCCACCTCAACTCCCTGTTCGATCAGCTTGGCGGCGTGTACCAAGCCGGAATTTCCGCATCCGACAATCGTGATTCTCATAAGTATATTTACTTAACTGACAAAAATACAGCAATTTACAAAATAAAGTAGTCATTCACATAAAACAACAAAAATATAATTTTTCATGTAAAAACGGACGTTTTAACAATTATTAAGAGTTGGGGATACTAAAAACGGACTTTCTTCGTTTCTTTGAACTTTCAAATTAAAATTGTATTTTTGCAGGTTTTAAAAAATAACAGTTTATAGAGAAAACGAACCTCATGGGCAAACAGAAAAAAGATGCAGCTGGCGGATGGCTCAACCCCCAGAAACCGCTTTTCCATATCTTGATGGCTATTTTGGTCACCGTTGTCCTTTTTGTGCTTACCATCCTGTTTCTCAAGCTGTTCACGCGTCACGGTCACGAAATAGAGATGCCCTCGTATGCGGGGCGGTCTGCGGAGGAGTTGACGCAGAACGGCAGGTCGGAAGGTTTTGTGTTTGTGGTCAGCGACGAACTCTACCATAGTGACGCCACCCCTGGTACTGTTCTGAAACAGAATCCTTTACCCGGGGAAAAGGTGAAGCACGGCCGTAAAGTCTATCTGACGGTTGCCGCAGCCGAACCTCCTACCATCAAGATGTTGGAATTAAGGGATTTGTCTCTCCGCCAGGCGCAAATCATGATTGAATCGCAAGGTTTGGTGCTGGATCGGGTCATCGAAAAGGCCAGCCCTTACGAGAATGTGGTGCTGGAGGTGCTCTACAAAGGGCATTCCATCGCCCAAGGCACCCCTATCAAGCAGGGTGAGAAAATCACGCTCGTGGTGGGCAAGAATATTGGGGATCTTCCCGATAGTGACAGCACACAAACCAATACTTCAGATAATTAGACAAAACCATTATAGACAAAGCTTTTTATGAGATTATCACGAATAATAAACCTCTTTCTCTTATTGTTGATACCCTTTTTGGGTGAATCCCAAGAGATTATCACAGGTGTGGTACAAAACACGGCTATCGTAAAGGAGGCGAAAAAGGGGATGCCTGCGCGGTCGAACCAGGCGGTCAAACTACCCTTTGTGGACGATTTTTCCCATTATACCGGCTATCCCGATTCCCGCTTTTGGCAAGACAACCAAGGTTTTGTCAATACAGGTTTTGCGGTCTATCCACCTACGCTCGGGGTGGTGACGTTGGACGCGTTGGACGAATACGGACGGGTGTATGCCCATGCTGCTCGCACTCCGTTTCCGGCTGACACGCTGACTTCCAATCTGATACGCTTGGACAGCAACTTTGCCCAGCATCGTCTGATGAATGCCTCGGATTCCCTTTATTTGAGCTTTTATTATCAGCCGGCCGGTGCCAGCAAAACCTATCCGGCAGGCGGTTGGGAATTAGTGGGGGATGCTCCGGAGCATTCCGACAAACTCATCCTGGAGTTCGGCTACGCGACAGGGAACACCGTTTTTGCCGGTTTTATATATGGGGAATATATCATTGGGGAAGGAGAGTATTATTCGGTGGGCGATTCTATTCCAAACCCCTTTATACCAGGAACTTACTATGTTTTCGAAAGTGGTGCTTACGCTGGAGAGACTATCCTCATGCCTTCGGACACTCTTTTTGAAGATGAGTATGTTTGGAATGAGGTCTGGTCTTCCAATGGTTGCGATGTGAGCGAGTGGGTGGCTGAAAATCCGTTGCAATATTTCAAGGAGGTGATGATCCCGATTACGGATGCTCAGTATTTTCGTGACAATTTCCAGTTCCGCTTCCGGAATTATGCCAGTATCGATATCGATTCCTGGACCGGTGGGAACATTGTGGGGTGGTCCAGCAATTGTGACCAATGGAATATCGATTATGTCAGGTTGAACATGAACCGTCGTATCAATGATCTTTATCCGAATGATGTGGCGTATGTAAGTCCTTCCATATCAACATTGAAGGAGTATCAGGCGATGCCGTGGAAACAGTACCGCCCTTCGGATATGATTACCGAATTCCATAACGATTTGAGTAATCTTTCCAATTCTGCCAAGAACACGAGCTACACTTACAATATTGTCAAAAACCACGACCAGACCATCTATGTCTCCCCGCTGAACAACGAGAATGCACAACCCTATGCTACACATGGCTTGCACGATGCACAGCATCATGTCTCTCCGTTGTTGCAGATGTCATACGAGTACGATGGCGCTGACAGTGCGGAGTTTACCATCACGCATGTCTTTTCCATGGTGGGCGTGAATGACGAGTGCAAGAACAATGACACCTCCCGTTTCCAGCAGAAGTTCTACAACTACTATGCGTATGATGATGGTACGGCAGAGGCGGGTTATTGTCTGCTTTCCACCATGGCGAATCCGCAGGCTTCCTTCGCGTTGAAGTTCACGTTGGCTGAACCGGACACGCTGCAGGCAGTACGGATGTGGTTCAACCACACCCTCAACGATGAAAATGTGGCCCCGTTCACTCTGATGGTGTGGGCGGATGATGGCGTGTGCGGAGACGGCAGCGCAGGGCCTGGTACCGTGCTCTATGAAATGCCCGCACAACTTCCCGGATTCAGTGACGATTATTTGGATTTTGTACCCTATTATTTAGACGAGCCGCTCCCTGTTTCGGGAACCTTTTATGTCGGCTTTTATCAGAATCATGATGTGCAGTTGAACATTGGATTCGACCAGAACTGCAGTGCGGAAGGGAAGATGTTTTATCGCACTGCGACCAATTGGTATCCTTCGTTTTATAAAGGAGCGCCTATGATCCGTCCTGTGGTGGGTAAGTCGTTCGACCACTCCGGTGTGAAACCTTACGCCCAATCGGACATTAAAATGTATCCTAACCCTACTTCCGGGTTGATCCATATAGAAGTTGGTGATAATGAGCAGGATATGAGTTATAGAATCCTAAATGTGTATGGGAAATGTATAGGGTCGGGAGTGTTGAATTCCAAAGCATTGTCGTTGGCCAATTATCCCGTCGGTATCTATTTCATCCAATTGTCGGCGCATGGTAAACCTGTTTTCACTGAAAAAGTAATCAAAAGATAGTATGAAGCTTAATTTGACTAGACCTTTGGTCTTTTTTGACCTGGAAACCACCGGCTTGAATGTCGGGAAAGACAAAATTGTAGAGATTTCATTGTTGAAAGTGATGCCGGATGGCGAGGAGATCAGCCGTACGGAAATCATCAATCCCGGTATCCCGATTCCTGAGGAGTGCTCCGCCATCCACGGGATCACGGATGAAGATGTGCGCGATAAACCCACTTTTGCGCAGCTTGCGGATGACCTGTTGGCGTTCATTGGCGATGCAGACTTGGCGGGTTTCAACTCCAACAAATTCGATGTGCCGTTGCTGGTGGAGGAGTTCCTTCGCAATGGTCGCCGTTTCGATTTGCGGAACCGCTATCTCATTGATGTCCAGAATATTTTCCACAAGATGGAGCCTCGCAATTTGATTGCGGCTTACAAGTTCTACTGCAACGGGGATTTGACCGACGCGCATCATGCGAGTGCGGATACGAAGGCCACATGTGAGGTGTTGAAGGCGCAACTGGCACGTTATGAAGGGGTAGAGTACACCGACAACCGTACCAAGCGCACCTACGTGCCTGTGCAAAACGATGTGAAGGCTTTAAGTTCGTTCACCACAGAACGACAGACGGTGGATTTGGCCGGTCATATCGTGATGGACGCCCAGCAGAGGGCTGTCTTCAACTTTGGAAAACACAAGGGCAGACCAGTGAATGAAGTGTTCAAGAGCGAGCCGGCCTATTACGACTGGATGATGAAGGCCGATTTTCCGCTTTACACCAAAGAGGTGATCACGCAGATTTACCACGAGGTGTCATTGGAGAAGAAGTTTGCCCGGTAATAATGGTCATCGACCATAAAAAATGCCCCGCCAGGTCCATACCAGCGGGGCTTTTTTCGTGAAAGACGGTAAATCGGGATTATTCTTTCTCCTCAAAGGAGATTTCTCCCGAGGGTCTTTTGTTCTGTTCTTTTTCCTTGCTTTTCTGGAGCTGTTTCTTGAGGGCGTCCACGGCCAGGTCAGTGGCTTCTTCAAAGGATTTGGCCGTTTTGCCGGCACGGGCGTCGTAGCCCCGGATGTTCATGCGAATGTCAACGGTCTTGTTCTCCGGCGCTTCGGTGTTCTCCAGTTTCAGCGCAACATCGGCACCCATGATGCCGTCGTGCAGTCTGTTCAGTTTCTCCACCTTTTCGGTGATGAAGTTTTCCAATTTCTGATCCGTTTTGAAGTGTACGGAATTGATGTTAATTTTCATAAAAACCTCCTTTTAATTTATGCTCGTGGATGAGCTTGTTGATAAATGGACTTCAATTGTTCGATGGAATTGTGCGTATATACCTGCGTGGACGCCAGCGAGCTGTGGCCCAATATGGTCTTGATCGCGTTGAGGTCAGCCCCGTTGTTGAGCATGTGAGTGGCAAAGGTGTGCCTGATCACGTGGGGACTGCGTTTGTCGATGGTGGTTACCATATCCAGATATTTTCGTACAATTCTATATACTGCCTTCGGATAAAGTTGCTTTCCGTTAGCGGTTACAAAAATAAAATTATTTTCGGTTCCGTCAAAAAATTTTTTTTGCAAGTTATCCAAATAGTTTGTCAATAACTCAGACAATCTATTTCCAAACGGAATAATCCGCTCTTTATTTCGTTTTCCCAAAACTTTTATTGTATTGTCTTGGAAATGAATGTCTTGCATTTTGATGTTCAGAAGTTCGGAGAGTCGCATTCCCGTGGCGTAGAAGAGTTCGAGAATGGTGCGGTCACGCAAACCATCAAAGGTTTCTTCGAAGGGAATGTCGTCGAAGAGATGCTCCATATCGCGTTGGTCCACGTATTGGGGCAGCTTTTTGGCCAGTTTCGGGGAGTGGATGGCGAGGGTGGGATTGATGGATAATTCTTTGATTTTCAATTTATAACGGTAGAATGCCTTGACAGCACTGATTTTCCGGCTTACCGATTTTGCCTGCAGCGATTCGTCCTCCAGAAGGGAGATTACCCATGTTCGGATATCCCCGCTATGAACATCCGACAGTTGATGAATCTCCAATTTTTCTTCCAAGAAGTTGAAAAATTGGGCCAAATCCCCCTCGTATGCGGTCACTGTATGGGGCGATACCCGCCGTTCGTATTTCAGATAGTCGATGAAATCTTGGTAGGTCATGGGTTAGAGGATTACACGGTTAGAGGGTTAGGGGTAAAAAAAAACAGGGATGCGTCCCTGTTTCCTTGTGATTGGCAGAACCGTCTGTTATTCGTTTTCAGCGGCGCGGAGCTGCTGGACGTAGATGGCTTTGCGCAATTGCTCCCGTCTGATGACGCTCTTTTTGGTGAATTCCTGACGGGCGCGGATTTCTTTCTTCACGCCGATCTTGTCGAATTTCTTTTTCAGTTTCTTGAGCGCTTTGTCGATGGACTCGCCTTCTTTAATGGGAACAATAATCATAAAAAATACCTCTTTCTTTAATTGGTGAATAATAATTTTTTGGGCGGCAAAAATACGATTTTTTTGATATGCTCAACCTGTTGATGTGATTTTTATCTCAAGCAAAAAAAGGATGCCCGAAGACATCCTTTTTATTGCTTGTTGGAGACAATCGGTTAGCACTCCACGATGGTGCACCAGCCGTGTTTGTCCTCGATTTCGCCGTATTGGATACCCATGAGGGTCTCGCGCATTTTGATGGACCAGGGACCGGGTTTGCCGTCTTTGGAGATGACATATTCCTTGCCGGTCTCTCTGTCCTGAATCTTGTGGATGGGGGAGATGACGGCTGCGGTGCCGCATGCACCGGCTTCTTCGAAGGTGTCAATCTCGTCAAGTCTGACGTGGCGTCTTTCAACCACGAGGCCGAGGTCCTCAGCGATGGTGCGGAGGCTCATGTTGGTGATGGAGGGCAGGATGGAACCGGAATCCGGGGTCACATACTTGCCGTCCTTGATGCCGAAGAAGTTGGCGGGACCAGCTTCGTCGATGTACGTTTTCGTCTTGGCATCGGCGAAGATAGAAGCGCTGAAGCCTTCCTTGTGGGCGCGTTCGCCAGCGCGGAGGGAAGCGGCATAGTTGCCACCGACCTTCACGTGACCGGTACCCAGGGGAGCTGCGCGGTCGTAATCCTTGGCAATCTGCATGTCGGTGGGTTTGAAGCCTTCCTTGAAGTAAGGACCGACAGGCATCACGAAGACGATGAAGAGGTATTCGTCAGCGGGTTTCACACCGATGGTGGCGCCGGTGCCGATTAACAGCGGGCGGATATAGAGGGAACCCTCGGTGCCGTAAGGCGGAATATACTCAGCATTGGCTTTGATGACCATCTCCAATGCATCGAAGAACAGTTTTTCAGGGATGGGAGCCAGCATGATCGTGTCGGCAGAGCTGTTGAGACGTTTCCAGTTCTCTTCCCAGCGGAACAAGCGCACTTTACCGTCTTTGCCGCGGAAGGCTTTCATACCTTCGAAAGCTTCCTGACCATAGTGCAGGCAAGAAGCTGCCATGTGCATCGGAATGTATTCGTCAGAAGACAATTCCAGTTTTCCCCATTCGCCGTTTCTGAAATAGCAGCGGACATTGTAGTCGGTTTTCATGTAACCGAAAGAGAGGTTTTTCCAATCGATATTTTTCATAAAAAATGTATTTGATTAGTTGTATTTATACGATTAATAAGCTGTCAACGGAATATTTGCTCAGTTTTTTGCGGGCTTTGAGGGCTTCCAGTTCCATAAGGAAGAGCAAATGGATGTTTTTCGGGTGGAAGTGGTTCACAAGGTTGACGGCGGCGGACATGGAACCGCCGGTTGCCAAAACGTCATCGACGATAAGCACGTTTTGACCCTCCTCCATCGCGTCGGTGTGGATTTCCATCGTTGCGCTGCCGTATTCCAGCAGATAAGACTCTTGGTAGGTCTTGAACGGAAGCTTGCCTTTCTTGCGGACGGGCACGAACGGCACGCCTAATTGCAGGGCGAGACAGGTGCCGAAGAAGAAGCCGCGAGACTCAAGAGCAACCACCACATCAGGTTGGTACTTGTTGGCTATCAATAACATAGCGTCGATAGTTTCGCGGAAAGCGGCAGCGTCATTGAGCAAAGTGGTAATGTCATAGAACTGAATTCCCGGTGTCGGAAAGTCAGGTACAACACGTATTTTTTCCTTGATATTCATCACTTTTTTGTCCGAAAAAATTTTGCACAAAAGTACACTTTTTTTTAAAACAAAAAAGGTGTCCGTGAACGAACACCTTTTTTTCAGATATTTTCGAAAA
>Ga0265299_10006485_pt1 | contig 10643 bp, 8 predicted proteins | sample AusTroGonzalo_MG_4_FD_193485 | JGI IMG/M metagenome (GOLD analysis project Ga0265299, IMG submission 193485) | Bovine rumen microbial communities from tropical cattle in Woodstock, Queensland, Australia - Gonzalo_02 | ecosystem: Host-associated > Mammals > Digestive system > Stomach > Rumen ...
CTTTGAACACCTTTTGGAAAATCGATAAACCCCGGATGACCCTGGGATATTAATTTCGTCAAAGCAATAATGTCATTTTTGGAAAATTGCAGTGGACCAGTCTGTGATAGAGGTTTTATAGTTTTGATATCAAATTTATTTAATGCGTTTTCAAAACTTCTATCCATATTGCCACTCCTATGCTCTCAGCATACTATAAATCGCCTATTTTGTCAAATTTCCTATTAAATTCGCTGGTGGAACAAACAAATAAATCATGACAAAATTAAAGAAAATTTTTAGTGAATATGGTTTTAGTCACAGTGGAATATAAAATGTTTAATAAATGGACTTTTGATAATGATGAATTATTTGATTTAGTGACGTGTGGTAAAAAACATGGAACGTGCTGTTTATACGATACAGATATGTTGGAATTAAATGAATTTGCAGTGTGCTAGTTGCCTTATCTTATCCGTTTTATTTCCACCCCGACAACTTGTTCACGGACTAATTCTTCATAGGACATAAATTTGGTAATTGTGTCCATCAGTTCATCTAAATTGCGGAACCCGGAACGTTTTATATCAATCTTGTTAAACAAAGATTGAAAATCTGGGGCAATATGCATATTCAAAACCGCGCAGATGATATATTGATCTGGATTTTCTGCATCAAAAAGTAAAAATTTATCGCCAATTTTTATTTTTTTGCGTTTGTCATCATAAGCCCGCAATTCAATATCTTTTGCCCCAGATTTTATCAATTCAAAATACTTGTGCCGCACACTCATAGAAAACCGACAATCTATATTCGGCAAAATATGTTTTGCAAAAAATGCCAGCATGTCATCAATTTTAATAATATTTGGATTGACCAATTCCGCGGCATCTAACCATACAACAGATATCTTTTCATCACGGTTTTCACAAAATTTTAAATTGATGTTGTTCGTTTCTTGGGTGATAAAATAATGATGTTCTTCGAACCAAGCACCACGTTTTTCTGCTCGTTCTTGGGAAGTGTGCTTAAAAGAATATGGAACGGGAATTTCGGTGATCAAATCTAATATTTTTAATGACTGTGTACCTAATTCTTCTGTTAATTCACGACGTAACGCAGTTTTGAAATTTTCGCCATCATCTAATCGGCCACCAATCGGCCCATAATTATTTGAGCCATAATCTAGCAGTGCAACTTGTGTTTTCCCATTTTTTACATGAACAGGAATAACATAAGCAGAAAAACTTTTATCTTTTAACATGGTTATTTTTTTCGCGTTTTTGGTCCGCAGACATATTAAACAATTTGTTTATAATCTACATTGATATTAACCCATCACCGCACAAAATCAAGATGTTTGTTTTTATTAGTATCACACCACAAATATACAAACAATTTACCTAACACACTAATTTAATGTATGCCATTTTTGTATTGTAGTGCCACCAGATATAGTCGTAGAACAATGTTTTGAACCACCTGGCTGATTATGATCATTCCAAGGCGCAGATTTTGAACTGGGCATACACCAATTACGTATCGCAGGCTTCACACCTGTTACGTGGATTGCGGAACCGTTGCTGTATGCGACGCGCCAATCAAGATTAGAAGACAAAGGCATTTTACAATTCATTTCATAAAAACCGTCACCATCTACATTAAACGGTGGATGTTTGGCACCTGAACCATCTCCATGTTGACAACATCCACTCAGTGCGCCTTCTTGCGGGCAAGTAAATGGTTGTTCTACATCGACATATTTACGTATCATGCCACAACCTTGGTATTTATAATTTTCAGGGCAACTGCGTGAATCTTGACCCGCCCATCCGGTTCCTTGGCAAAACCAGTGTAAAATTTCTACAAAACAGCGACCGTTTTCATAAGTCCCGGCACGTTTTACACATTTTGTACAACGGGTCTGTTCCGCCCCAGATAATGTGTTACATCTTTCTGTTTTTCTAATAATATTTGCATCATTGTTCGTGTGATTTGTGCAAGATTGCGAGTCATGAACGGACGATTGTTGGGTCGGCGTATAACTAACTGGCAATCCTGGATTGCCAGGGGTTTGACTCGGCACCATTGGATTTGCCGGGGGCAAGGTGGGTGGTGTGGTTGTTGATGAAACAGGCTTGTTCGGTGTTACGGATGGATTTCTCGTGTTATCCGTTGGTTTTGGTATTTCTACGGGTGTTTTTTGTTCGTCTGCGATAATGATATACTGATAGTTTTGCGTATTTTCAAAAGGCCGATAACCATCTGCAATTACTTCATTGCGGGTTTGCTGGGGCAAATCTTGAAAAGTCCCTGGAAATCCTGTTGGTAATAAATCACCCCATGCCACAGCGTGGATAAATAAAGCCGGACAAAAAACAATAAAAAATCTCTTCACAATGTTATTATTTTACCACAAAAAGCAATTTTTTATAACTTTTTATTTGCCCGTATCTCAGTTAAACAACTGGATACGGTTTTACAAAAAATATGCCAAAATTTAGCAATCTACCAACCGACACACGGACCAGACTGTTGATTTTTAGCGGATTCTATAAGGTATTTTGTCCTGAACAACGGACTATTCCGTGTGTCCCAGAGTATTTGTTATAAAAATCGCTAGTTTTGAATTTAAAAACTGCCCCGTATTTAATCAATTTTCCGCAGATTCCCGCACTATTTAACTTGTGTAATCCAGACGCCCAACCGACACACCCATTAACAGCAAATTGGAAGGTGTAATAAAAATCTTCTGTATACCGCAGAAATCTGGGATTTTTTGTGTGTAATTTGTGTAATGACACACGGACCGGTGTAGAAATATGTAACTTTGTGATTGGTTCTAATGTAATTAAATCGCGCTAAATTCATACAATTTTTGCGAATTTTTCGTAACGAAATCGTATACGAAATCGACCACGATATCGTCACGATTTCGTTGGTCAAAAAGTTTATTTCTTTTTGTTATATTTTATAAAGTCGTTCAAAGGTTTGCCGTTTTTGGTTCGCCAGTAAAACTTTCCGTTGCATGCTCCACCACCAACAAATACACCTGCCGAAGAAGGAGAAGCAAATTCTAAATTTTTGGTGGTTTTACCATCTTTTATATAGTTGGCATATGCCGTACGCAGGCGTTTAACCATGCCACTGTGACTATATATTTTTTTATCGATGTATGATCCTTTCAATACTATGTAACGTTTACCGTCCTTGACGATCATTGTGGCATCAGTTGTATCACGGGCAAATTTAAATTTTTCATTTGTACTAACCGTATATTTGCCTTTTTTGTGAAATTTAGCAGGTTGTTTTTGACCAGGTTCAACCAAATCTCCATCAATATCATCTGGAAAATTTAGTTCTGCATCTTCGATCAAAGAGGCATAACTATTCAAGGTTTTGACAGCTTTTTGAGGAGTTATGTTAAAAAATTCACGTTTTGGATTTACCCTTTTGTCTGCAACATCAGTTAAAATATCGTGCACTTTCTTTTCAAGTTCTTCGTATTGAGAGGTCTTTACAGTTGCGTATATTTCAAAAGGTAAAGGAACCGCTGTGTTATATAGTTGTTTAGAGCGCACATTTACTTCTTTTGAGCTTTTGCCGATTTTAACCCAGTCCTCTTTAAAGCTTCGGTTGGTTAAAATATATACATAACCTTTAACTTTTGATTTCTTGACCATATTTAAGACCTTTATCTAACGCTGGTAATTATATCACATAAAGGAAAAGAAGTCCAATAGCTACAAAACCATATTAAAAGTTACTTATTTAAAATTCGAGATAAAATCCATTTTATCGAAATAATCTTTCCTGAATTTCTCAAGATCAAACTGTGTCGCTGTGTCTACATCGGCAGGTGGTTCTTTCCAAGCTGCATTACGTTTAGAATTGGTTATAACGGCTACTCTGCCATTATTTTGTGCCATAGATCGGGTTCCTGTTTCGTGATCTTGTATTTCAACAAGCCAAGTAAGCGGATGTTTTTGAGATTCTTCTGCAACAAAAAAACGATCTACATTATCGTGTATAACTACAATATCGTTTTGCCCATAAGATTCTATTGTTGAAAATCCCCGTATTTCTGGAACTTTTGGGACGATGGTACGATCTAAACTCTCAAACATATGGTCTGCGTCGTCTTTATAAATAGCTCGTGCAATAGAAGTATCTGTTTTACTTGTGTTATAAATATGTTTTAATAAGCCCCCGTGTTGACCATAAACTTTATCGGAAGAAGATCGTAGCTTATTATATATCTCCAAATCAAATTCATGTAAGCATGTCAAAAACACAGCTAAATCAGGCGAATATAATTCGTTATGGTTTAAAATGTATTTTGAAAACAGAACCAACCTGTCACAAACCTGTTCCATTTGACGCAAAGAAAATTTAAACCATATACTGTAGGCCGAAAAATAGCGTTTAATAATGTCTGCAGAAGTTTGAGTTTTGTTATATTCTCGTTCTTTTTGTAGAGTCGGGTCGTTGTTAAATTGTCGTAATTCCATGTCTTTTAAAACCGTTTTGAACACCAAGTCTTTTTTGTTTTCTTCGATTTGTTTAATAACGGTTGCCAAACCAGATTTTTCATACAAAAAATTGGTAAATTTTACTTTATCTGGATCTGGCAATATAAAAGAATTATTTATAAATTTACGTTTGTATCCATCAAAGTTTTTGGTTCCGAATAAAGTTTCTACAGAATTTTTTAGTTGTTCTTCATCAATAGCCAAGACAAATACAAAACCAGGTATATCAAAAAAGTGTTTTAAAATTTCTAAAGTTTTAACGGCGTAATCTGGGCGGCAACGATCTAGTTCATCGATTATGATAACGATTGGTTTAGTCGTTTCTTTTGCCCAATTTTCTAAGAAGGTCTTTAATTTATTTAATTCTTCTTCAAATTGTTCGTACTCAGTGTAAATAGTATTATCTTTTGTATTCTTTTTCAGGTTTTCATGGCAGTTTACCATCTTTTCGCCATCAATAACGATTTTGCCAAACAGCGGGGCATTTGCTTCTATAGAGATACCGGCCACTATTGTTTTAAATGCGTTCAAAAGTTTGGTTGGGTTTGGAAAGATTCCATGTGTAGTAGAACATTGAGTATACGTCTTTTGCAGGTTAATGAGCAACGGTACTAGAGGATTTTCATAAAAATCCATTTTCCATATATTCAACATCGATACAGGTATGCCATCTTGTTTCAGGACATCTTGCAATTTTTCACAGAAAAATGTTTTTCCAATACCAAATTCAGCAGAGATGGAATAAACTTTGGAAGTACCTTTTTCAATATATTTTTCTTGTTTCAGAATATGTGCGAAACCAATGACGTTTTCTTTGATGTCAAGTCGATCATCTTTCCAGGTGTCTTTTTCTAACTCGTTAACTTCAGTCATAATTTGCCCTTTTTGCGAATATTATAGTCAAATTATTCAATATATCAATATGATAAAGGTATTTAACAATGTTCTCTTGACTTTATCCCTTGTTTTGGGCTATGTTTTTATAAAGAAAAGGAAGGTTGGATATGGCAGATCTTGCAACAAAAAAGCAACATTATATTAAAGAAATCAATAAAATAGCCAAAGAATCATTTAATGATGAACAAAAAGAGTTGGTTCGTGGCATATTGGATAATGCTACTGAGGCAAATATTGATAGTGTTTATACTTTCGTAACCCAGCGTGTAAAAACTGGTTTTGTTTTTGATGCAGCACCAGAGGTTGCACATAACTGTATATCTTTATGCGAACGTGATAATAAAAAAAGTTTTGGTAATGAATCTGGTGTTCATCATAAGTTAATAATAGGCGAAAATTATGATGTATTGAAAAATCTTGTCGCAACGTACACTAAAAATGGGAAAGGGTTGGTTGATGTCATCTATATCGATCCGCCATACAATACAGAAAAAACCAGTGAAGATGGTAATGATTATAAAACAGAAATAACATCAGAAAAGTTTATTTATCGAGATAAGTTTGGTCGTACTGGATGGTTGAATATGATGAAAGAACGACTTGAATTAGCCAGAAAGTTATTGTCCGAAAAAGGCGTAATATTCATAAGCATAGATGATAATGAACAGGCGCATTTAAAGGTTTTATGTGATGAGATATTTGGTGAAAACAATTTCGTTACTTCTATACCAAGATTGACAGGTAGTCAACGCTCTGGACAAGAAAAATATATGAATGTATCACACGACTATATCATTTGTTATTCAAGAGGCGAACGATTTGCGAATGTTATAGATAGAGACATTGAGGGAAAAAGTATACAACAAGATAAAATAGGGTCTTTTATAGTCGGTGATACCAAGGCTATTTTAGCCGCTGCTTCACAGGGATATTCTAAGGGTGGAGATTATGACTTTGAATATAATGGCAAGTTATATAAACCTGTTGATTCTAATGGTAATAGAAATAGATGGTTGTGGACGAAAGACCGAATGAAGGCTGCCGCTAAGTTGGGAATTTTGGTAGAAACAAAGAATACTTTACGTATGCAAATATATCTTGATAAAAGATTTGATGAACAAACAAATACTATGCAGGATAAAGATATAAAATTGATTTTACACACAGCAGATTTTATGACAAAAGAAAGTTATACAAATCCAACAGGAACCAAAGAATTAGAAAGTATTATGATGAGGAAGAAGTCTTTTGATAATCCAAAACCTGTTGAGCTTATAAAGAAATTGATAAGTTTAAATCCAAGTAGCGATTCTATAGTTCTTGATTTCTTTGGGGGATCCGGAACAACGATGCAGGCAGTAATGGAGCTGAATGTTGAAGATGGTGGAAATCGTCAATGTATTTTAGTGACCAATAATGAAAACAACATTGCGACGGATATAACTTATGAACGAATTTATCGAGTTGTTAATGGCAAGGGGACTAAGAAGGAGACGTTTGACTGGATTTATCGTGATGATAAACCCTATCTAGCTGATAATTATGTTGATGTTTTTAATACAAAGTCTTATGAGTTGCAAATTGATGATTATGATAAAGCTCAGGAATTGTTAGATAAAGCAAAATTAGAATTTAAAAAATTAAACCCTGATTATGAGTTTCATGAACTAGATATTTATAATCAATTAGCAAGTTTAAAACCATATAAGAAGAATTGATATGTTACTAACAAGTTTGCAAACGCAGAAAGTTGAAGAGATAGTAAATCATTTTAATAATGGTGATAGACGTGTCGATTTTAAGGCACCTACTGGAAGTGGAAAAACGTTGATGGCCACTGGTGTGATTTCAAAGTTGATAAACACCAATTCTGATAAAAAATGGATATTTATAATTGCTACAATTTCCAGTAGTGATTTGCCAGAACAGTTCGAAAGAAAAATAAATGAGTACAAGGGTGATTTAGAGTTTAATGATTTTGATGTAGAGTATATATCTTCTCCATCCAATAGCCAATCAGCCAGAACACCAAAAGACATGCAGGTTCAGATAAAACCAGAAGCAAATAAAGTGTTTATATTTGGTAAGGCGACCTTTGGGCGAAATAGGATTATAACGGAGCAAAAAATTATAGATTCTTTTGTTCAAGAATGTAAACAGCAAGGGTATACGATTTGTTATATTCGGGACGAGGCACATATAGGGGCATCAAAACTTTCAAATTCGGATATTGCGACTTTTGAAGGTTTGATGGACGAATATGCAGACTTTATTTTGAAAATGACAGCCACGTTGAATTTGCGTGATACCAGTACAAAAAAAGTAGAATTAACAGAACGAGACCTGAACAATCCAGAAAAAAATGATGGAAAATGGTTGATTAAGACGACACCTGTTCCTTTGCATAACGATAATATTGATGATGGGGATTTGCTTGATGGGGCTGTAGATAAATTTAAAGAAATCAAAGATGATTATAGCAAGTTAGATTGTATTATTAAGCCAGCAATGCTTATTCAGGTTGATAATGAACCCACTGATCTTGATGCAAAACAGGTATTTAATGATACGTTGGAAATGATAAAAGACAAGTTGTCTGCGGCTGGGTTATCTTGGGTTAAATATTTTGGTAGCTCTGATAAAGAAGCAAGTAATGTTGATAACGATAATTTTACATTAGATAAGATTACAAGAAATAATGATACAACGGATTGTATTATATTTAAAATTGGACCGGCAACAGGATGGGATATCCCCAGAGCTTGCATGTTGTTACAATTAAGAAATGTATGTTCAACCAATCTGAATATTCAAACTGTCGGCAGAATTAAAAGGAATCCATATCCTGGACTGGAACAGAACCCTGTAACTGATAAATATTATCTGTATTCTAATAATCCAAGAGACCCAGAAAGTGATGTCTCTGTATATGAATATAACGTAAAAGATAACTTTACGAAGGAAGAGTTTGCTTCGATTGAGATAAAGAAGGATAAAGATCTGTTTGATAAGACGAAAGTTAAATCAGAGGTAGTTAAATTCCTTGATACTAAATATAATGATATCCTTGTTAAAATAAATGAATCATTCAAAGATAATGTTTATGCAAATATTCAAAAGAAGATAATTATAAAATCTCCAATTCTGTTGTTAAAAACATTAAGAGTTATGTTGTCTGGTCTGAAACCTTATCAAAAGCAAGTTTTTAATGTGATCGAGAAAGAATATAAAAACACGAAATTGAAAGATGTCAAATATCAAACATTGCAGATTATATTGTTAAGTCACTTTATGAAAGAAATAAATGATATTGTTCAGCGTTGTATAGAAAACAATATAAAGTATCAGTTGGTTATGCATAGATTAGATAAGAATGTTTATCAAGAAATAGTGTCTGGTGATACAGATAGAGAAAAAGTTGTGACAAGTAATTACTTGTTTGATATTAAGAAAAATGGCGAAAACTCCGATAAACAATATCTAGATTCGACCAATGAAGAAGTTGTGTTTGAAAAAATCAAAGCATTTATTGAATTTGTTCCAGAACACCTTAAGGTGTGGGCCAAAAACCAAATCTCTGGGAACGTATATGGGGAATACCTTGATGAAAATAAGTATTTTAAGCATAGCTTCTTTGATTTTATATTGAAATACAACAATGGGGCCTTGTTATACATTGAGGTTAAGGGTAACGAGAGTAACGATATAGATAAAAATAAAACAGAATTATTAAGAACGGCTTATGCAGATTATTTTAAGAATGAAAGACACGATCTGTTTCAACAAAAAATAATAATCTGCCTGGCAAAAGTTAAGGACGGACAAATCACACCAGAGGTGTTTTATGATAAAACATTGTTAAATTTGCCGGACGGAATAACATTTCCTAACTTGTTGCAACAAGTCGGACAATTGTGATGATAATGAAGGTAGGGCATATTGGAATGGCTAAAAATAATATAGATTTTTTTGCTAAAAAGAAGCCTTGGTCTAGAACAAAAGATGAATTATTGTCTTCGTATTTACCTCAGTATTTCGCTAAAATATTGTATACTCGTAAAGAGGTTGTATATATAGATTGCTTTGCTGGGAAAGGAAGATTTGATGATGGGTCGGATGGGTCTCCGATCCTATCGTTAAAATTGAGAGATGCGGCGCTACAAAGATGCGTAATTCCATTTCATAAAGGTATTAAGTCTGTGTTTATAGAGTTGGAACACGGAAATGAGTTAAGGTCGAATTTAAAAGGATTTTCAAACGTTTATGTAATAGACGGTAAATATGAAGATAACATATTCAAATGTCTGATAGGTACCGAAAACAAAAATGTTTTTTTATATATGGATCCGTATGGTATCAAAGCCTTGAACTTTTCTCTTTTGGCTCAGATAGCAAGAATAAAAAACAATTCAATTGAGATGTTAATCAATTTAAATACATTCGGATTTATAAGAGCGGCATGTAGTGCTATGAAGGTAGAAACTAGCCTTGATGGGGATTTTTTAGAAGATTTAGAAGAGGCAAATCCTACAAAAATAGATACTTCTGAACAATCTCTCGAGTTGCTGGACCAAATAGCTGGCGGTAAATATTGGCGAAAAATCATAATAAAAAATAAAGATAAGAACGGTAAATGCAATGGAATACAGGCAGAAAAAGAATTTTTCGAAATATATCGACAAAAACTTAATTACTTATTTTTGTATGTTCTAGATTTAAAAGTATGCGTAAAAGATAATGGTTATCCTAAGTATAGATTGGTTCATCTAACCAATCATTTTGATGGTTGCATGTTAATGGCAGAAAATATGATGAATCGAGCAAAAATACATATTCAAGAGGTTCATCATAAAGGAAAAATAGGTCTGTTTGATGAACAAATAAATACAAATGGTGAATTTATATATTTCGATGATGTAAAAGATAAAGTGGTAAATTTACTCGTACAATACGATAAAGAAGTAAGATTAAATCAATTTTTAGCAGATTTTTTTACAAGGTATGGTGTTATTTGTAAAATTAAAGACATCAAAGACGCCCTGCAGGCCTTGTACGAAGACAAAAGAGTTAATATCTTAAGGAAGGAAAGACAACAAGATAAATGGGTATTGTGTAATAAAAACTTTAGAGGCGAAACACCAAATAAACATATATTGTTAAAATACATAAAATGAGAAAAGTGGTAGGATATATTGAACGTAAATCCATGCTCTACAAGACTGGTGTAGAGTATGG
>Ga0265299_10006487_pt1 | contig 10642 bp, 7 predicted proteins | sample AusTroGonzalo_MG_4_FD_193485 | JGI IMG/M metagenome (GOLD analysis project Ga0265299, IMG submission 193485) | Bovine rumen microbial communities from tropical cattle in Woodstock, Queensland, Australia - Gonzalo_02 | ecosystem: Host-associated > Mammals > Digestive system > Stomach > Rumen ...
TTCAAAGTTTTGGCATTATCCATCTCTTATTTTATCTTCTTATTGACCCCCTTATTAATCGTTAGTGTGATTTTGTATAAAACTAAATATAAAACCATAAGGCCATCAGTCAAAGATGTTGACTTTAAAGAATCGAGATCAGTTATTAAAACTGGATTCAGTTTTTTTGCTGTTCAGTTAGGTAATTTATTTTTGTGGTCACTTAATGAATTCATTATTTTATTCGTTTTCGAGTTTAAATCTGCTTATGTTACAGAATATACTGAGTATTATAAATTATACTCTCTATTTCCTTTATTATTAGGTACGGTTATTCAGCAACCGATATGGGCAGCAATTTCCAAAGCAAACGCTGAAGGAAACAAAAAACGCATTAACCAACTGATCTTCTTTTTGCTCGTAACATCTGTCGGTATAATTTTATTTAATCTTCTACTTTCGTTTGTTCTCCCCTTTGTTTTTGATTTGTGGTTAGGTTCTCTCGCTCCTAATGTTACAAGCGGGAAGTTAATTGCGTTTATTTTGTATTCTGTTATTTATACAACATCGCTGACATTCGTAATAATTCTTAATGCTTTTTCTTTATTTAAAACTCAGATTATTTCTGCGATTATGGGAATAGTGGTAAAGACACCTTTAATTCTTCTTGCATTAAATATTTTTCATTTTAATATTGGGTGGGAAATTGTTCTTTATGCTAATTTAATTTGTTATTTACCAATTTTCTTATTTGGTTTATTTGAAATAATAATACATATTAGGGCGAAGTATTATCGGGGGGCTCACAATGAAAAAGTTTAGTAAGAGGAGTTGGTTGGTTGTTTCTTATGCATATTTAATTCTTGTTCCCGTAATTTTTTCTATAGTTATGTGTTTTTCTGGAAAACTAATTCCGTCAAATTATAATGAAACGTTGATTAAAAATATTGTCAACGATGTTTCTGATTCATCACAACAATTTGTTTTAACGTTAGACAGCAAACAAGAAAAAATTAAGAAGTGGGATACTTTCTCCACCTTTTTTAACAGAGATTTTTATGGTTATAATACTCTTTTTAGAGTCGGTAAAAATAATTACAGCGTTACGTTAAAAGACGAGCAAAAGTTTGATGTCTTGATTTCTGATATTGAACAATGTGATATAACAAATAATGGAAAATGGAATTACTCTGCTCTTTTTACAAAAATATCGATGGAAGATTTCCGAGAAGATAGCATTATTATTAGTGATACTTTAGCGTCCTCTTACTCAATAAGCGATGGCGATCAAATAAAATTTCTTTTTAATGATGAACTAATCTCGTGCACAGTTTTAGGTGTTTACGATAGTTCATATAGTATTGGCAGTTACTTGAATACAACTTATGCTGAGATTGGTGCCCAAACTCCCCTTTGTTTTATTTCGCGGAGCGTTTTCAACAAACTTTCTTACGAATCCTATAAGTGTTTTTTAAAGATTACTTGTGAGCCGAGATTTATTGATAGTACATACCTTGAGCTCGAACCTCTTTTATCGTTGAATAGTATTAAGCTTATTATAGATGATTCTTTATCTGTTAATAGTTTGTCCATAAACGATAAAAGTCTTAACGACTATCAAATATCGCTTTTAGGTATTAGCAATTCAGAAAAAAATACAAAATTAATTTTCTTTTTTTCGTTTATTGTAGTTGTTTTTGTGTTTAATTGTTTTATAACAGTTCGTTTGCTAAGAGATATTTGTTGGAATAATGATTTTTTCTATAATCACTGCGTTCCTCTTTGTTTCTTATATTGTTGTTTTGTTTTAGCATGTTCTCTCGTTTCTGCTTTTGCACTAAAGAAAATGTTTTTCATTACTTTCGTCGGTAACATTAGTACATATCATTCATTAAAATTATCTTTAATAGTATTATCTACAATTACAATCTTTTATTTGTTGCTTGTCTCGATTGCAATTAGTTTTTTCTATAAAAAAAGAAGAAGAGAGCTCTCACAGCAAAGAAAAATACAATTAGCTAAGTTCCGCGAAAGTGCTGAGAAAATAATTTTTGTAACAGGTTCATTAAGCCGCGGTGGAGCCGAGAAAGTGATTGTTGAATTAGCAAATTTCTATGCTTCATTAGGTAAAAAGGTCGATATTGTTATTTTGCTAAACAATAAGGTTGACTGGGAATTGCATGAGAATGTCAATGTTATAAATTTTACTGGAAATACATCATCTAGGATCAAAAGAATTGGGTATTGGTTAAAAAAAATGAGGTGCTACTTTAAAGAAAATAAGTATTCGACAATCGTCTCCTTCCTCGTTAGAGTTAATATTTTGGTTTTATTAAGTGCAAATTCCAATGAACATAAAATAATTATTTCAGAAAGGAACGATCCACGTTTTGATGGCCGAAATTTTTTGGTCGATTGTTTTACTAATTTCCTTTATCCAAAAGCTGATACTATTGTGTTTCAGACAAAGGAATGCATGGAAATGTTTACACAACAAATTCAGAATAAAGGCATTGTCATTTCGAACCCTATAAAAATTAAAGAATATGCATCTCCTGAAAGTTTTTCTGAAAATCTTTTTATATCTGCAGGACGAATCTCTAAACAGAAAAATCAGATCACAATGATTAAGGCAATGAAATACGTTGTTTTAAAACATCCAGATGCAAGGCTTGAAATTTATGGTGATGGTGATTTAACCTCAAAATTAAAAATAGAAATTATTAGAAATAACCTAGAAAGGAACGTATTTATATTTCCTAATACAAGACAGATTAATTCTAAAATCCTTCAATCCGCGGCATACATCTGTACATCTTTATATGAAGGTATGTCAAATTCTTTGATGGAAGCATCTTTTGCAGGGGTTCCTTGCATTACGACTCCTTGTCTTGGTACAGACTTTATAATAGAAGGAAAAAACGGCTTTTTTATAAAAACCTATGATGCAAAAGGATTAGCTATTATTATCAATAAACTCCTGGAGGATCGAGAGTCATTAATTAATTTGAGAAAACAATCCTACAATATTGCGCAAAATTCTGATTTGCAAGATGTTTACTATGAATGGAAGAGATGTATTGAAAATGAGTAAAAAAGGAACATTATATGTAATTGGATCTGTCTCTTTTCCGAGAGAGCATGCTGGAGCATCGCGGTTAATTGAATTTTCAGATATTTTAAAAAACAGTTTTGATAAAATCATTCTTGCTGGAAAATTTGAGAATAAACCACACGAATATTACAAATTCGAAGACAATATTTACTTTCTTCCGTTTCATACAATTTCTATCAAGAATATTTTTGATAAAATTCAGCTATTATTTTTTCCGCACAAACTATTCTTAGACGACTTAATTAAATGTATTGAAACCAATAATGTCACACATATCCTTATTTATAGTGTTCTTCCATCATATTCTGTTAGGAGAGTACTTAAAATTGCAAAGACGCATAACATTAAGATTGTCTTCGATGTTGTTGAATTCCAATCATTATCAGAGCAAACATTATCGACAACTTTTTCTTTTTACTTACCTAATTTGATTTTGAATAAATATTTAATTAAAAAACAAGATGTAATTACTATTTCCTCATATCTTCAAAATTATTTTATGCTAAAAGGATGTCGAACTATCACAATACCATTTATTTTTAATTCTTCAAAAAAACCTGCACCAATTATTAATAATACAAATGATTTAAGTATCAAAATCCTTTATGCAGGTTCTCCTAATAAGTCAAAAGATTTAATTCTTAATTGTATTAAAGGATTGTCGCTGTTGCCGGCGAACATAATGAGGAATTTTAAATTTTTCATTGCGGGTCCTGAGGAGATAAAGATTAAGAGATTAATACCCGAAAAAATTTATAAGAACATTCAAAAACAAGTTATCTTTTTAGGGCGGATCTCTAATAATGATGTAATTAAGCTATATAATAGTTGCGATTTTTCTGTTCTTTTGCGAGATGAGAAAAAAAGATTGGCAAAAGCAGGGTTTCCAACAAAAGTTTCTGAATCACTTGTTCATGGTGTGCCTGTCTTATGCAATTTGTCATCAGATTTAGATAAATATTTAATTGATGGTGTGAATTCTGTTATTGTACATGGTCATTCAGCTAATGATTTTAAAAATTCGCTTTTAAGTGTCTCAAAAATGTCACGTCAAGAATTGAATAGCATGAAAATTAACGCGAGAAAGCTGTTTGAAGAGAAACTAGACTCATCACTGTTTAAAAAAGATCTGATAGATTTTTTTGATAATTAAGAAGATTAATAAAACAACCTATCACTAATATCCACTATCTTGAATCATTGAATCATTTGAATTTATTAAGAAATCTAAATACTTTATTTAGGATACATAAAGTGATAATATAATTGGCATGGAAATTAAAAGAAAGTCTGAATTTTATTTTATTTTCAAAAGATTATTTGATTTTATTTCATCTATTTTATTCTTTGCTGTGTTTTCTCCACTTTTCATTTTGATTCTCTTAATTAATTGTTTTTGTACAAAAGGCCACCCATTTTATGTTGATATGAGAGTAGGCAAAAATGGGAAGATTTTGAAATTGATTAAATTTAGGTCAATGTATATTGATGCCGAAACATGCCCTGAAAAATATTTTGGAAAGGAAGAATATGAAATGTGGAAGAAGGAAAGAAAGGTTGAAAATGATCCTCGTATAACCAAATTTGGCGCCTTTTTAAGAAAAAGTTCTTTAGATGAGCTTCCGCAAATTTTTAATATAATAATGGGTTCTATGTCAATTGTAGGACCAAGACCTCTTGTTCAAACTGAACTTAAGATTAATTATAATGAAGAGCAACAAAAAGTTTTTATGAATGCAAAGCCTGGATTGATTTCTAATTGGGGTGTAAATGGTAGAAACAATATCACCTATGATACTGGTGAACGACAGAGGCTCGAATTAGAATATTATTCTAAACGATCATTATGGTATGATTTCAAGTTGATAATAAAAGCTGTTTTTGTTGTTTTGTCAAGAAAAGGTGCGCGATGATAGTGAAAAGAAAAATAAAGGTTGCTCAAATTATTGGAAATGTTGCTGAAGGCGGCATTGAGATGATGATTATGAATCTTTTTCGGTATATTAATCGCTCAGAGGTGGAATTCCATTTTCTTGTTCCCAACACTTCAATAATTATTAACAAAGAAGAAATTGAGGAATTGGGTGGGAGAGTTATTGTTACCCCTAAATATAATCATTATTTTAAGTACAAGAAGTTTCTAAAAGAACTATTTTTAAAGGAAAAATATGATGTTGTTCATGCTAACATGAATGCTTTAAGTTTTATTCCGTTAAAAGTTGCCAAAAAGTGTGGCATTAATATACGTGTTTCTCATTGTCATTCAACTTCGCATAAAAAAGAACATATAAGGCATTTAATAAAAGAACTATTGAAACCATTTTCTAAAAGGTATGCAACGCATCTTTTTGCGTGTTCAGAAAAGGCCGGCAGATGGTTATATGGTGATAAAGCGTTCAATTCGGGAAATGTGATAATTATTAACAACGGTATTGACTTTAACAAATATAAATACGATGAAGGTATGCGCAGAAAGATTAGAAATGGTCTAAGTATTCCTAATAATGCAAAGGTTGTTGGACACATTGGGAGATTTATGACTCAAAAGAATCATCCATATTTAATAAGAATTTTCACCGAACTTTTAAAAGTGAATTCAAATAGTTATTTATTATTGGTTGGATCCGGAGAAAATTTAGACTCTATCAAGGATATGGTCACTACCTTGAATATAAATAATGTAATATTCACCGGTTCTGTTACTAACGCAAACGATTATTATCAAGCAATGGATTGTTTCTGTTTGCCTAGTCTTTATGAGGGCTTGCCAGTAGTCGGAGTAGAGGCACAAATTAATGGGTTAAAATGCTTTTTTTCCAATGAAATTACAGAAGAGGCTCGTTTGTTAGAGGAAACGGAATTTTTGAAATTGTCCGATTCTCCATTAAGGTGGGCCACTAGTATTGATAATTTTTTTAAAAAAAATGTTATTCGTATACAAACTTCACTAAAAAATGATTTTGACATAAAAATGATTGCTTCTAAGCTTCTTGAAGTTTATAGACACGCTTTATATAATTAATGATTATGAAAAGAAAATTACTATTGGCTTTAATTAGTTTTGCTGTGTCATCTACATTTTTATGTGGTTGCGACACAATTGTAGATGCCCTTGTTTTAAAAGGTCCTAAAGGCGACACAGGTGAAAAAGGATTAAATGGCAATGACGGAAAAGATGGAAAAGATGGTGTCGACGGAAAAGATGGAAAAGATGGCGTTGATGGCATTAATGGTAAAGATGGCGTTGACGGCACTGATGGTAAAGATGGAGTCGATGGAAAAGATGGGTCCAAACTCTTGACTGGACAAGCCGACCCTACAAACGACATTGGTGAAGTTGATGATGTTTATATTAATGTTGCAACCTGGAATTATTATTTGAAAACTATTGAAGGTTGGGAGTTGGTTGGAAATATTAAAGGTAAAGATGGGGATAATGGTGTCGATGGTGTTTCAATCGTTTCATCTTATATAAATGCTAGTGGAGATTTAATAATTACACTCTCGACTGGCGAAGAAATTAATGCAGGAAATGTTTTAATTACTGAAGAATTCACTGTAAATTTTTACTGTGACGATTTGCTTGTTGACACTCAACTGGTGAAAAGTGGTAATAAGGTTCATGCCCCAATTTTAGAAGATTTTGTAGTCGACCACTGGTTTATTGATGAAAAATTTGAACATGAGTGGTTATGTTATGGGTGTGTTGTTACTGAGGATTTAAATTTATATGGAAAATACATTCCTGTTGATAGAACTATTTCCTTTGATGAGGAACATTTCAATCAAGTAGATGAGTTTGGTTTTGAAGCATTGATTAAAGACGATAAAGAGATTTGCGTTTCTAAAGCTTTGACAACAGATGCCTATTTAGCAGTTTTAGATGAAAGAGGGATATTGTTTAATAAGAGTGAAATTGGTGTTATCCATTCGTTAAAAATTGAAATTGAAGAAGAAGCTTTTTCGAGTGCAAAGTTGTATTTTGGAAGTTCTCCGCTTTCTATTAAACATGAAATTAATTTAACTGCTGGGCTTAATATTATTGATCTAAACTACTCTGAGTATTTTACAATCCAAAATACATCAGATAGCGAATTAAAAATTGAATCACTTGATATTGTTTATGGAAAAAAAGCCAAATTGAGTGATGACTTATTGCCGTCAGTTATTATTGAAACAAAAAATGGAAAATCGGTCGACTCTAGACTTGAATATGTTGATTGCAATGTAACTACATCCGGTGCTGAAAAGGATGTTTCAGGATTAAAAGCAAAGATTAAAATTCGTGGAAACTCTACAGCATATTGCCCAAAAAAGCCATATCGAATTAAACTCGATAAAAAGAATTCGTTATTCGGATATACGAAAGCAAAAAACTGGGTTCTTCTTGCAGATTATATGGATGCATCAAATATGCACAACTATTCAGCCCTTAAGTTTGCTAAGATGGTAAGAGGCGAAGAATCTTTTGGTGTAAACCCATTACACGTGAATGTTATATTAAACGGAGAAAATATTGGTCTCTACGAATTTGGTGAACACATTGATGCCAAAGAAGGAAGACTTGATTTTGAACAAGATAATTTATGGGAAAAGAGTTTTGATGAAATTAATTTCTATGTTGAACGAGATTTATCAACCGTGGATGACGATTCGGAAATTGAAGGTGAAACTTATTTTAAAGTTGAAATGGAGAATTATAGTCCATCAACATATATTTTTGCCCTTAAATACCCAGAAAAAGAGGATTTTGAAGAAGAACTTGAAAACGGAGAAACTGATCCCCATGAAGAAGAGTTTTTCAACTTCTTCAATTCATTAAAGGAATATTTTACCGATATTTGCGGTAAATTTGTAAATTACTCTCTTGATTCGGAGGAGTTTTCTTCTATTCAATCTGCTGTAGATGTCAAATCATTAGCAGAGTATTCGGTAATTGATCAAGCATTTGCTGAATCAGACCATGGTCAAAAATCATTTAAAATGTATAGAACATATGGTGGATTGTTAAAATTTGGTCCAAACTGGGACTACGATTCTTGTGCTTATGGTCTCCCATACCAAGGCACATATGTGCTTAATCCATTTTCGGTTGGTTCAACCTCATTTACGAGCATTTATTTCAGCGAAAAATGGGGTAGAACACTTTTTAACGATATTACTAATGGTAGACCTTTATTTAAAGAAGTTTGGGACACAATTTCTGTATTGGAAATTTGTGATTTTATCGATTCCCAGTACTCAGAATTATCGCGCATTTCTATTTCAACAGTTTATGATTGCAGTAGATGGATGAATAATCAGTTTCATTCTGTTTTTGATAATATTATATATTATTGGAAATGGATGAATACTCAATTGCATTATTTAAAAACATATTATTCTTAATTGCCATTTTTGTTTTGCGAATTTTAATTTTAGTTAATATCTTTTATAGAGATGAGAAATGCCATTAACAAAAAACATTATTTTACGTCGTTCAAACTCTGTGTGAGCGACTATTTTTTGTTTTTTGGATTTTTATTTTTTATTCCTTTTGCTGCATTTTCGTGGAAATTCATGGTTACAAGTAATCCATCACTTATTTTTTTTAATGATCAAATGATAATTACTTGTTTCACGATAACTGCCATATGTCTGGGTTTTTATTTTTTCTTTGAAGCAAAACAAAAGCGTCTAAAAAACGAGTGGTTTTTGTGGTTATTTGTTTTTTTTACGATATCAAGTCTTGTTTCTGTGCTTATTCAGCCTACAAATTCTATAGTGCACGTGACTGTTAAAAAGATTGAAGAGCTTAATAAGAAAATTTATCCTGGAATTGAAATTGGCGACATTATTACCGTTACCACCCATATTAGCTCAACCCACAGGCTATTCTTTGCATGCTCATCAATTTTAATACCATCGATTATTTTTATAATATTGTTTATCCTTCCTAAAAGGATTAACAGCATTAAATTTATTGTTGTTATAACGGTTATAGTTTCAGTTTTCATTATATGTTTAACATTCTACAGTTACATTTTTGAATTTAACAAGTATAGGCCTTTCCTGAAGAATATGATTGCAGGTAACGTCGAAGGGATGTACGCCTATGCAATGACGAGTTTTTTGGTTCAAAGAGTTCCATATGGAGCTTGTTTAATGATGGGATTAATGTTCTTCCTAGTGTCTAACTCAATAACAAAAAAATGGTACTGGCTTTTAGGTGTAGGATATTGTTTTATAAATATGCTATTTACATGGAACAAAACAGGTCTTGCTATTACATTTTTTATATTAAATATTTATGTTGTCATTAATCTTATTTTTACTTTTAAAAAGAATATTAAAAGAAATGTTATAATAACAATAATTTATCTTCTTTTATTAGTCGGTTTTGCATCTATAATTCTTATTGCTTTATTATCAAAAGGGGATATATTAGGTTCGCTGTACAATCTTCTTTCGTCTTTTACAGAAAAAAAATCAATTCTTTCGAGAACATATATTTGGGCCAATATAAGGCAAAGATTACAGGGGGGGTGGCTAATAATCGGAAGAGGTTATGGCATGCATAACTATGTTTTATATCCAATGAATCTTGTTAATGGTGATGACGTGTGCCCGTCACACTCGTCATACTATGCTGTTTTAGGCGCTGGTGGTTTGATTCAATTAATCGGCTACTTGGCAATGATTATTTTTTATGTTTTTATATTTATTAAGTGCATTGAGAAAGATAAGGTTTTATCGTTTAGTCTGGCGCTCCCGGTTTTTTCATTTTTCCTATATTCATTTACGGAAGGCGTGAATTATTTGGTTATTACATTTATGCTCCCAACTATTCTTTACTATAATCTAATAAAGAAACAACAAGAGAACAACGTCTAGAAAAATCACTAATCTCAATTTTGCCCTAAAAAAAAGACCTATTTTAAGATTATAACCAGAATTTATGTTTATAATCTGATTTTAGACTAAAATATGCAGTGATTATAAAACTTATTTATATGCATCTAACTCACACTCTTCCTATATTTATTAATGAATATTCTGAAATATTAATATTAGGATCTTTCCCTTCAGTTAAGTCTAGAGAAGTAATGTTTTACTATGGCTATCCCCAAAATAGATTTTTCGCTGTTTTAGGAAGACTTTTTAATGAAGACGCTCCAACTACAGTAGAAGAAAGAAAAGCCTTCTTAAAACGCCATAAAATTGCCTTATACGACGTAATTGAAGAATGCGACATTGAAGGAAGTAAAGATTCTTCTATTAAAAATGTTATTCCTATTGATATAGTCTCTATATTATCTAAGTTCCCTAATATTAAATTGATAGGGATAACCGGCAACACAGCGAAATATTACTTTGATAAGTATTTGTTAGATAAAGTAGGAAACACAAAGGTGGTGTACCTACCATCTTCTTCTCCAGCGAATGCGAGAATGTCCTTAGAGACTTTGATAGAAAAATATATAAAAGTCCTTAAATACAATCGGAAACAGGATATGTATAGTTAAAAAAATATAGATTAGTTATGCACTAATGTTTTAACTAAGAAAT
>Ga0265299_10006491_pt1 | contig 10639 bp, 9 predicted proteins | sample AusTroGonzalo_MG_4_FD_193485 | JGI IMG/M metagenome (GOLD analysis project Ga0265299, IMG submission 193485) | Bovine rumen microbial communities from tropical cattle in Woodstock, Queensland, Australia - Gonzalo_02 | ecosystem: Host-associated > Mammals > Digestive system > Stomach > Rumen ...
TGAAGAGCAAGAATATGTCAATACACTTTTTCTCATCACCACAAAGCCTGTGATATATGCTTGCAATATTTCTGAGAGTTTCGTTGGACACGATGAAGATGAGATTCCATATATTAGTGATATACGAAAACTAGCCGATAGTGAGCACAATGAACTACTAGTTATCAGCGCAAAGGTAGAGCAGGAAATTTCGGAATTACCACCCGAAGACAGACAAATGTTCCTCGAAGATATGGGATTAAAATCTAGTGGCCTCGACAATATTATCCGCGTAGGATATCGCTTGCTTGGACAGATATCTTATCTCACGGCTGGAGAAAAGGAAGTCCGTGCATGGACTATCATTAATGGTACAAAGGCACCCGGTGCCGCCGGCAAAATACATAGCGACTTTGAAAAAGGATTTATCAAGGCGGAAGTTGTTTCTTATGATGACTTAATAAATGCTGGTTCTTATCTAAACGCAAAAGAGCAAGGAAAAGTTCGCATAGAAGGCAAAGACTACGTTGTAAAAGATGGTGATATAATGCTATTTAAGTTTAACGTATAATTAAAAAAGAGAGGTGCGCACCCCTCTTTTTAATTTATTCTCTTATCATTTCGGATAACATAATGCTCGAAATCCTGTGGTAAATTTTTCAAAATATCCTTTAGAAAAGCTGGCCTTATGTCTAATGTGTCTAGCTCATCAACACTTGTCCACTTATACATCAATTCTTTTCGCACGCCTTTATCTACCTCATGTACCACCCATTCATTCTCAGAAAATTGCTTTGGACTCTTTAGATAAAAATAGAAACCTTCTTCGTGCATATTGGTTTTAGTGCGATTGGAATAGAAGAAATTTTCAGCCAAAAATCCTAATTTTTCCACATTTACGTTAAATTGCAATTCTTCTTCAAGTTCTCTCTGCACCGCTTGAGTTAGGCTCTCTCCTATTTCCGCGTGTCCACCAGGCAGGCAATAAAAGGTATTTCCTTCTACATTTTGTAGCAATATTTTACCATCATTTCTTCTCACAATACCCACAACTCTGAGTTTAAAACTACCCTGTACATCATCTATTCTTATATCCATAATACCCCCCTTATTCTTTGGATAAATCTGTCATATATTTATACATTTTTTCTAGATTCGCCCTCACTACAAACGGCCTTGATTTGCCACTATTTAAATAGTTTTGGTCATTCTCTACTGAATAATATATAGCAATCTCATTTAACCCCGTAAGGTCCTCTACTACAAATATTATGCTATAAAAATCTACACGCTTAGTACTTCCATTTATCATGAGAATTTGCTTTTGAGGGTTTTCAAAAATCATTTCCACACAATTATAATTGACTTTGTTAAATTCTGTCCAGGATTGTATCTCCGCATCCTCATCTTGTGTGAGAGTCCGTCCGAGTTTTTGTCCCACGATGAATATGTCAAAGTATGATGACTGCGTCATTTCTTTATATAGTTTTATAACCTTTGTATACACCTCGGAATCCTTCGTGGCTTTTTTCTCTTTTACACTATGAAGATATACATTGATGTATGCTGGCTCATCTACCTTCAGGCCATTGTCTTCCTTTAATACAAACAGCAACACTGATGCACCTATCATCACAAATGCTACAATTATTGAAATAATGGCTAGCCATTTAATCTTCATTATTTTTCTTCCTTATTCTCTTGCTTATTTCCCTTTTTTTCCTTTTTTTCTGCGGATTTGGTTTCATTTTTTTCAGCAGTTTCGTTTTCTTTATTATTATCTTTTCCTATTTGGATTTCAGTCTCCTTACCCTCAGCATACTTCGTGTTTATATAATCAATAACTTCGCTCGCTGGTGTGCCATTTAATAACAACTCAACTTCATCAGTATAAATTGTCTCTTTTTCAAGAAGCACATCCACCATGTTCTTTATAATTGCGCTATGATCTTTTAGCAATTTTCTAGCACGATTTGCACATTCATCTAATATTCTCTTTATTTCCGTGTCAATAACTGCCGCTTTATTTTCACTATAATTATTTCGACTCTGGTAATCTCTACCCAGGAAAAGTTCTTCATTTGATTCGAGTGACATATAACCTATTTCCGGACTCATACCCCACTCTGTCACCATCTTACGAGCCACACTTGTCGCTCTTTCGAGGTCATTAGATGCACCTGTGCAAATATCTTTTAAGAACAATTCTTCCGCGATACGTCCACCAAGCATCATAGTTATCATATCCATCAGTTTTGCTTTAGATACATGATGATCATCATCTTCTGGCATTGAAATAGTATAACCAGCCGCTCCTCCACGAGGAATAATAGATACTTCATGTATAGGATCACCATTATCTGTTAACTTGCCAACGATGGCATGACCAGATTCGTGAAATGCCGTGATTTTTTTATCATTGTCAGTTATCAGCCAGCTCTTCTTTTGTGGACCCATTACTACTTTATCTAGACCTTCAGCCAAATCTTTCATATTTATTTCTTTTCTATTGTCGCGAGCGGCAAGCAATGCTGATTCATTGAGCAAGTTCTCAAGATCTGCACCCGTAAATCCACTTGTAATTCGAGCAATCTGCTTTAGATTAACTTTTTTATCAAACTTCTTCTTGCGCGAATGTACAAGCAAAATCTCCTCTCTTGCTCTTACATCTGGTATATGCATATTGATACGACGATCAAATCTACCAGGTCGCAATAGTGCAGGATCTAGAATATCTACACGGTTTGTGGCCGCCATTACTATAATACCCTCGTTAGTCTCGAAACCATCCATCTGCACGAGTAATTGATTAAGAGTCTGCTCTCTCTCATCATTTCCACCGCCAAGTCCAGTACCACGCCTACGACCTATAGCATCGATCTCATCAATAAATATTATACAAGGTTTAGCGCGTTTAGCGGTTTCAAACAAATCTCGTACACGTGATGCACCCACACCAACAAACAGTTCCATAAAATCCGAACCACTGATTGTGAAAAATGGAACACCAGCCTCACCTGCTACTGCCTTTGCTAGCAATGTCTTACCTGTCCCTGGAGGGCCAACTAATAACACACCCTTTGGCACTCTCGCTCCAACCTCAGTAAACTTCTGTGGCTCTTTTAAAAATTCTATAATTTCTTGAACTTCTTCCTTCTCTTCCTTCGCACCAGCAATATCTGTAAATTTTATTTTACTGTTTGAAACCCTAGCACGATTTTTTACAAAGTCAAAAGATTTACTATTAGCCCCTCGAATTTGTCTAGTAAAATATACTAGAGAAAAAATCACTAATGAGATTAATAATAATGGATATATTAGATTTACAATTGAAAAAGTAGTAGATGACTTTGGAACAATTAATACGTCGTTCGTTTCATCAGCGTCCGCATTAACTCCTTCAGCGACTGTGAGCGCATCATTCTCAAACGCTTCACAGTTTTTGTAGAACCACGCGCGACTGCCATTTTTGTATGTTATATTAATTTTTTCAGCTCCAAATTCAACAGTCTTAACACTTCCCGCTTTTACATCATTAAGATATGTAGTATAATCAATTTCCTTACCTTGCGAACTACCCATTACATACCAAAAGACAAACGCAATTAAACACAGTACCGCCAGTGCAATAACAAAAGTCTTTAAGTAGTTATTTTTCATAGAGTTCTTGTTTTGTTTCTTGTTTTCCAATTTATTCCGCTCCTTCTTTTTATTTACATTTACATAGTATACAACTACAATATGCAATATGTACTTATATGATAACACAATCCAAAAATTAACACAACAAATTATACACAAAATATGCCCATTTTTAAAACATTTTACCGCTTTAGCCACAAAAAATACGCATTTCGACACCAAAAAATATAAAAAACTAGTATTACATACACAGAAAAAACAAAACTTATATTATAGTTATGTTTTTATAACTATAATTTATCGTGAAAATAGTGGACAAATGTTTTCAAAATATGTATACTATGATTACAGAGGAAAAGTCGATGAATTACGTAGATATTATTATTATAGCTATTATACTTATTTATGTTCTCGTTGGCTATTTTAAGGGATTTGTTGTATCGATATTATCATTATTTTCATTTCCTATTAAATTGATAGTATCTATACTCGTAGCAAAACCAGCACTTATGCTAGTCAATGGAGTATTTGGACTAGATGTCAGTCTTGCATCAAGCATCACCGCGAAATACACAAAAATAAGTCCCCTATTTGGTCAAAGTATGGCAGATATGACTCAAGCAGAGATAGATGCACACATAAACAATTGTTTAGAAGCAACTAATTACCACAACACAGCAAAATCATTTTTAAAAAGCGTTTTCCCAATCAAAGAAGGACATTCTGCTTATACATTTGGGGATGTTTTAGGTAAAACATTTGGCAGTTTTTATAGTTTTGTGATTACATTAATAGCAGTATTCATAATACTTACGCTAGTGATATTTATTATAAAACGCGTTAGTAAGAAGTTGAATGAGAAAAGTGTACTAATAAAGCACACAGACCGCACATTAGGCTTGGTTGTCGGATTAATCAGAGGTATAATTACAGTATTCGTAATACTCACTACACTATCATGGCTACGCTCGCTATCATTCTTAGACAATTTCTTTGTTGCAGTAGATACATCATTTTTAGGCGGATTTATTACGCGTATTACATCCGGTTTTATTGATAAGTACGTAAATATTAAGGAAATTGCAAAATGGTTTATTGGCAACACATTGCAATAATATACAATTAAAGAAAGACTCCACTTCCGGGGTCTTTTTGTGTTTCACGTGAAACACTATTGCAATCTAGGTTTTGCTTATGAAAATGTTTCACGTGAAACATCTTTTATTCAACTAAAAATATAACGCCCACAATGTTTCACGTGAAACATTGTATTAAAACATATATGCTTCTACATAACAAAAAGCAAGGTTAAAACCTTGCTCTATTTGCTTTTTATAGTTTCTCAATAATGTCATAGATTCTTTGCAAATCATCTGGATTATAATAATCTATAAATATACGACCTTTTTTATCGTTGCCAAGTATTGATACCTTTGTAGAAAATACATTTTGCATTTTTAATATAAATGCCTTTAATTCTCCACTTTGTTCCTTAGCTACGCTGTTTTTACTCGTTGGTTTTTGATACTTTTTCACAGCTTTTTCTAATTCGTGTACTGAAATCTTACTTTCGCTAGCAAGTTTAGCCAATTCATACTGGGCATTTTTATCTTCGATAGCAACCAGTGTTCTTGCATGACTTGCGCTTAATTTGCCCATTCTAATCATCTCAATTACTCTTTCATCTAGAGTTAAAAGTCTCAATGTGTTTGCTACTGCTGGACGACTTTTACCAATACGATCAGCAATAGTTTCTTGTTTTAGATTATATTTATCCATCAATTCTTTTATTGCTCTGGCCGATTCTATAGGATTTAAATCTTCTCTCTGTAAATTTTCAATAATTGATATTTCTCTTACTTCCCTGTCAGTAAACTCCTTTACCACCGCAGGCACAGACTTTAACCCAGCAATTTTAGCAGCCCTAAATCGTCTTTCACCAGCCACAATCATATACCTATCGCCTACTTTTTGCAATAATAATGGTTGCAATATTCCGTGAATTTTAATCGATGCTGCTAATTCATTTAATGCCTTTTCGTTAAATGTTTTTCTTGGTTGCCCTTCATTCCTATCAATTAAAGATATATCTATTTCTGCAGGTTTATCTACAGTTTTAATTACTTCTTTAACAACTTCTTTTACTATTTCCTTTTTTTCAGGATTTTCAGGCTCATCTATTTTAAAATCTTCATACTCTGCGAATAATGAACCAAGTCCCCTTCCCAATCCTTTTCCTGCCATATTTTACCTTCCTTTTCCTTTCTTTTTAGTTATTTTTTTATAACTAATGTTATTTTTCTTTAATAGTTCTTCAGTTAATTGCATATAAGCAATCGAACCAGTGCAATTTCTGTCGTAAAAATATATTGGCTCTCCATGGCTTGGAGCTTCTGCAAGCCTCACATTTCTAGGTATAGATGTATTAAATACCATATTTCCAAAAAACTTCTTTATCTCATCAGCGACTTGTTGTCCGAGGTTACTCCTCTGATCACGCATAGTAAGCACTACGCCTTCCACATCCAATGCTGGATTAAGTTTCTTTTTTACTAATCTAATCGTATTCATCAATTGGCTAAGGCCTTCCAATGCAAAAAATTCACATTGTATAGGAATTAATACACTATTTGACGCTGTAAGTGCATTTATCGTCAATAAACCGAGGGATGGCGGACAGTCTATACAAATAAAGTCATAATCATCTTTTATTTTTTCTAGTAATTTTTTAAGCACATTCTCACGTGATTGCATATATACTAGTTCAACTTCCACGCCCGCTAAATCAATATTTGCTGGGATTATATCTAAATTTTCAACTTTAGTGTGTAATATTGCATCTTTTATATCTACAACCCCTACTATGACATTATAAATACTATTTTGCTCTTGTGTTTTTGATATTCCAAGTCCACTTGTCGCATTTCCCTGCGGATCACAATCAATCAATAACACTTTCTGCTTCATTAACGCCATATATGAAGCAACATTCAAGCACGTGGTAGTTTTACCAACGCCACCTTTTTGATTTGCAAATGAAATAATTTTAGACATATTCACCTCTAATATTATTATAAATATTTAAGCATCATTTGGCTATCAAATTTCGACGTTTTTTTAAAAATTTAGTAAAAATATTTTGGCTAACACGACATAAATTTTTGCATAAAAAATGACTATTTTTTCAAAAAAATAGTCATTTTGTTATAATTTTTTAATTTTTTTCTCACTTTTTACTTATTTAAAAGTATTAGTAAAACTGTAATGTCAGCTGGATTAACACCTGAAATCCTACTGGCTTGACCAATCGTGAGAGGTTTATATTCATTCAACTTTTGTGCGGCCTCTTGTCGTAAACCTTTTAGACTGAGATAATCTATATCTTTTGGCAATCTTTTTTCTTCAAATCTTTTTTGTTTCTCAATCATTTGATTCTGTCGCTTCAAGTATCCTTCGTATCTTACATTTATATCTACTTGATTTATTACATCATTAGAGTAGGGGAGCAGAATCGGTATTTCATTTTTTATATCAACTAAGTTCACCACATTTCTTTTTATCAAGTCGCCAATTTTTATCTCATCAATTCCAAAATTGTCTAATCCGCATTTTTCTGCAATTTGTCTAAAATTTATTCGATTTTCGAGTAAATTTTCTACTTTTTTAATATTTTTTAGTTTTTTCTTATATATATTATAACGCTTATCGTCTACTAGTCCAACGCGCCTTCCTATTTCAGTAAGACGAATATCTGCATTGTCCTGCCTTAATTGTAGTCTATATTCTGCTCTGCTTGTCATCATTCTATATGGTTCATTAGTACCTTTTGTAGTTAAATCATCTACTAGCACACCAATATATGAATTATCACGTCCTAGTATTAGTGGTTCTTTACCCCTTAATTTTAGACTAGCGTTAATACCTGCTAGCAATCCTTGTGCAGCAGCTTCCTCATATCCACTGGTACCATTTATCTGTCCAGCAAAATATAATCCCTCAACTATTTTGCTCTCTAGAGTAGGGAACAGTTGCAAACTATTAATACAATCATATTCGATAGCATAACCATATCTCATAATGTCAGTATTTTGTAATCCATTTACACTCTTCACCATCTTATTCTGAACATCTTGTGGCATACTAGTACTTAATCCCTGTAAATACACCTCATTTGTTGACAATGATTCTGGCTCTAAGAAAATCTGATGCACTTCCTTATCACTAAATCTTACGATTTTTGTTTCAATAGAAGGGCAATATCTTGGTCCAGTTCCAATTATTAAACCATTATATAATGGGGAATTTTTTAAATTATCCTCTAACAATTTCTTTGTCTCTGGCGTAGTATAACCAAGGTAGCAACTGCATCTATTCTTTGGCGTTTTCTTAGTTAAAAATGAAAAACTCTGTATATTTTCATCGCCTATTTGTTCTTCAAATACAGAATAATCTATTTTCTTGCCGTCTACACGTGGTGGAGTACCCGTCTTAAAGCGACGTATTTCAAAACCCAGTTTCATCAATGACTTTGTAAGAAAAGTTGCATTTTTGAAGCCTGACGGACCTGATTTTTCAACTTTTTTACCAATTATTGTGTTTGAGTTTAAATATACCCCAGTCGCTACAACAATTGCTTTAGCATAAAATCTTTCTCCAAGTGATGTTGTAATTCCATACACTTTTTTATTTCTAACTAGAATATTTTTTACTTCAGCCTGTTTTAGTAAAATATTTTTAGTATTTTCTAAAACTTTTTTCATGCTTGTATGATAATTGATTTTGTCTACTTGGGCTCTTAAACTCTGTACTGCAGGACCTTTACCCATATTTAACATTCTGAGTTGTAATATATTTTCGTCAGCAGTTATACCCATCTGTCCACCAAGTGCATCTATCTCGCACACTAAATGACCTTTTGCCGTACCGCCAATGGAAGGATTACACGCCAAAAAGCTGATACTGTCCAAATTTAATGTCAAGAGCAAAGTAGACTGGCCTGTTCGTGCCAGTGCTAATGCGCTTTCAACTCCTGCATGTCCCGCTCCTATCACTATAGCATCAAATGTTTTTTTCATTATTACCTCTTTCATTTTCTCTCGAGATTGAATATGCATATATCATATAATTTCCATCTTGAACTAGGGGAGTCATACCCATTTTTTCCATTAATTTTTTACTAGGATCATTATTAACATCTACACTAGCACATACCTCATCAACTCTTCTACCGATTATCTGTTCACCATTATCAATAATTTGCTTCATGATATATGCTCCGTACTTTTTCCCTTGTTCATCTGGACGGATTATTATATGAAATATTGATAATGTAGTTTTTTTATTTTCATACGTTACATGATCAATAACCGCAACTCCCACATCCTTTTTATTCTCATTAAAAAATACTAAGATTTTGAGAGTTTCTTGATCTGTAGTAATTGGGTCATAAACACTGAGCATCTCATTAATGTTTGGATAATCTACCAAAAGTCCAAACTTTTTATAATTTTCTACACTTTTTTCAAATCTACCAGTGTCATTTCGCCAATTTTCCAGCATCTCTCCATGCTTTTTAGGATCGTACTCTTCAAATTGTAATTCTATATTATTCATACACTATTTCCCTAAACAAAATTTCGAAAATATCTCATCTAAAATAGTTTCATTAGACGTATCTCCCGTTATTTCTCCCAGTGCTTGCCATGCTAAATTTATATCAATACTTACCACATCTAATGTAACATTTTTTACATTTTCGAGTGCATTTTCTATATATTTTTTGACTTTTTTTAATATTTCCAGATGCCTTTTATTAGTAATAACAAGTGAATTTTCTTTCAATTTGTCTTTGAACACTATATCATAGATACCTTGTTTTAACTCATTGATACCATCTTTTGTTTTTGCACTAATATAAAAATCAGCACCCTCTTTTATAGGACTAATGTCAATTTTATTTTTTATTAAATACACTTTCTTATCGGTAAGTAAATTGTTTATAAATTCATCATCTTTTTTATTTATTACTGTACTGTCTACAACTCGTAAAATTATATCCGCAGAATTTATCAGTGACTTGGCTTTTTCTATACCAATATTTTCTATCTCATCATCAGTTTTTCTAAGCCCAGCTGTGTCATAAATATTAAATTTTATACCGTTGTACAAATATTTAGATTCAATAATATCTCGTGTTGTTCCTGCGGTGCTTGTTACAATCGCCTTATCTTCATTTATTAAAGCGTTTAGTAGGGAAGACTTACCAACATTTGGACGACCAATAATAAGAACATTTACACCATCTTTTATTATTTTGCCACTATCACTAGTAGCGATTAATTTTTCAACACCTTGTTTTATTTCTTTAAGTACTTTATCTATTTTCTCTTGCACATCTAATTCATAATCATTTTCTGGATAATCAAAAGAAACTTCTATTTCAGATATTAAATCTGTCAGCATTTCTTGGTATTTTTTGACATTTTTTGCAAGTTCACCATTTAATAATTTATATCCTGCACGAATCTCTGCATCACTTTCAGCATTTATCATATCCATCATACCTTCTGCCTGAGAAAGATTCATCTTACCATTTATAAAAGCCCTTTTTGTAAATTCGCCAGGTGAAGCAAGTGATGCACCGTTATCTAATAGTGCAGAAAGTATTCCATTTGTCAGTGCCACACCACCATGACATTGAAATTCTATCATATCCTCGCCAGTGAAAGAGTAGGGGGATTTAAAATATACACATAAGCATTTTTCTTTAAAATCTTTTGCAACAAAATCACCAAGCGTCATAACTCTTGGTTTTAAGTCATTCTTACTCTTAAAAACTTTGCTAGCAATATCTATTGAATCTTTACCACTCATGCGGATTATTGAAATGCCACCAACTCCAAGCGGTGTAGATATCGCAACAATAGTAGAAAAATTTTCCATAGCAATAATATATTATATACTAAAATCGAAATTTTTCAAGTATTTTAAATAAAAAAGCATAAACCTTCTGTTTATG
>Ga0265299_10006492_pt1 | contig 10639 bp, 9 predicted proteins | sample AusTroGonzalo_MG_4_FD_193485 | JGI IMG/M metagenome (GOLD analysis project Ga0265299, IMG submission 193485) | Bovine rumen microbial communities from tropical cattle in Woodstock, Queensland, Australia - Gonzalo_02 | ecosystem: Host-associated > Mammals > Digestive system > Stomach > Rumen ...
CAAGACGATAGGTGGTGTGGAGTCTTTCGCCGATGCACCTCTCGACCAGGGTGGCGCCGGCATCACCGTCGTGAAGCTCCTCTGATTCAAGGCTCGGTGTCCACGAGGGTGCAGTAGAGATAGCCGTCAGTCAGATATTCTCCCATGCTGCAGCTGAAACCGACTTTGTCGAAATGGAGGATCACATAGTCCTCTCCCTTGTCGGCGATACTTATAGTTCCGTCGTAAGTATAGGTTGTGGCATCGCTATTACTTGACAATATGAAAGAAAACATAAACTTGTCGGGAATAAGCGTATTTCCAACCTTTAAGTTGTCAATATTTTCAAAATACATACTTAGAAAGAACGTGTCATATACCATTTTGCCGGAACTGTGAGCCATGAGGTGGGATTTACCCGCCATGTCGCTCCTCTTTGTTATGACGGGGCTATTGAACGTTGCAACTGTAGTCTCTGCCTCCTCACTTTTGGTGGTAATGGTAGTCTTTGCCGCTTTCGAGCTGTCTTTGAAAAGCTCGTCCGGAGAAATGTAGCTTGCCTTGCTGCAAGAGGTTAGAATCAAAGCAATGGCATAACAAGAAATAATCAAAAACCGTTTCATAATCTCATAATCTTGTTAAAAAGCTGTTTCATGGACAAACATAGTTAATATCCGGCAATAAAAAAAGGTGCCCGAATCGGACACCTTCTTTCGAATATGTCGGGTTGCGTATTAGTCGCTGAGGGAGAAGCGGCAGAAAGCCGTTACCTTGGCGTCTTTGTCAATGCCTGCGATGTAATCCTTGACAGAGATTTTGCCTTCCATCACGAATTCCTGCTCCTCGAGAGTCTGCTCCTTGAAGAACTTGGCCAGACGGCCTTTGGCGATATTCTCGATCATTGCTGCGGGGAGATTGGCGGCCTTCTCGGCAGAGACGGTCTTGATGATCTCGCGGGCCTGTGCAGCCTGTTCGGGAGTGAGCCAACCCTTGGCGGTGTTGGACTCGATGTGGTCCTCGCTGTCGCAGTGAGCCGGGTTGATGCCGGCCTTCTTGAGAGCTGCATCTACAGCCTTCTGAATCTGCTCTTCCTTGGTCTTCTCGGTAGCCACTTCGAGTTCCTGTTTTACAACAGCCTCGGGGACGCTTTCAGCATTCACTGCAACAGGTTTCATTGAAGTAACCTGCATGGCGATATGCTTGCCGAGCTCGGCGGAAACCGCCTTGTTGAAGCCGACGATAGCGCCGTCCTTGTGAGTGAAGTGGATATAAGAACCGATGCAGGGAGCCTCGAGAGTAGCGTAGAAAGCAATCACATGCTTCTCGCCGCTCTTTCCGGTCTGCTCGGTGATAGCGGCCTCGACAGTGCGTCCGTCTGCAAGTTTGGCACCCATGAGAGCCTCTTTGTCAGCCGGGAAAGCTGCGATAGCCGCATCAGCGATGGCCTCTGCAAGAGCCTTGAATTCTGCGTTGGCTGCAACGAAGTCAGTCTCGCAACCAAGGCTGACCAGAATGGCCTTGCTGCCGTTGATGCGGGCGACTACTGCACCTTCTGTGGTTTCGCGGTCAGCACGTTTTGCTGCCACAAGCTTGCCTTTTTCACGGATTATTTCCTGGGCACGGTTGAAGTCTCCTTCTGCCTCTACAAGCGCATTCTTGCAATCCATCATGCCGGCGCCTGTCATTTTGCGCAATTTAGCGACATCTGCTGCTTTGATTTCCATGTCAAATGATTTTTAAAGGTTATTATTCGGCAGGAGTTTCAGCTGCAGGAGCTTCTGCTGCGGGGGCTGCCTCTTCCGGTTTTGACTCTTCGCTCCGGGCCTCTGCCTTGGGAGCTGACCTGCGGGCGCGAACCCTTCTTGCAGGAGCGGGAGCGGCCTCGGCAGCCTCTTCGGGAGCTTCGTCCTTCTCTTTGTCCTTCTCGAGCTTGCGCTCTTCGAGACCTTCTGCTACAGCTTTGCAAAGAACTTCGGTAACAAGGGCGATAGACTTTGCTGCATCATCATTGGCCGGAATCACATAATCAATGTTGGTAGGGTCGCAACAAGTATCAACCATTGCGATTACGGGAATGTTGAGGCGGTTGGCTTCCTTGACGGCGTTGATCTCTTTCTGAACGTCAACGACGAACAGTGCTGAAGGAAGGCGGTTGAGGTCGGCGATAGAACCGAGGTTCTTCTCGAGTTTTGCCCTCTGACGGGTGATCTGGAGACGTTCCCTCTTGGCAAGAGTCTCGAAGGTACCGTCGCTGATCATCTTGTCGATGGTATTCATCTTCTTGACAGCCTTGCGGATGGTCGGGAAGTTTGTGAGCATGCCACCTGCCCAGCGCTCTGTTACATACGGCATATTAACTGCCTGAGCCTGCGCGGCGACAATTTCTTTGGCTTGTTTCTTGGTGGCTACGAACAGTATCTTGCGGCCTGCGCGGGCAAGCTGTTTCATAACTGCTGCAGCTTCATCTATTTTGACAACAGTCTTATGCAGGTCGATGATGTGGATTCCGTTTTTCTCCATATAGATATAGGGAGCCATTTTGGGATTCCATTTTCTCTTCTGGTGACCGAAGTGAACACCTGCATCGAGTAAGTCTTGGAAATTTGTTCTAGACATTTTGGTTGGTTTTTGTTTGTTTTCTGTGATCCTCCTTTGCGAGGATTCTCTTTTTGTCAATTCTGCAAGTAGCGCATTTTACGGTCTTGCAGATTTTCCGCAGATGGCCAAACGACTGGTAGCTCTATTGCGGGTCCGGTCATTTTACCGTAAACCATCTGTGCATTTTGTCGTAAATCGTAAATAATGTTAACGTTTGCTGAATTGGAAGCGTCTGCGTGCACCGGGCTGACCAGGTTTCTTTCTCTCGACCTCGCGGCTGTCACGGGTGAGGAAGCCGTTCGATTTGAGAATGGGGCGGTAAGCCTCCTTGTCAATCTTGCAAAGCGCGCGGGCGATTGCAAGGCGGAGAGCTTCGGCCTGTCCCTTGATTCCGCCGCCGTCAAGATTAGCCTTGATGTCGAACGAAGCAAGGGTACCTGTAAGGTCCAGAGGCTGCTGCACGATGTAGCGGAGAGTGTCCTCCCTGAAGTACTCTTCGAGGGGACGGTCGTTAATCGTGATGTTGCCTTTTCCGGTGTTTACATAAACGCGAGCAACTGCTGATTTACGTCTTCCAAGGGCGTTGATTACTTCCATGCTCTGTTTAAATTTCGTTTAATGTAATGGTTTTGGGATTCTGGGCTGCGTGAGGATGTTCGTTGCCTGTATAGAGATACAGGTTGTGGAACTGCTTCTCACCCAGACGTGTCTTGGGAAGCATGCCTTTGATGGCGTGCTCGAGGACGGCCAACGGCTTGCGCTCGAACAGCTCCTTCGGCGTGGTGAAACGCTGACCACCCGGATAGCCGGTGTGGCGGACGTATTGCTTCTGGGTAAGCTTCTTCCCGGTCAGACGTACTTTGTCTGCGTTGAGAATGATGACGTTGTCACCACAGTCAGCGTTGGGGGTGAAGTTGGGTTTGTTTTTGCCACGGAGCAAAATCGCTACCCTGCTTGCAAGACGGCCGAGGACCTGGTCTGTGGCATCAATGACAACCCACTCTTTAGAGGAGTTCTCCTTGTTGACCGACAGTGTTTTGTAGCTAAGTGTGTCCACAGTCTTGATTATTAATTGGTTAATACAAAAATGTTGCGATTCCCCGCTTTTTTGGGGGCTGCAAAGATAGCCATTTTTTACTAACAAGCAAATTATAAAACCTTGTTTATTTCGTTTTTTCATATCTTTACAACAAGTAAATCACAATAGTTATGAAACGAATCATTTTAGCATCTTTTGCCGTTGTCGCAGGCCTCATGCTGACAGCGTGCGGCGGCAATGGCGACCAGTCCCCGGCAGCGACCGGCACTGCAACCATTACCATCCATCAGGATCAGGCAGCCAACATCATACCTGACGAAATCTACGGACAGTTCGCAGAGCATCTGGGAACCGGCATCTACGGCGGCATCTGGGTGGGCAAGAACTCATCCATCCCCAACACCCAGGGCTACCGCAACGACGTGCTTGAGGCATTGCGCGAGCTGGAAGTGCCTGTCATCCGCTGGCCGGGCGGCTGCTTTGCAGACTACTATCACTGGGAAGACGGCATAGGCGACAACCGCCCTGCAATGGTCAATTCGTCGTGGGGAGGCACTGTCGAGAACAACAGCTTCGGCACGCACGAATTCCTCAACCTTTGCGAGATGCTGGGATGTGAACCCTATATCAGCGGAAACGTCGGAAGCGGCAGCGTCCAGGAACTTGCCAACTGGGTGCTCTATATGACAGCCGACGGCGGCGTATGGGCCGACCTGAGGGCCAAGAACGGCCGCAAGGAGCCCTGGAAGGTGAAGTATCTCGGAGTCGGCAACGAAAGCTGGGGATGCGGCGGCCAGATGACTCCTGAATATTACGCCGGAGAATACCGCCGTTATGCCGAATACTGCCGCGACTACGGCGGAAACCACCTGTTCAAGGTTGCCAGCGGCGCTTCGGACTATGACTATGACTGGACCGAAGTCCTCATGGCCGGCATCGGACAGCGCATGGACGGAATTTCCCTCCACTACTATTCCACCACTTTCGACACTCCCAGCCACGGCAAGGCCACCGATTTCGATGCAGAAGACTATTACTGGACCGTCGGCAAGTCGATGGGCATCGAACCTGTAATCCGGAAACACATCGCCATCATGGACAAATACGACCCTGAGAACCGCATAAAGCTGCTCGTGGACGAATGGGGAACCTGGTGGGATGTGGAGGAAGGTACCAACCCCGGCCACCTTTTCCAGCAGAACACCATGCGTGACGCCATCGTGGCGGCAACCACCTTCGACATCTTCCACAAATACACCGAGCGCATCAACATGACCAACATCGCCCAGATGGTGAATGTGCTGCAGGCCATGATTCTCACTCAGGACGACAAGATGCTCAAGACCCCCACGTACTTCGTTTACAAGATGTACAACACCCACAGGGGCAACAAATACGTACCGGCTGAAATCCGTTCCGACCTGCTTCAGAAAGAAGAGGGCAGGCTGGCCGACGTACACGCCATCAGCTCGACAACTTCCGTTTCGCAAGCCGGCAAGCTGAGCATATCCGTCACCAATGTGGACCTTGACAACGAAGTGGACGTAACAGTAAATCTCGGTGCCGGCGGCAAAGCCTTCACCGCAGAGATTCTGACAAGCCCTGACATCAAGGATTACAATTCATTCGATGAACCCGCAAAAGTCGGAACCGTCGCGTTCAGCGAATTCAGCGTGGACGGCGAGTCACTGACATTCAAGATTCCGGCACACTCAATCGTGACCTTCGTAGAGAAGTAAGCCACTCTCCCCCTCTATGAGCTTCATCTCGATGGGCACATAGAAGAGTCTCGCGCGGATTTTGTCGCAGTATTTTTCAACCAGTCTCAGCCGCTGTGCATCCTTCTCTGTAGTGAGGAGCACGGCGGCCGGGTATTTTTTGGCCAGCCTTGACAGCTTATTGATATTCTTCCTGCGATAGCGGTGGTGGTCGGGATAATGCACATCGTGGATTTCGACATATTTCGTCGTGAGGAAATTGTGCAACTCGGTCGGGTTCGCAACGCCCGTGACAAGAATCGCCTCCTGACTGTAAATGAACCTTCCGTCGGCATTGTCAAAGACCTGCAGCGGCTTTTTGTAATCCACAGTCGTGAAATAAACCCGCTGGTGGGCTGAAATTCGGTTGGCAGCCTTGATTTTTTCTTTCTGCCACTCGTCGAGCCACCCTGGGCTGCGGGAGATGATTACGGTGTCGGCACGCCTTATCTGCGTCGGCAGGTCGCGGAGCCTTCCGAAGGGGAACAGACTGTCCTTGAAGACAGGCTTGCCGTAGTCTATCATCACTATTGAACGCCCGGGGATGAGCCTGCGGTACTGGTGGGCGTCGTCGAGGATGATATAATCGACAGGATCCCCCAGCGGCGGATTGATGAGCCTTTCGACCGGCACTTCCCTTTTCTTGTTGAGAATAACCCTGACCTCCGGGAACTTGCGCTTGATCTGCAGCGGTTCGTCCCCGACCTCCAGAGCAGAAGAATCTACCGTAACCTCAACCTCCCCTCTGGTCTTGCGCTTGTATCCCCTCGAAATCACGGCAACGGTTTTCCCCTCTGCAAGAAAATGCCTGATGAACATTTCCACATGCGGAGTCTTGCCCGTGCCTCCCATGGCGACGTTGCCTACCGAAATGACCCTGTCACCATATCTCCTGTAGTCTGCTGTTTTTCTGCGTCCTTTGTCATAGGCCCGGTTCCGCGCGGCCAGAATTATATAATAGGGAAAAAGAAGAACCTTGTTTACGAAATCTGACATTAGCCCCAATGCTCTTTTATATAGTCCAAAATAGTATTTATCTCATCGACATCCAAAGATGTCACTAATTTAAGCCTTGTTTCCTTAAAATTGTCAAGCGATTTGAAATAACAGCTCAGGTGACGCCGCATCTCGAGGATGCCGGTGCGCGGCCCCTTCACCTCAATCGATTTCGCAAGATGGTCTTTGGCGAGCGCCACACGGTCCGCCACAGACATCGGCGGCAGCTCCTCCCCTGTGTCGAGATAGTGGCGGATTTCCCTGAAAATCCAGGGATGACCGAAACTTGCACGGCCGATCATGACACCGTCCACCCCGTAGCGGTCGAAGGCGGCGGCAGCGTCCTGGGGTGTCTTTATGTCACCGTTGCCGATGATGGGGATATGCATCCTGGGATTATTCTTCACCGCCCCGATAAGTGTCCAGTCGGCATCTCCCTTGTACATCTGGCAGCGCGTGCGGCCATGTATCGTCAGCGCGGCTATCCCCGCATCCTGCAGCCTTTCGGCCAGCTCCACTATAATCTTCGAATTATCATCCCATCCGAGCCGGGTCTTGACCGTCACCGGCCTTGAAACCGCCTCAACTATCCTGCGGGTGATTTCAACCATCTTGTCCGGCTCTTTCATCATCCCGCTTCCGGCCCCGCGCCTCGCAATCTTGGTCACAGGGCAGCCGAAGTTTATGTCGATGACATCGGCTCCCGCAGCGTCCATCCGCCGGGCCGACTCTACCATCGCATCCGGCAGATTGCCGTACACCTGCATGCCGATGGGCCGCTCGTAGTCGTAGATTTTCATCTTCTCGAGACAGCCTGCGGCATCGCGTATCAGGCCGTCTGACGAGATAAACTCGGTGTACATCATGTCGGCACCGAACTTCTTGCAGACATATCTGAAAGATACGTCCGTAACATCCTCCATAGGGGCAAGAAGGAGGGGTTTTGAGCCTAAATCGACATTGCCGATGAACATGAGCGCAAAATTAATTATCTTTGAACAATCTTTATCAACAGTATTAACAATGGCATCTTTTGAAATAGAAGGCGGACACCCTCTTCACGGCGAAATCACACCTCAGGGAGCGAAGAACGAGGCGCTGCAGGTGCTTTGCGCAACTTTGCTCACTGCTGAAGAAGTTACTATAGACAATGTCCCCGACATTGCCGACGTACGCAATTTGATAAGGTTGCTTCAGGATATGGGATGCAAGGCCTCAAAGGTCGGAGCAAAAAAGTGGTCTTTCCGGGCTGAAAGGCTGGACAGGGAGTTTCTCGACAGCGAGAAATTCCGCCACGACAACGCCGCACTGCGGGGCTCCGTGATGCTGATTGGTCCGCTGCTCTCCCGCATCGGCTATGCAATCGCAGCAAAGCCGGGCGGAGACAAGATTGGCCGCCGCCATCTCGACACCCATTTCGAAGGATTTGCCAAACTCGGAGCCAAGGCTGTATATGACACTGACAAGGCAGCCTACATCATCACTGCACCAAAGCTCAGGAGCGCTGACATCTTGATGTCGGAAGCTTCAGTCACCGGCACCGCCAACATCGTTATGGCTGCGGTGACGGCCAGGGGGCGCACTACCATCTACAATGCGGCCTGTGAACCTTATGTGCAGCAGCTGTGCCGGCTGCTTGTAAACATGGGAGCCCGCATAGACGGCATAGGCTCCAACCTTCTGAGGATAGAAGGCGTTGAATCGCTGCACGGAGCGCAGCACACCATCCTGCCCGACATGATTGAGGTCGGCAGCTTTATAGGCATGGCGGCCATGACCCGCAGCGAACTCACCATCAAGAACGTCTCGTACAAGAATCTCGGCATCATTCCCGACAGCTTCCGCAGGCTGGGCATCAAGCTGGTGCAGAAAGGCGACGACATATATATCCCCGCCCAGAAGCAGAATGCCGTGGAGACCTATATCGACGGCTCCATCCTCAATATTGCCGACGCGCCGTGGCCCGGGCTCACTCCCGACCTGCTGAGCGTAATGCTGGTGGTGGCCACCCAGTCGAAGGGCAGCGTGCTCATCCACCAGAAAATGTTTGAAAGCCGCCTGTTCTTCGTCGACAAGCTGATAGACATGGGAGCCCAGATTATCCTCTGCGACCCGCACCGGGCTGTCGTGGTCGGCCACAACCACAAACGCCAGCTGAAAGGCCGTGAAATGACTTCTCCCGACATCCGTGCCGGCATAGCCATGCTTATTGCAGCCCTCGGAGCCGAAGGCAAGAGCATCATTCACAATGTAGAGCAGATCGACCGCGGCTACGAGAACATCGAAGGCAGACTTTTGGCCTTGGGCGCAAAAATCCGGCGCATCGACGACCCTCCTACTCACTCCTGACCGAACCGCCTGCGCTGTGAGCCCTGTATTCGGGAGCATACAGCGATTCCATCTCCACAAGACCCTTGTCGAACACGCCCTCCTGAGTCACGTAGAATGACTCTGAAAGCCGCGTGTCTTCCTCCTGCAGCAGCTGGTAGTAGTATTCAGTGCCGGAAGCTTTCTGTTCCTTGTAGAAATATGACGAACCGTATGAACGTTCGTCCACAGGATAGAAGCAGGCCGGACGCATGGCATGAATCTGGACGAACGAGCGGTTTTCGCCGTTCCAAAGCTCGTACTGCACTTCGATGCGGTCGCCCACATGCAGCACGTCGCCGTCCGCGAGTTCCTTGCCGTCGCGGAGGAATTTCCTCTTGACTGTCATGTCATTGCCCGACTCCCCGACGTTCTTCATCGGTGCGGTGTAGGTATAATAAACCGCTCCGAGACGCAGGTCTCCGGCATCGTGGTTCAGCAGTGCGAAGACGGCGTCTGCCGTGCCCATATTGCTCTCCCATGCCTGATTGTGCTTCTGGAGCAGCAGCCACTGCTGCAGTCCCTTGACAGTCTCTGTCTCGCCCGTGAGCCAGAAGAGCTCCATAAGCTCGGCATGAGCATAGATTTCATTGCTCATCAGCCCTCTGTAGGGCATCACCGCATTGGGGAAGTAGCAGCCGACTGTCCTGTTCACCACTGCGTGGTCCACAAGCGACGCTATCAGCATGTCAACCCTTTCAGGGAAGTCGTCGCGGTAGAACTCTGTGCCTTTTGTCCGCAACAACGTATTGCTGAGTTGTGCCTTGGCCTGTATGGACAGCGTCTGCCAGTCTTTGTCTGATGCCGTCAGGAACTGGTTGAAAACGTCCTTCACCTTGCCGGTCACCGGCACATCGGGATATTGGCTGCGGACTTCGAAAAAGTCTATCAACGACGTGTATTTCCAGTTCTTCGCCTCAGCAATCGTGGCTATGCGGCCGTCGATGTACTTGAGAGCTTTCCTCCGGCTTGTCTCGAGTCCGGCAGGGCAGACTCCCAGCCGGTCGAGCTGGCCTGTCTTTTCGAGGAAAAGCAGAGTGAGCACGTCGGAACCGTACATGCAGGGGAACCAGCTGAAGCTGCCGTCGGCGTGCTGCAGGGACACAAGCTTTGAAACAGCAGCTTCCGTCAGCCCGGCATCTGCACTTTCCCCTATCTTCAGCCTGGCCTGAGATACATACAGTGCATTCAGCCAGTCAATCATGTTGTCGTTTTCGGGGCGCTTCGGCGCTGCGAGCGCTTCGCGGACAGCATCGAGGGTGCTGTATTCCTCATATCTTATCCTGGCATCCTTAGCCCCTATGCGCACCTGCAACTGACGTTCATAATACTTGCGGCCGTGCGGCCCTCCGAGCACGAAAGAAGCCGTCTCTGTTATTTCCTGCACTGCCGGCACAATCTCGATGGCATGTTTCTCGCCGTCTGAAACGCCGTTGCCGGAAACCTCTATTGTCACGAACAGCTTTTCAGCCGCAGGGATTGTCACCGTCCACTCCACCTCGGTCTGCGCACCTGCGGCCAGCGTCACCTTTCTGTCTCTGGCGCCGAGGTTGAGCTTGCGGCCGGTGGCTGCATCTTCGATGCTGATGCGGGCAATGCCGGTAATCTCACGGCCGCCCACATTGGCCACCATGCTCTTGAGAACTATCTTGTCCCCCTCGGTGGCAAACAGCGGGAGCTGCGGCATCACCATCAGCTCTTTCTGCACTATGAATTTCTGCTCCGCAGAGCCGCTGTGCAGATTCTTGTCGTGCGCCAGCACCAGAACCCGGAAAGTTCCGAAGGCCTGCCGGGTGGTGTATTTCACTTCTGCCTTACCGTCGTCCCCTATGGTGATGTGCGGATAGAAAGCTATCGTCTCGCCGAAGTCGCTGCGCACATCGGCCTGCGGCGCATCACCGCC
>Ga0265299_10006494_pt1 | contig 10639 bp, 9 predicted proteins | sample AusTroGonzalo_MG_4_FD_193485 | JGI IMG/M metagenome (GOLD analysis project Ga0265299, IMG submission 193485) | Bovine rumen microbial communities from tropical cattle in Woodstock, Queensland, Australia - Gonzalo_02 | ecosystem: Host-associated > Mammals > Digestive system > Stomach > Rumen ...
AGCAATCTGCATCAAGCTCTTGTTTTTTATTGAAGGAAGGATTGATGTTGACTGTGGAGTGATGTATGTGTTGTTTTTCACTGCGAAGAAGTTAGCTGCGCCAGCTTCGTCGATATATTTCTTCTCTTTTGCGTCGAGATAGAATTCGCAAGCATACTGACCGCCGTGGCAAGCCTCGGTATGAGCGCGCAATGATGCTGCGTAGTTACCGCCGACTTTGTAGACACCTGTTCCGAGAGGTGCTGAACGGTCGTATTTACGTGTGATGACGTAAGGGTTAGCCTGGAAGCCGCCTTTGAAGTATGGTCCGACAGGTGTTGCGAACACGATGAACAGATATTCGTCAGCTGGTTTCACACCAACACGTGCGCCAGTACCTATAATTAATGGACGGAGGTACAATGAAGCGCCGCTTTCGTATGTAGGGATGAATTCTTTGTTGAGCTGCACGCATTTGATCATGGCTTCCTCAAATTTCTCCATTGGGAAACGAGGCATGCAGATGCCGTCGCATGATGACTGCAAACGTTTTGCGTTCTCGTCGAGACGGAAGATACGCACTTTGCCGTCAGCGCCACGGTGAGCTTTCAAACCTTCGAAAGCTTCCTGACCATAGTGCAGACATGTAGCTGCCATGTGAATGTTAATAGTTGTCTCTGAGCAGAACTCTAACTCGCCCCATTCGCCGTTTCTGTAGTGGCAACGGACGTTGTAATTTGTTGGATAGTAACCAAATGGGAGTGATCCCCAATCGATGTTTTGCATGATAATTTTTATTTAATGTTTATAATTTTCTGTCGTGTGTCCGTAGAGACGTCATAATATGGCATCTTTACATTGGATTGCAAAGTTACGCTTTATTTTAATACGCGCGACAATTTTTCCACAAATTCTTCCACAAATAATGCTCCTCAATGCCATATTGCTCCAACAATTCCTTGATTTGTTTTGCAATTGCCTCTTTATCAACAGGTTTATCTGATTTGCGACCGACAAGAAGCACGTTTTTCGGGGTATTGTCGATTTCGATGAACTCCATAACTTGGGTTTTGTAGCCGCAGTATTCCAAAACGAGAGCACGCACCGCATCAGTAATCATAACTGCCTGACGCTCAAGGAAAATACCGTATTTTGTCATGGCATCAGTCTTGCCTGATTTCTCCATCTCTCGGCGTATCTGCTTATGGCAGCAGGGAGCACAGATGATAAGCTGGGCATTATTTCTTATACCTTTTAATATAGCATCGTCGGTAGCGGTGTCGCAGGCGTGGAGGGCGATTAAGACGTCTAGATTTGATGGTTTGTAATTTTCAATTGAATTTTCCACGAAACGTATTGTTGAGACGCACGGCCGTGCGTCTTTACATTTTTCAATTATATCATTGATTTTCAACACCAAATCCTTCCTAATCTCCACTCCTTCCATCACGATTTTCTTATCGTAATGAGTAGTCAGATATTCGTAGAGCGCAAAGGTCAGATAGCCCTTCCCCGCCCCCATGTCGGCGATATGAATCGTGTCGTCGAACTTGGTCTGACGCATAACGCCGTCAACGATTTCGACATATTTGCAGATTTGCTTGAATTTGTGTTGCATGTCGGCGAGGACCTTGCCGTCGCGTGTTGTCAGTCCGAGGAGGTGCCACCACGGATTTGACGGGTCAATCAAGCGCTGCTTTTCGTGGTCGTGACTCAAGTCAACATCACGGTTCTCGCTGATTTTCTTGCACATAAGAGTCGGTTTGCCTTTCTTGCTTACAAGCAATGTAACGTCTTCAGTCAAGGTGAAAAGTGACACGTTTTGGAACGTTGCAGGAACCATGCTCCTCACCTGCTCCGTCATCTGTCTGGCATCAAAATTCTTCGTCTCGTCACGGCGCTCGTAACGATAAGTAAACTGATACATCTTATTGTTTTTCAACAATATAGGCTTTACGTAGATATTTCGCAACTCGTTGTTTTTCGCCACAGGCTTTGACAATGTCATCTTGACGATAGAGCCGTTTTTAAGTGCCGAATCGAGTTTTTCGAAGAATTTTTCCATTTAAAATCTTTTTTGCAAAAATACAAAATTTATTGACATTTTGTCAGTACTTTTATTTTGGCATAATATTTGATATAATCGTCCTACGGACGAGGTTTTTGTTCCTTTTCCCTTGATGGAAAATGAACCGAAAAGATCAAGGGCAAAAATAAGCTATAACCGCACTTTTTGCCCCGGCCCGTGCTGTAAACCCTGAGGGTGCAAGCCTTCTGGGGCATAGCCATCAAAAATAAAGAAAAACAAATTAAAAATATATAATTATGGCAAACGGTTCTATTGGAGTTAAAACGGAAAACATTTTTCCGGTCATTAAAAAGTTTTTATACTCGGAAAACGAGATATTTTTACGTGAAATCATCAGCAACGCTGTCGACGCCACACAAAAGCTGAAAACATTAGCCAGTGCTGGCGAATTCAACGGTGAGCTTGGCGATTTGACCATCAAAGTCGAGGTCGACAAGAAGAAAAAGACCATCACAGTGCGCGATAACGGTATCGGCATGACAGAGGCGGAAGTCGACAAATACATCAACCAGATCGCTTTTTCAGGCGCCACTGAGTTTGTTGAAAAATTCAAGACCAACAGTGAGGCTGAGGCTGCCAATATCATCGGACATTTTGGCTTGGGATTCTACTCAGCGTTTATGGTGTCGTCGAAAGTGTCGTTGATAACCAAGTCGTACACACAGAAAGACGATGAAAAAGGCGTTATCTGGGAATGCGACGGCTCGCCTGAGTACACGATGAGCCCTATCGCAAAAGGCGGTCGCGGTACCGACGTAATCCTTTATATCTCAGACGATTGCGCCGACTTCCTTGAAGAAAGCAAGATTCGTGAATTGCTCAACAAATACTGCAAATTCATGTCGGTGCCAATTCAATTCGGGACAAAGAAAGTGCAGGAACCTATTGAAGGCGAGACTGACAAAGACGGCAAGCCGAAGACAAAAGAGGTTGAAAAACCTTGGATCATCAACGATGTCGCTCCGTTGTGGAAGAAAGCCCCATCAACGATTGAGGACAAGGAATACAATGAGTTTTATCACACTCTGTATCCAATGAACTTCACCGAGCCGATGTTCCACATCCATCTGAACGTCGACTACCCGTTCAACCTCACGGGAATCCTTTATTTCCCAAAGATTTCGAACCGTTACGAGTTCCAGCGTAACAAGATTCAGCTCTATTGCAATGAGGTGTTCGTGACTGATTCTGTCGAGGGAATTTTGCCAGATTTCTTAAGCCTGTTGCACGGTGTCATCGACTCACCAGACATCCCGTTGAACGTGAGCCGCTCGTTCCTGCAAAACGATCAGAACGTCAAGAAAATCTCGTCTTATATCACTAAAAAAGTGGCGGAAAAACTCGAGGAACTCTTCAAGAAAGACCGTGAAGACTACGAAAAGAAATGGGACGACATCAAGATTTTCATCGTATACGGTATGATTGCCGACCCTAAATTCTTCGAAAGAGCTGAAAAATTCATGCTTTTCAAAGACACTGACGGCAAATATTACACCATCGAGGAATACAAAAAATTAATTGAGGAAAACCAGAAAAACAAAGATGGAAATGTCGTATATTTGTACGCGACAAATCTTGATGAGCAATACACGAACATCGAGAAGGCCAAGGAGCGCGGCTACAACGTTCTGATGCTCGACGGCATGCTCGACTCGCACTTCATCAGCACGTTTGAGCAGAAGTTTGAACACACATCGTTTGCAAGAGTCGACTCGAACACTATCGACAAACTCATTGAAAAAGATGATGTTAAGAAAGAATCGAAGCTCGACGACAAGCAGAAGGAAGATGTGAAGAAAGCGTTTGAAGACATCATCGACAAGACACATTTCAACGTTGAGTTCAGTACTTTGGACGAAAACGAAGCACCTGTCGAGATTATCCAAAACGAGTGGATGCGCCGTTACAAAGAGATGAATCAGATGGGCGGAATGCCGATGTGGGGCGACATGCCTGACAGCTACACCCTGATGCTCAACACCAACAACGCAGCCATCGCCACATTGTTGGACAAGCCTGAAGATGAGAGAAAAGCGGTCATCAGCCAGCTGTACGACTTGGCAAGATTGTCGAAGAACTTATTGAAAGGCAAAGAGTTAAGTGAGTTTATAAATAGGAATTTCAACACAATTAAATAACTTATAAAGTTTAAAGAGATGAAGAAAAAAGGCTTAATTACAATCATCATTATCGTAGTAGTCGTTTTAGCTATCTACGCATGGATTAAAGGAGCATACAACGGATGTGTCACACGTCAGGAAAGCGTTGAGGCTCAATGGGCTCAGGTTGAAAACGTGTATCAGCGCCGTGCAGACCTCATTCCTAACCTCGTGGCGACAGTGAAAGGCTACGCAGCTCATGAAGAAGGCACCTTGACAGCTGTCATCGAAGCACGTGCAAAGGCAACTAGCATCACTGTCGATCCATCAGAACTCGATCCGGAAGACATCGCAAAATTCCAGGCAGCACAGGACGAATTGTCAGGCGCATTGAGCAGATTGCTTGTCAGCGTGGAGCAATATCCTGACTTGAAGGCAAACGAGAACTTCTTGGCATTGCAATCACAGCTTGAAGGCACTGAAAACCGCATCACTGTGGAACGCCAGAAATTCAACGAGAGAGCGCAGGAATACAACCAGTATATCAGGATGTTCCCTCGCAACATCATCGCCAACATGTTTGATTTCGAGAAAGTGGGCTATTTCAAGGCACAAGCCGGAGCTGAGACAGCACCAAAAGTTGAATTCTAATGATGATGACAACACATAAAATTAAAACCCGTTGGGACAAGGCGTGCCTTGTCCTTATGGGTTTATTGTTATTCACAAACATCGGTTTTGCACAGAAAATCCCAGCGAGACCTAATCCTCCACGTCTTGTCAATGATTTTGCCAACATCTTGACAGACAAGCAGGAACACGCTTTGGAGCAAAAGCTTGTTGCCTACAACGACAGCACTTCAACGCAGATTTGTGTTGTCACACTTAAGAGTTTGGACGGAGCTGATTCAAATGATTTCGCGTATCAGATTGGCGAAAAATGGGGAGTCGGAACCAAAGAAAACAACGGTGTGGTGATTCTTGTGAAACCCAAGACCGCCGACGAACTTGGCGATGTCTCTATACAAGTGGGTTATGGCATGGAGCCATATGTCACCGATGCTATCAATTATGAGATTCGCACAAAGGTGATGATTCCGGCCTTCAAGGAAAACAATTATTATAAAGGTATCGACGGTGCTGTCGATGCCATCATCGCTTTGGCATCAGGAGCATTTAAAGGATTCAAATCCTATGGCAACGATGACGACGAAGACGATGACGGCGTTGGCTTAATCATGATTGGAGTGATCCTATTATTCATTTACATCGTCCTTAGAGCTTTAGGCGGCAAAGGTAACAACGAAGGCGGCAAAGGCGGCTTCTGGAGAGGCTTGTTGTGGGGCATCCTTCTGTCAAACACCAGACGCGGTGGCGGTGGCAGCTGGGGCGGCGGAGGCGGCGGAGGCGGCTCATGGGGCGGCAGCTCTGGCGGATTCGGAGGCTTCGGCGGCGGTCACTTCGGTGGCGGCGGCGGAAGCTCAAAATGGTAAAACAGTGCATTATGAGTGATGTAATATCAATAAAAAACGGTTCGGTATTTCAGCATGAACGATTGATTCTCAAAGACATAAATCTTGAAATCAACGAAGGAGAATTTGTATATCTGATAGGCCGCAGCGGCTCGGGAAAATCGTCGTTGCTAAAGACGCTTTACGCAGACATTCCTGCCAAAGACGGAGTTTTTAAGATTGCCGGGTTTAATCTTAACGAGATAAAAAGAAAAGAAATCCCGATGCTGAGACGAAAAATAGGCATCGTTTTCCAGGATTTTCAGCTTCTTTACGACAGAAACGTTGAAAAAAACCTGTCATTCGTGCTTAAGGCCACAGGTTGGAATGACGAAGACGGCATCAGCAGACGTATCGACGAGGTATTGCAACTCGTTGGTCTTCAAGACAAAAGGAAATCCATGCCGCACCAGCTTTCAGGCGGAGAGCAGCAAAGTGTGGCAATCGCGAGGGCTCTGCTTAACAGTCCAAAGGTCATTTTGGCAGACGAGCCAACCGGCAATCTCGATCCGGAGACGACAAACGACATCATGAAGCTTATCTTGAAGATTCGCGACAATGGCACCACCATTTTAATGGCGACTCACAACTATAATCTGATTTTGAAATATCCTTCAAGGGTGATAAGCTGCGCCAACGGCACGATTACCGAATCAGCCAAGTAATTCCACAAGGCGGTCAGTGGCGTGTGAAGGATTGTAGAAAGCATCCATCCTACTCTTACGGATTTCAACTTGCTCCTCAACGAAAGGCTTCGTCATGAGGTCGGAAATGACAGTCTTTAACTCGTTAGCGGTATTCGCCACGATGCATAAGTCATTGATATCCAAGCCTTCAACCATCTTATCATTGACCACGCAATAACGTCCGTTGAACAAAGCGTTCAACAGTTTCAATTTTAATCCCGTCGACTGTGCTGTAACAAGGATATTGATTTGTGCATTACGAATAAGTTCCTGTAAATCATCATCTTCCGGATTCTCAATCAACTCAATGTTTGGTTCGCTCTCGGCACATTTCACAAGATGATGAGGCGGATTCATGCCAGCAATCTTCAGTTTGATGTCCAAACCTCTGAAGACCTCTTTTATGAGGAACTCGGCAGCGTTGTAATTCTCCGAAATGTCAAGCTTTCCATGGTAAAGCACATAATCGCCCTGCCCTTCCAAAACATCGACTTTATCGAAACCGGCGTAGGCTGGAATCAGATAAACATTGTCATACGACTGCTTGAAATATTCATAATCTTTGTTGGAAATCGCAAGGATCCCGGTGGCTTTTGACAAAACCGACTCAAATCTCCGCAGTTTATTCGATTCCATTCTCAAGAAAAGCTTTTTCCTCAGATTTTTCTCGGTCTCCGCCAAATATTTATAATATTCATGCTCCACGTTATGAGTGCGCACAAATATTCTGCGACCTTTCATCCTTGAATCGAGTAAAACGCCGCAAGAATGCAGTCCTTCAAGAAGAATCGGATAATCATCTTTGATTAAATTTTGAATCAACTGCTCTGATATTCTTGAAGTTACGATATAAGGAAGTTTACCAAAAGCTTTGCCGAAAGATGTGTCACGTTTGTAATAATCCACTGATTCGCAGATTGCTTCAACTCTTGGAGAATGTTCGCGACCATATTCAAAACAATGCATGTGCACTTTAAAACCACGCTCCACCAAAGCCTTGAGTTTGAAAAACACGTCGATAACACCGCCGTAGTTAGCGGGGCAAGGAATGTCGAAACTGACTATATGTATATGATTATCAGACGTATTTTTCATATATTTTCAGCAGGCTCTCTTCTTCATTTTCCCAACAAAGCTCCTGCGCTGCAAATATAAGATTATTTTTCCATAGCGCCAAACTCTTTTCATCATTTAACGCATTTTTAATTGTTTTGGCAATGGTTTCCGGATCGTGATTCTCAATGAAAGTGCCTATGTTATAATGAGTTATAATACGTTCAATCTCCGTAAGATGCGATGCCACGATTGGCACTCCAGCCTGAATGTAATCGAACAATTTGTTTGGCAGACTGAAACGATAATTCAGATTTGTGTCTTTGTCGAGGGTAAAACCGAGTTCGGCAAGTTGTGTAATCGCCATCATTTTCTGGTAAGGCATGCGAGGGAAAAACTTCACACGATCGTCCCAATTATTTGCCGCGACTTTCTCTTTCAAGATTGGAAGCACGTCTCCTCCACCGATGATAACCAATTGACAATCATCGAGATATGCCATCGCATCCAAAAGTTCTTCCGAGCCACGGTGAATGTTGATACCCGAGCCTTGAAGTACGAGAATATGTTTCGTTGGATCAAGACCCACTTCTTCGCGCGATGCCGGAGCTGGCAACATCTTACGCATCGGGATGTTGCGGATTACATGCACTTTAATGCCGTATTTCTCATGGAAGAGGTCTGCAATCGATTGGCAAACCGTTATCATCTCCTCCATCTTCAGAAGGACATAGCCCTCGATGCGTTTCCAAACACGCTGAACCTTCGGTCGGCCAACCAATTCAGGCACTTCCGTGAAATACTCGTGACTGTCGTAAATAAGCGGAACGCGTTTCAGTTTTGAAATCCAAAAGTTAGGCAACAAAGTATCCAAATCATTGGATAACAGACAGTTGCAGCGATGGAACAACAAAAACAAAAACAATCGGATATTGAATTCGGCATAAAAAAACGGACCTTTTTCAAAAAGCAGCTTCATCCGCTTCGATTGATATGGACGTTCATCCATCGGAGGCGATTTGCGTTGCCGGCGACCCACAAGAAGAACCTCAAACCCCGCCTTTTGCAGGGTCAGGCACGACTTGTTGACTCGCTGATCGGTCACTAAGTCATTGATTACCGAGACTATAACATGTTTCAAAGTGGTCAAAATTTCAAGCTATAAAATTACAGATTTTTCTATTGTCGTTTGCAAATTTTCTTTATTTTTGAAAAAATTTTCGGAAATGGAGAAAAATTTTTCGTTGCACGACCTAAACACCTTCGGTTTTGACGTAAAGGCGAAGTATTTTCAGGAATTGAAATCAATGGACGACATCCACAAATTGATTGAAAATCCTGAATTTAAACAAACCCATCACCTGATCCTCAGTGGTGGCAGCAACATCCTCTTCTCTTCCGATTTTTTTGACGGTTTTGTGGTTTATCCTAATCTGAAAGGCATTGAAACACTCGAAGAAACCGATGACACAGTGAAGATTCGCTGCTATTGCGGTGAGATTTGGAAAGATTTTGTAGATTACACTGTATCGAAAAACCTTTACGGTTTGGAAAACCTCGCCGACATTCCAGGCAAGGTCGGAGCTGCACCGGTACAGAACATCGGGGCGTATGGTGATGAGGTAAAAGACACTGTGTATCAAGTACATACAATTGATTTGGCAACAGGCAAAACCAAGGTTTTCAATAATAAGGAATGCCGGTTTTCATATCGAAATTCTATTTTTAAGGAATTGATTTCCCAAAGGACAACGCATGCATTGTACATGATTTTTGCGGTGGATTTTGTTTTGAAAAAACATTCCGAATTGAAATTGGATTACGGTAACATTCGCAATTATTTGATTTCCAATAATATAACCAATCCAACATTGCAAGATGTCGCATCAACGGTGAAGGCGATTCGTGCGGAGAAACTGCCGGAAGTCGGTGTCGTGGGAAGCGTTGGCAGTTTCTTCCAGAATGCGATAGTTTCAATGGATAAATATCTGGAAATCAAGGCATTATATCCTAACGTACCATCATATCCCGTCGATGGTAGGGATGCGGCGCGCCACATCCCTACTAGCGTTAAAATCCCTACCGGTTGGTTAATTGACCGTGCCGGTTGGAAAGGTTACCGTGAGAACCACGTCGGCGTTTGGGACAAACAAGCGCTCGTCCTCGTCCACTACGGTGACGGTAAACCTCAAGAAATCCAGGATTTAATGAAGAAAATTCAAGATTCTGTTAAGGCAAAATTCGGTATTGAGATTAAGCCGGAAGTAAATATTGTGTAAGATTAGCCGACAATCAGTCCGCCCACCAATTCATTCACATCCTTTACCCCATGCTTCTCGCAATATTCCACAATGCCTTTAGCAACTTTACCAGAAATTGCAGGATCAATGAAGTTGGCGGTGCCTATCTGTATTGCAGAAGCTCCAGCGAGCAGAAATTCTATCGCATCTGTAGCTGACGAGATGCCGCCCAAACCGATTACAGGAATCTTCACGGCTTTTGCCACCTGCCAAACCATTCGCAATGCCACCGGTTTCACGCAAGCGCCTGATAATCCGCCTGTTACCATCGAGAGTATCGGCTTTCTCGTCTCAGCATCAATGGCCATACCAAGCAACGTATTAATTAAGGAGACTGAATCAGCTCCGGCAGCTTCTGCAGCGAGCGCTATCTCTGCTATGTTTGTGACATTCGGCGACAACTTCACCATCAAATGTTTGTGGTAAACCTCACGGACAGCCTTAGTCACCTGCTCGATGCCTGAACATGTCACGCCAAACGCCATGCCACCTTGTTTCACGTTGGGGCATGAAACATTCAACTCTATTACAGGAATATTGTCAAGCGCATCAATCTTGGCGGCTGCAGTGACGTAATCGTCTATGTTTGAGCCACTTACATTGACAATGACATTGGTTTCAAAATCTTTGATTCTCGGATAAATCGTTTCTATAAAATAATCAACGCCTTTGTTTTGAAGTCCGACGCAGTTGAGCATTCCCATCGGTGTCTCCGCCATGCGAGGATACGGATTGCCTTCACGGTGATGCAGCGTCGTGCCTTTGACAATTATGCCGCCCAGTTCTGAAAGGTCAACAAAATCAGAATATTCCTCGCCGTATCCGAACGTGCCGGATGCTGTCATGACGGGGTTTTTCAGGGTCAAGCCCTTGAGTTTGATTTCAGTCTTTACCATAGCAACCTCTCAATATTAAAAACCGG
>Ga0265299_10006495_pt1 | contig 10638 bp, 9 predicted proteins | sample AusTroGonzalo_MG_4_FD_193485 | JGI IMG/M metagenome (GOLD analysis project Ga0265299, IMG submission 193485) | Bovine rumen microbial communities from tropical cattle in Woodstock, Queensland, Australia - Gonzalo_02 | ecosystem: Host-associated > Mammals > Digestive system > Stomach > Rumen ...
GCAAGATGAACGCCGTCAATCGGCCAATAAAGTAATCTGTCGGGGAAAATTGTGTATATAATAAAAAATTATATATATTATTTTCAATAACCTTGATAGGAGGAAGCATGCTCAAAAAATTGATGCTGTTAGGTGCAATTGCGCTATCGCTTTACGCCTGCGGCGATGACGGCAGTGATTTCGCCCAAAGGCCCCAGGATGACGAAGAGGAGTCCTCTTCCAGCGTAGACAAGTCCAAAAGTTCTTCGAGTTCCCGCGAAGATGAGTCTAGCAGTTCTGCCAAGTCGAGCAGTTCCGCCCAATCAAGTAGCTCTGTCAAGTCCAGCAGCAGCGTGGCTCCGGCTGGCGGGCAGTGCCCCGAACTTGTTGCAGGCTCCGACAGTTCTGCCCCGAGAGATACGAACTGGGTCCCGGAAAACGTGGACGCGGGTTCCGTTTACGATTCCGTGGCGCATACCCTCAAGGACCTACGCGATGGCCAGGTTTACAGGACCGTAACCATGGGGCGCCAGGTGTGGATGGCAGAAAACCTCAACTACGCTTACCTGAGGCCTACCGCCAAAATGGATTCGACAAGCATCTGCCCGTGCAACATCCCCGATTCTTGCGCTAGGTACGGGCGTTACTATACCATGCGGGCGACCACGGACATGTATTCTGTATTCGGCAAAAGAAAAACCGGTTACGACTACTTTGATTACGACACCAGATTCCCCACAGGATTTGTACGCGGGACATGCCCCAAGGGGTGGCATGTTCCCACAATAGGCGAGTTTGGCCGCTTGGCCGACTTTGTCGGGCAAGAAGCGGGGAGACTGTTGTCCAAGGAAACTCTGAATGCCACCGACGATTTCGGATTTACTTTGCACACCTCGGGGAGAATTACAAAGCCCCGAAAACCCATTATAGAGGACGACTACACCGTATATTCCTGGCTTGCGTATGATTATGGTTATGCATGGTCAATTCAAGATGGGAATGTCGGAAAGGCGCTCATCAGCAAGGGCATGAACTCTTATGACGCAGAACAATTCTTTACGCTGCGGTGCCTGATGGACCCCGTTGTCGCGGATACGATTGAACCTGTGGATGCATCGACGGTCGTGAAGGATTCCATGACGGACTCGCGAGACGGGCAGGTGTACCCTACCGTAAAAATCGGGACGCTGAACTGGATGGCAAAAAACTTGAACTACGCTTATGGGGCAGATGCCGATAGCCTGAGTTTTTGCTATGAGAACGATGCGGATTATTGTGAAAAATACGGACGCCTGTACATGTGGGCTGCAGCGATGGATTCTGCCGCTTTGTTTGGCGACGAAGGCAAGGGTTGTGGCAATGGGGTCGTATGCGAGGCGGACGGAAGCAAGAAGGTGCGGGGTATTTGCCCCGAAGGGTGGCATCTTCCCTCTATAGAAGAATGGAGGACATTTGATTTTGCTTTAGGGCACGACCTTGCCGCAACTAAGGACACGTCATGGAAGGATAGTTACAGTAATGACAAAGACGGCACCGACGCCTATAGTTTTTCTGCACTTCCCGCCGGACAAAAGAGTGGTACATCTTTCTCTGGGGAAAAGAGCTATTCTTTGTGGTGGACTGCGGAAGAAGATGGAATCTATTCTGCCAATTCCTGGTATATCGAAAGTCATCATTTGAAACTGACGACAACAGTTAAGTCCAAGAGGGCATATTCCGTGCGCTGTATCGAGGACTGATGCTTCCCCTGCACATCTCCTTTTTTCTATATTTCACCGCGTTTAAGGCGCTTGCCTTAAGAACCGTTTGAAATCAAGAAAAAGGAACGCTATGCCAGCTTTTGATCCGAATGCGAAGAAGATGCTGATTTCGGGAAACGAGGCCATCTCGCTTTCCATGCGTCACTGCAACGTGCAGTTTGCCGCGGGTTACCCGGGTACCCCCTCCACCGAAATCCTCGAAGACTATTCCGAACTCGGCGGTTATGCCCAGTGGGCCCCGAACGAGAAGGTTGCCGCCGAAGTGGCACTGGGTGCCGCTTTTGGCCATGCCCGTAGCGTGGTCACCATGAAGATGGTCGGCCTCAACGTGGCAAGCGACGTGCTCTACACCGCGACCTACACGGGCGTGGATGGCGGCATGGTCTGGATTGTCGCCGACGACCCGGGTCAGGGCAGTTCCCAGAACGAACAGGATACCCGCAACCATGCGAAGGCATCTGTGTGCCCGATGTTCGAACCGTCCAACTCCCAGGAAGCCTACGACTTCTTCCGCATCGCCATGCAGACGAGCGAAAAGTTCAAGATTCCCGTAATACTGCGCATGACGACCCGCGTGGACCACTCCAAGTCCATCGTTGTCCCGAAGGAAGAGCTCCCGGCCATGGTGCCGAACTTCGAACGCAATATCGCCCAGCACGTGATGGTGCCGGGCTTCAGTAAGCCGGCTGGCCGCAAGCTCCGCGCCAAGATGGACGAGATGGAAGCCTGGAACGTCGCCGAAGGCCCGAACAAGGTGGAAATGCGCAGCGCCGACATGGGTATCATCACGAGCGGCATCAGCTACCACCATGTGCGTGAAGCCGCTCCCGAAGCGAGCATCCTCAAGCTCGGCATGACCTACCCGCTGCCGATGCAGCTCATCAAGGATTTCGCGAAGAAGTTCGAAGGCAAGCGCCTCCTGGTCATCGAAGAAAACGACCCGTGGCTCGCCGAGAACATCAAGGCCGCAGGCATCCAGTGCGAAAGCAAGTTCGACCCGATTTTCCGCTTTGGCGAACTCGACGTGAACCGCGTGCGCCGCATTATCGCCGGCGACAGGAATCCGGATCCGGTTCCGGTCAAGGGCAAGCCGCCTATGCTTTGCCCGGGCTGCCCGCACCGCAGCTCCTTTGCCGTGCTCAAGGAACTCGACTGCATCGTCTCTGGCGACATCGGCTGCTACACGCTCGCCGCCCTCCCGCCCATCAGCGCCATGGACTACATGATTGACATGGGTGCCGCTATCGGCATGGGCATCGGGCTGCGCAACGTGCTCCCGCGCGAACAGGCCAAGAAGGTTGTCTCCGTGATTGGCGACTCCACCTTCGTGCACAGCGGCATCACCGGCCTCGTGGAAGCGGGCTACAACCGCCCCGACACCGGCCACGTGGTCATTATCCTCGACAACAGCATCACCGCCATGACGGGCCAGCAGGAACACCCGGGTACGGGCCGTCACCTCGACCATAGCCCGGCCTACAAGCTCGACTACGGTGCTATTGCGAAGACTGCCGGTTTCGACAACGTCTACGAAGTCAACCAGGTCAAGGAACCCGAGGAATTCAAGCGTCTCGTGAAGGAAGCCCTCGAGAAGGACGAGCTCACGCTCATCGTGGCGAAGAGCCCCTGCATCCTCGCTCTCAAGAGCATCCTCGCCTGGGACAAGGCCAACAAGGAAAAGGCGGAAAAGGCTCTCGCCGAGTCCGAAGCCGCCGCAAAGAAGAACGGCAACTTTTAACGGAGATTAATTTGTATGAGCGTAGTTAACGTGAAATTTGCCGGCCTCGGTGGCACTGGCGTTATCAAGGCGAGCGACGTGATGGCGGAACTCGTGTTCGAACAGGGTTACGATGTGAAGAAAGCCGAAGTCCACGGCATGAGCCAGCGCGGCGGTTCTATCGCCAGTGACGTGCGCTTTGCCAAGGGCGAAGAAGTGCAGTCCCCGATGATCCCGACGGGCGAGGCCGACTACCTGGTGGTATTCGACGAGACGCAGGTCGTGGTGAACGAGGCGTTCCTCAAGCAGGGCGGCGTGCTCCTCACTCCGGCCGACATCGACGTCACCAAACTCGAAAATGTGAAGGCCCTGAACGTCGCGATGCTCGGCAAGTTGAGCAAGCACTTCGACTTCACCGTCGAGCAGTGGGAAGTCGCGCTGAACAAGCTCTTCGCCGAAAAGTTCCACGAAGGGAACAAGAAGGCGTTCATGCTTGGCCGCGAAGGCTAGATTGCTTACAAAGTCACCCCGGCCACCACGCCGGGGTTGCCTTTTTTAAACGTGAAAATACGTTAAAGGCCCGATTAACGGGTCTTTTTATTTGTAATTTGTAGTTATGGCACGGTTTTTGCAGGATATGCTGCGCGTACTGAAAAGTGCGCTCTACCGCGGTTCTCGGTGTATGCCCAGACCGCGTTTTGCCGTCGTGCCTGTGGCGCTGTGCGTTGCCCTGCTCATGGGCTGCGAGGAAATCGAGGAAGAAAAGCCCTGGATCCACGTGGAGCGCCCGCAGATGCTGTTTACCGACACTACTCTCCTGGACTGCTACGACAAGGACGTGCTTTCGTGGAAGCTCAAGACCGCGTATCTGGAACGCTGGTCCGACAAGGAAGTCGTGTTCATGCGTCCGGTGCTGGTGGATATCTACGATTCCGTGGGCGAGCGCGTCGCGTTCCTGCGTGCGGACTCGGGCCGCATGGACATGCAGTTCACTTATGTGTATGCCTACGGGCATGTGTACGCGCTGACCCCGAAGGGGGCGTCGGTCCGTGCGGATTCGCTCATGTGGAACAAGCGCGACGACAAGGTGCATACCGACAGCTACGTGCGCGTTGTTTCCGAAGACGGCGACGTGCTGCAGGGCAAGGGATTCGAGAGCGATGCGCGCATGGACAACTGGCGCATTCTCTCGAACGTGACGGGTATTTTCCAGGATGCGGCGAAGCGCATGAAGGAAGAGGACAAGAAGCAGGCGGAAGAACTCGAGAAGAAGCCCGATACCACGGCGGCGCCTGCGGTGGCTCACCCGGCCCCGACGCCTCCGCCCGCTCAAACTGCGCCGCCTGTAAAGAACGCGCCTCCTGCGAAGACTGCCCCGGCCACGCCTCCAAAAAATGTACAGCCCGCTGCAAGACCCGCGCCGCCTAAAGATGCCGCTAGGGACGAGCCCGCAGGGGATGCTCCCGCCAAGGAGGGCGTCTCCGGCAAGAAGGCGCCTTCGCTCAAGTCGATGGTCCGCCATAGCGTCATCAGGAAGGCGTTTAACGGGGAGGAAGATGCCCCGGAAGGAACGCAGCCTGACAAGTCGCCCGAAGATTCACGCCAGCGGGCAAAGAGGCGCGAATGATGCACGGGTATAGACAACGTTGTTTAAAACGTCGCGGTCGCGCCCGCCTGAATTTGCTCGCGATCCTGCTGGCACTTGCATTCTTGCTCCCGGCAGAAACGTTCGCGCAGTCGTCCCCGCTCATAATGAAGCACGCGGACAGCCTCGCTGTCGCCCGCAAGCGGGGCACCCTGCTGTTGCAGGGCCGCGTGTTCTTTGTGCACGATAGCATCCAGTTCCGCACGCAGCGCGCCACCTGGAACAAGGATGCCGAACTCGTGAACTGCGACGGCGGCTTTTTGTTCACGCACCCCTCGGGATTCATCCAGGCGAAGAGCGGCATGTACCGCAAAAAGCAGAGCATCGCCACCGCGACAGGCGATGTGGTTGCTGGCGATTCCGCGAACTCGTACCGCTTTACGGGCGATTACCTGGAATACGACCGCGAGAACGAAATCCTCACGATGCCTCAGAAGCCCAAACTCTACCAATACGAGAAGCGCAGGGATGGCGGCATAGACACGCTCACCATCGAGGCACAGCGCATCATCTACAACAAGAAGGTGTCCTTTGCCGAGGCGTACAAGGATGTGAAGGTTACGCAGAACGACATGATGGTCACTTGTGACACGGGCTATTTTGACCGCGGCAACAGTTGGCTTGCGCTGAAGGGCCACCCGACATTCGACATGAAGAACTACCACCTCACGGGCGATTCCATATACCTCACGATTGACGAAGCCAAAAAGACCCTCACCTCGGCGCTCGTAATCCGGAACGCGCACGGCATCTCGAAGGAAGACCCGAAGAAGAACGCCCCCGGCAACGTGACGGAAGCCTTTGGCGATACGCTCTTTTGCGAGTTCAAGGACAGCAAGATTGAGCGCCTGTACGTGAACCTGAACGCGAAGGGATTCTTCTACGAGACGGACCTGCCCGATTACAGGAACTTGATGGACGGCGAACGGCTCGACCTCTTTTTCAAGAGGGGGAAGATGGACCACGCTATTGTTTCGGGCAAGGCGCAGAGCACGTATTTTTACGTGAAGAAGGACCGCACCGTGTCGGGCAAGAACGAGGCCGCAGGCGATACCATCAACATCATATTCGACCCGCTCAAGAATGCGGTAAAGACATTGCGATTGCTGGGCCGCAGCACCATCGCGAGCGGGCGCTACGTGGACCTGGAAAAGGAACAGCGCAACAAGGCCGCCAAGGAAAAGGCCCGCAGGGATTCCCTTGCGGCGGCAGGCATTCCCGACACGACCGGCTTGACAAAACTGCAGGGTGCTGGCGATAATATTGCGAGCGATTCTACGGCAAAGCCTTCCCCGATACGTAAGTCGGGGGAACCGCGCCTCAAGCCCATGAAGAACGTGTTGAAGCGCGCGAAGGAAACCAAGAAAAAGGAGGAATCTCCATGAAGAGTCTGGTAAGCACGATTCGTACAGATAAGTTACGCAAGGTGTATGGCGGTCGCCAGGTGGTGAGCGACGTGTCCATCAGCGTGTCGCAGGGCGAAATCGTCGGGCTCCTCGGGCCCAATGGCGCCGGCAAGACAACCTCCTTCTACATGATTGTGGGCATGGTGCGCCCCGATGCGGGCCACATTTTCCTCGACGATATCGAGATGACGGACAAGCCCATGTACAAGCGCGCCCGCCTCGGTGTGGGCTACCTCCCGCAGGAGGCATCCATATTCCGCAAGCTCTCCGTTGAAGACAACATAATGGCTATCCTCGAAACGCAGGGGCTCAAGCGCCGCGAGCGCAAGATGCGCTTGGAGCAGTTGCTCGAGGAATTCAAGATTACGCATATCCGCAAGACAAAGTCCATGAGTTGTTCGGGTGGCGAACGCCGCCGCCTTGAAATTGCGCGTGCGCTCGCGAGCGACCCTTCTTTCCTCTTGCTCGACGAACCATTCGCGGGTATCGACCCGATTGCCGTTGCCGACATTCAGTCCATTATCTCAGGCCTCAAGGATCGCGGCATGGGAATCCTCATTACCGACCATAACGTGCGCGAGACGCTCTCTATTACCGACCGCGCTTACATCATGTACAAGAGCCAAGTGCTGACCGAGGGTTCTTCCGAATACCTCGCGAACGACCCTGAAGCACGCCGCATATACCTGGGTGACAGTTTCCGCCTGGATTAGGAGCCTCTATGAACTTGGGCATGCAAATAGGACAGTCTCAGCGACTCGAGCAGAACATCTCGCCGCAGATGCTCCAGGCGGCTGCTATTTTGCAGAAGACTTCGCAAGAACTGGAAGTCGCCATAAACGAGGAACTTTCGGCGAACCCGCTCTTGGAAATGGACGACGAGGTGCCCGAGGATACGGATACTGAGGAGAGTGCGGACAACGTAAGCGATGACGAGGATCAGATTCGCGAGATGGATTTCGAGAGCGGAACGCTCGAAGATACCGCCGACCACGATTACGACATTCTGGACAACACCTTCGACTCCGACATGGAACGCAGGCTTACCGACGGTTCGCTTGACGAGGACGCTCCCTTCAAGGACTTGAATGCGCCTTCCAAGGATGCGGGTGACGAGTGGGACCGCCCGCAGAAGGACCGCGACAAGAGCCTGCAGGACAACCTGCGCGACCAGCTGCGCGACTGGAACGGCACTTCGCTCTTGCTGGAACAGATACAGCAGGCGGGCTGCACCGAGGAACATTTCCGCTCGCTGGTGCAGTACCTCATTGACAGTCTCGACGAGAACGGCTTTTTGCAGGGTGCGCCCGACGATGCGATGATGAAGATGGCCGCCGACCCCAGCGAGGATGCGTTTATCGTCGAGATAGAGCGAGTGATTCGCGACGAGGTTTCGCTCGAGAACGCGAGCGTTCCTGTAGCGGAGGCGTTCCACGTATTGCACGGCTTTACTCCGCGCGGGATAGGCGCCCGTGGCATCCAGGAATGTTTCATCATCCAGGCGATGTCGATGGAGAACTTCCCGCCGCTCACGCTCAAGATTCTCCAGGAATACTTCGACGATTTGATGGACCTGCGTTTCGCGAAGATTGCGAAGGCGCTTTCCGTTCCGGTGGAATCAGTGCAGCAGGCGGTCACGAGCATCTCGAAACTCACGCCGCACCCGGGCAGGCTCATATCGAACGCCCCCACGCAGATAAAGCAGGTTGACCTGCGGGTGGAACGCAAGGGCTCCAAGTTCGAGGTGGAATGCACGCAGGAATCCTGGCGCAAGGTGAAGCGCCTGCACGTGAACAAGCTGTATGCCGACATGCTGACCGACGGTTCCAAGCTCGACAAGGACACGCGCGATTATATCTTGAACAACAAGCGCAAGGCCGAGGAGTTCATCAGTGCGGCGAACAGCAGGTTCTCGACCATGGAACTCGTGATGAAGGCCATCGTGAAGCGCCAGCCCGCGTTTTTCAGGAACGGCCCCGCCTTCCTCAAGCCCATGATTCTGCAGGATATCGCGACCGAGGTGAACCGCGACCTCTCGACCATAAGCCGCGTGACCAACGGCAAGTACGTGGAGACGCCCTTCGGGGTTTTCGAGCTCAAGGATTTCTTTACCTCGGGCGTGCGCCAGCAGGGCAAGCGCGCGGGAGTGCAGCCTGCCGCGGTAGATGCCCCGACAGGCCCCGCCGTGAACGTCGATGAGGCGGTTGACGACGATATCGTGGGTTCCGCGCAGATTCTCGAGGCCATCAAGGACCTCGTGGACGGCGAGGACAAGAAAAAGCCCCTTTCGGACCAGGCCATCGCCGACGCTTTGGCCAAGCAGGGCATCCAGGTGGCCCGCCGCACCGTGGCCAAGTATCGCGAGGAACGCCTTAAGATTCTCCCCGCCCGCCAGCGGAAGCTTCTCTAAATTGTCCAAAAAGCCGTTTTTTACATATAAATGGCCTGTTTCGGCCGTTTTTATTCCAATTCGGATTAATTTTTCGTAAAAAAACTTTCATTTACTTGTTTTTTTCACGAAAAAAGATGTATATACTCATAATGCGAGGCGAAACGCCCGCAAAACATACCATCTTTATTCTACGGAGGTATCATAATGGATATTCAGTTTTCTGCTCGCCACTTCAACGCGTCTGCCGGTCTCCAGGACCGCATCCAGGAAGAAATGGACAAATTGGCCAAGTTCTACCCTAACATCACGAATGCTTCCGTAATCCTTGACCACGAAGTCGAACACCAGCGCCACTGCGAAATCACCGTGAACATCACTGGTTCCGTGGTTGTCGGTTCCGCCGACGAAGACAACATGGGCAAGGCGGTCGACGTGGCCCTCGAGCGCGTGAAGGTTCAGCTCAAGAAGGCGAACGAAAAGCAGAACGACCACCGCGCACAACCTGTTTCCAACCTGACCTAAGCCGTGTCTGAATCCAGGTTGAAAGATATCAAGATCCTGCACCGGGAAAAACTCTCGGTGCGGGACTTTTTTGCACATTTTGGCAAGGACCTGCAGCTCGCCCTGCATACGTCCGAAGCGGACCTCGACACGAATATCGCCGAGAGCGGCATTCACCGTCCGGGCCTAGCCATGACGGGCTACACGAAGGTCTACAGCTCCAAGCAAATCCAGGTGGTGGGCCATACGGAATGGAACTACCTCGAAAGCCTCGGGCCCGAGGGTCGCAGACATGTGTTCGAGAACCTCTCCGTGTTCCGCGCCCCGATGTGGGTGGTGACCCACGCGCAGATGCCGCATGCCGAACTCAAGGAGATGTGTACCAAGCTGCACATCCCGCTGTTCTCGACGACGCTCCATACCTACGAGTTCAACAAGGTCGCCCAGAGGATTCTCGAAGAATTCTTCGCGCCGCACTCCATTATCCACGGGAGTCTCGTGGACGTGTACGGCATAGGCATGCTGTTCATTGGCGACAGCAACGTGGGCAAGTCCGAATGTGTGCTTGAGCTTGTGGAAAGCGGGCACCGCATGGTTGCAGACGACGTTGTACACATTAGCCACGTGGGGAACGCCATTATCGGGCGCCCCGACCCGCTTATCCGCCATCACATGGAAATCCGCGGGGTGGGCATTCTCGACATCCGCTCCATGTTCGGCATCCACGCCATCCGCAAGGTGAAAAAGATCGAAGTCATCGTGGAACTCCAGCCGTGGCAGCGCGACGTGCGGTACGAACGCACGGGCCTCAACGAGCAGGAGGAGGTCGTGATGGGAGTACATATCCCGAAGATTGTGCTCCCCGTGGCGCCGGGCAAGAACCTCACCGTGATTTCGGAGGTCATCGCCATGAATTCGCTCATGAAGATGAACGGCCAGGACGTGGCCCGTGACTTCAACGAGGACCTGATGAAGAAAATCAAGGCGAAGGCGAAGGGCGAATACAGCGATAGCCTGCAAGAAATGGATATCGAGCACTGGTCGCTCTACGAATAGCCGTATAAATTCTATCTTTCCCGCCGATGAACCAGTTTACGAAGACCATAAAGAACAACCTGTTTCCCTTTATCGTGCTTATGATATTGGTGGTCGGTTGCGGCATGGCCTGGTACCTGTTCCATCCGTCGAGCCCCTACCACAAGCGCTACAGCTTCGTGGTGAGCTACCAGGAAATCGGT
>Ga0265299_10006498_pt1 | contig 10633 bp, 6 predicted proteins | sample AusTroGonzalo_MG_4_FD_193485 | JGI IMG/M metagenome (GOLD analysis project Ga0265299, IMG submission 193485) | Bovine rumen microbial communities from tropical cattle in Woodstock, Queensland, Australia - Gonzalo_02 | ecosystem: Host-associated > Mammals > Digestive system > Stomach > Rumen ...
CTTTCTTCTTAAACATCATAAAACCTCCTAAATAGTTTTATAAATTATTGTTGACTTTATCCGACGTCACAGTTGGAGCCGCCTCAGCGCCATCCTCCTGTGCCGCTAATTCTGCTTTACGTTGCTTAGCCTCCTGACGCGCTAAAACACCTTCACGAACAAGAGTATATATAGCAGCGAATACAGGTACACCCAGCAGCATGCCCATCACACCGAACAGTCCGCCTCCGATGATGATAGAAACCATGATCCAGAATCCCGAAACGCCAACCGTCTCGCCCAGTATCTTCGGTCCCAGGATATTACCGTCAAACTGCTGCAGCACAAGCAGGAATACTATGAACCACAGAGCCTCAAAGGGACTTGCAATAAGCAGAATAAGAGTTGACGGGATGGCTCCTATAATGGGTCCAAAGAACGGGATCATGTTGAACACTCCGATTATCACGCTGATAAGCAGCGGATAATGGAAGTTGAATATCGACATACCGATAAAGCACATCAGACCGATGATCATCGAGTCGATTATCTTACCGATTATAAATTTACCGCACTTGATATTGAAGACAGTGCAAATGTGGAAGAATCTTTTATAGAACTTCTCCGGTGTATAAGCTGAAATAACTCTGCGAGCCTGATCGAGGAGCTTATCCTTGCCGGCTAACAGATATATCGAAATGATTATACCAAGGATCCAGTTATAGGTAGTCTTGCCGATATCAAGAGCCGTGTTGAATATAGACGGTACAAAATTGGTTACAAATGTACCCAAGAACTGGCCTATAGAGCCACCGGTCAGCATCTTGATGATATTATTATAAGTATTAGCCTCGGTTAGGTCATATCCGGTGTTGTCCTTGACGAATTGTACAACGTTATCGGAAATATTGATGATATCTCCGCGGTGATTTCTGACTGTATCGGATACATTCTTTACAAGTTCGTTGAAGCTTCTAATAAGATCGGGGATCAGAATGCTTACCAAAAATGTCAACAATCCGAATACGATCGCATAAGATATGATCAGCGACAGCGGCTTCTTTAACTTCAGGAAGAACTTGCGCTTGGTGCCCATCTTCTTGAACACATGACAGTAGAACAGCCTGTACGGTGAATTGAGCACATATGCGATGATCAGTCCAAAGAAAACAGGAGTGAGAACCGCAAATATAAAACTGAGCACCTTCATTATCTCTTTGAAGTTGATAAAGAAGAATATCAAAGCAACAGAAAAAAGGATTATAAATATTATATTCCTTAATGTTGATTTTTTCAAGATATCACCTCAATTAAAACAAAGTCATCTGAGCGCTCTCGGGCAGATCGCCCAGCGCGCCGCACTCACGAAGAGTCTCAACAACAGACTTGGAAACTTTTGCCTTTATGCTGATATCATCTACTGAGAGATACTCACCCTTTTCAGCGCTGTTCGCCAACGCTTCTGCAGCGTTCTCACCAATGCCGGCCAGTGAGCAGAACGGCAAACGGATCTTGCCGTCTTCAATAACGAACTTTTTTGCTTTGGAGCGATAGATGTCTACCGGCAACACTTCTATACCTCTGGCGAGCATCTCGTTCATGATCTGCAGCATTGGGACTTCGGAACGCTCTTTATCGCTGGCCTCAAAGCCCTTATCATTGATATGTTTGATCTTATCAAGAACAGCCTGTCTGCCCTTGATCAGTGTGGCGCCGTCAAAGTTATCGTTGCGTACCGTGAAGTAGGCCGCATAATACTCAGTGGGCTTATGCACCTTATACCATCCGAGTCTGAGAGTAGATATCATATATGCCGCGGCGTGAGCCTTAGGGAACATATACTTGATCTTCATGCAGGAATCTATGTACCACTGCGGCACATTGTGTTCCTTCATAGCGTTCATATGCTCATCGGTCAACATCTTGGTAGCCTTGCCCTTTCGGACGATCTCCATGATCTTGAAAGCCATAGAAGGATCCAGACCCTTATGCATGAGATATGTCATGATAGAGTCACGCGTACCGATGACCTCAGAGATAGTGCATGTGCCGTCTTTGATAAGATCAGCGGCATTGCCGATCCATACGTCGGTACCGTGCGACAGACCGGATATCTGCAAAAGGTCGGAAAAGGTCTTAGGCTGTGATTCTATCAGCATCTGACGAACGAACGAGGTACCTACCTCCGGCAGAGAGAAAGTGCCGGTCTGTGAGTCGATTTCCTCGGGAGCAACTCCCAAAGCTTCTGTGGATACAAAGAGTGACATAACATCCGGATCGGACATCGAAACATCCATAACAGGGATGCCGGTGTACTCTTCAAGATAATGATATATGGTAGGAACATCATGACCCAGCTCATCGAGTTTGGTGATGGTGTCATGTATAGAATGGAAGTCGAAATGGGTCGTGATATTCGGCGAATTCATATCATTAGCCGGGTGCTGTACCGGACAGAAGTCATAAACCTCCATACCCTTAGGTACAACTACCATGCCGCCCGGATGCTGACCTGTGGTACGTTTGATACCGGTGCATCCGATAGCTAAACGGTTCATCTCAGCTTTTCTTAACGTCTTGTTATGCTCTTCGCAATACTTCTTGACATAGCCGAAAGCAGTCTTGTTCTGTACCGATGAGATGGTACCTGCCTTAAATACGTTCTCGCGGCCGAACAGTTCTTCGGTATATCTATGCGAAGCGCTCTGCTGTTCACCGGAGAAGTTAAGGTCGATATCTGGGACCTTATCTCCCTTGAAGCCCAAGAAGGTCTCGAACGGTATCTCATGACCATCGCGATCCATGATTGTTCCGCATTCCGGACATGCCTTTTCCGGTAGGTCGAATCCTGAGCCGTACGAACCGTCAGTTATAAATTCACTGTGTTTGCAGTTACTGCATATATAATGTGGGCACAGAGGATTGACCTCAGAAATACCTGACATAGTAGCTACGAAAGAAGATCCGACCGATCCTCTGGAACCGACAAGGTATCCGTGGGCTTCACTGTCAGCGACCAGCTTCTGAGCTGTCATATACAGCACAGAATAACCGTATGTGGTGATAGAGTTGAGCTCTTTTTCAAGTCTGTCAGCAACGATCTTAGGCAGAGGATCACCGTATTTCTTTTTTGCTCTCTCATATGTAATGGATATGAGCTGCTCCTCTGCGCCTTCGATAAACGGTGGGAAGTTGCCCTTAGGGATAGGACGAACATCCTCGCACATATCAGCTATCTTACAGGTGTTATCTACGACCACTTCATGCGCTCTGTCGCCCAGATAGGCGAACTCTTCGAGCATTTCTGCGGTAGTTCTAAAATACAATGGAGCCTGCATATCAGCGTCTTCAAATCCCTGAGCTGCCAGCAAAATCTTGCGATAATCTGCGTCATGAGGATTCATGAAGTGTACATCGCAGGTTGCTACAGTCAGCTTACCGAGTTTATCGCCCAGAGCCAGTATATCTCTATTGACCGATTCAAGATGCTCCTGATCTTTGAAAGCGCCTTCACGCATCAGGAACATATTATTGCCGTCGGGCTGGATCTCAAGATAGTCATAGAATGACGCGATCCTTTCGATCTCTTCCCTACTCTTGCAGCCAATCAAAGCTCGATAGAGCTCGCCTGCCTCACACGCGGAACCTATGATCAGGCCCTCGCGATATTTCATAAGCTCGGATCTAGGTATACGCGGACGTCGGTGATAGTACTCCAGATGAGACTTGGATATCAGACGATACAGGTTTTTCAGTCCTGTATTATTCTTAACAAGAATTATTTGATGATATGTAGGCAGCTTTTTATAATCGCCGCCGATGACTCTTTCTTTTACTGTATGGACATCATGGATATCCATGCGCTCTGTCAAAAGTCGACAGAGATTAAGGAATATATTAGTCAGCATCTCCGCATCATCAACCGCTCGATGGTGATTGAACTTGCCAAGACGAAAATACTTAGCTAATGTATCCAGTTTTACATTGTTTATATCAGGCAGTATAGACCGAGCTATAGCTACCGTGTCTATCGAAGTCAGAGTGTATGCTGTGCCCATGTTCTCGCAGGCTTTACGGATAAAGCCTGTATCGAAAGGAGCGTTGTGAGCTACCACTACGGCGCCGTCGCAGAAGTCAAGGAATTTATTTACAGCCTCGCTCTGTGAGGGGGCTCCTGCTACCATACTGTCGGTGATACCTGTCAGCTGTACGACCTGAGCCGGGATAGGCCTCTCGGGGTTGACAAAGGTCGAGAATGTGTCAACTACCATTCCGTCCTTGATCTTCACCGCGCCGATCTCGGTTATCATGTCGTTGCTGGCATACAAACCTGTTGTCTCCAGATCAAAGCATACAAAAGTTCCGTCAAGAGGCTCGTTCTTGTAACCATCGACAGGTGAGCACATATCGTCTACAAAATAAGCCTCTGAACCGTATATGACCTTGATATCGGTACCGTTCTTCTTAAGTGTCTCGGCCGCGTTCATAGCCTCGGGGAAAGCCTGAGCTACACCGTGGTCGGTTATGGCGACGGCCTTGTGCCCGAACTCAGCGGCGCGATTGACCAGCGATCCTGCGTCATTGACGGCGTCCATCTGAGACATATTTGTATGCAGATGCAGCTCTACGCGCTTCTTTTCAGCTTTGTCGACAACACTTACTTTCTTGACAGTGGAGATCGAGCGAGCAGAGATAACGTTATCTCCGGCGTATCTATCGAACTCAACATCGCCTGATACTACTATCGTAGATCCGTTCTTGATACTATCCAGTACAGAACAGGCAGCTATCGAATCAAAGACTTTTACTGTGATAGAGCCGGTATAATCTGTTATGTCAAGTGTTATGATACTCTTATCTCCCGACCGAGTCGTCTTGGATTCTTTAGCAAAAACATCGCCCCATACGGTAGCTCTGCCGGTATCATACGCAATGCTCTCGATCGGGATCATCTTGCCCTTGCTGATACGTCCGTACAGCGGAGCAACGGTAGAAGGGATTATCCTCGGAAACAGATAATCACCCTTGCGCACTTCTATCTCGGTGGTGAACTTTTCTATTTCACTCTCGGTTCTGACAGGCTCATCATCCCTAAACAAGTTAGTCAGTTCTTCGAGCTTTTTGCGCTCGATATGTTTCTCGGCGTTTGATATAGATTCTATGTACTGCTTATCGTCTGCCGACAACTCTAAAACGCCGTCAAACTCTATGTTGAACTTCAGGCCGAACATATCGAATATAAGTTCGCTGAGTTCGGTATCGAATTCCTGAGCCTTAAGCAGAGATATGCCTCCGTGGGCGATCACTACACAAAGGGCGCTTTCTCCGCGGCGTTCCAACTCAGCGTCGTCCAGAGTTCCATTCAGACTAGGCTTCTTCGCCTTTAGAGCCGCTACAAGCTCGCTAAAGTATCCGAGCGAGAACATCTCAGGCTTATACCTAACGTTAAGTTGAACGGTATCAGCGCCTATGTCGGCATTGACAAGTGCCAGTTGAGCGTTTTCTATATCCTTCCACATCAACAATTGTGACGGACACAGATCGATACTGACGCATCTCTTATCTCTATTCACTTTAACACTACTCACAGGAGCAATGGACAGCTCGTCGCTGAACCTGACTCCATATGAAGAGAATACATCCGATAGTGTTGTCATCATTTACCTTTCTTTACTTACATCTTCTCTACTTCTTCAATCAATACATCTATCAACTTATCTTCAGGGACTTTAGCGATTATCTTATCTTTTTTGAACACTAATCCCTCGCCGTCGCCTCCGGCTATACCTATATCGGCCTCACGGGCTTCACCAGGTCCGTTTACGACACAACCCATTATAGCTACGGTTATGTCCTTATTACATCCCATCAGCCTTTTTTCAGCCTCGTTGGCGAGCTTTATCAAATCGATCTTGGTCCTGCCGCAAGTGGGACAAGACACAAATCGTATACCTTTATCACCTATTCCAAGCGACTTTAGAATATCTTTCGCCGCATATATCTCTTCTACCGGCTTATCTGTCAAAGATACGCGAATTGTATCTCCGATACCGTCTACCAACAGAGCTCCAATACCTACAGCGGATTTGATTATACCCATCCTTCGGGTACCTGCCTCGGTAACTCCCAGATGCAGAGGATAATCGCACTGCTTATCCGCAAGGCGATAGGCCTCGACCATCGTGCGAACATTCGACGACTTCATAGACAGAACTATATCAGTAAAGTCGAATTGCTCCAGCAGTGAAGCATGATACAGAGCGCTGTCGCACAACGCCTGAGCGGTAGGATGACCGTACTTAGCTAAGATGCTCTTCTCCAAAGAACCGGAATTAACGCCGATCCTGATGGGTATCCCATTGCTTTTGCAGGCCTCAGCTACAGCCTTGATACGATCATTGTCGCCAATATTGCCGGGATTGATGCGGATCTTATCCACTCCGGCCGCAACCGACTCCAAAGCAAGCTTATAGTTGAAGTGTATATCCGCTACTACAGGCACGCCAATATTCTCTTTGAGAGCATATATCAGCTTTACGGCGTCCATATCCGGAACAGCCGCTCTGATGATCTGACAGCCGGCCGCCTCAAGCTCTTTAGCCTGACGAACTGAGGCTTCTATATCCCATGCAGGCGTGTTGAGCATAGACTGCACCGAAATCTCGGCACCGCCGCCTATTCTCACATCTTTAGCAGTAACAGAAATCTTGCTGCCCATGCTTATCCTCCGCGGATCAATTTAATAACATCCATGACCGCGATCACTGCCGAGAGTCCCAGCAACAGCACCAGTCCGGTCGTATTTATTATCGACTCAACCTTACGCGGTACAGGCTTATGGAATATCGCCTCTATCAACAGCATCAGGAACCTGCCTCCATCAAGAGCCGGGAACGGCAGCATGTTGATGATACCTAGGTTGATGGTTATTATCATCATTACGAATACTATCGACATCACCGCAGTACCGAAGCCTGAGGTCTTCAAGCTCTCGGAAGCCACCTCTGTGATAGCCGAGGCTATACCGATAGGTCCGGACATATCATTGAGGCTGAACTTACCGGTGACCAATCCTGCCAGACCGGTCCACACCATCCTTACAACAGATATCGTCTCAGTAAAAGTTGACGACAATACTGTTCCGAAGTTCTTTTCAATCGGATTGACTGTGAAGTCCTGTTGTATAGTCGGTTTGTCTTCATTATCGGATTTCAGAGTCAGGAGATCAATATCATGCAGAACGATACGTTCTCCGTCGCGCATTACCGTCATATCAGTACGGTAGCGCTGTCTTTTTTCTCTGAATTCTATCACAGGATACTTGCCGTCAGTCTTGACGCCAAGCTCCTTTGAGATCTTTTTGTAGTACTTGCAGAATATCTTATACGCGCTTTCGCGGTCATCTGCCGTTCTCAGCTCATCCTGTGAACTGTACAACATCTTAACGACTGCTGTGATGGCGTCATTATCAGTCTTTTCAGTAACATTTTGGCTGGCGTAGTTGAACAGATCTGTCGCGCAGTCCTCTTTATAAACAATAAAATCGTTTCCGTCCACTTCAGTCACGGGCAATGTTGAGATCGCAAAAGACAGATCCGTATACGTATTGACCGCATATCCGCCCACATCGACTATCTTATCTCCTACCTGCAGATCACTGACCGAAGAGAAAGACAGCTGGCCGAATCCGGTGACCTCTGTACCTGCAAAATAAGGCTTAGGCAGGAGCGTGATCATCATCAGCACAAGACCGAACAGTATATTCATCACTGCTCCGGCAATGATGACTATCATCCTCTTCCATATCTTAGCGTTGTTGAACGCTCTAGGATTCTCGCTGTCCTCGTCCTCACCTTCCATGGCGCAATAGCCGCCTATCGGAAAAAGTCTGAACGAGTACTTTGTTTCACCCTTTGTAAAGCCGAACAGTCGTGGGCCCATACCCAGTGAAAACTCATTGACCTTTATGCCACTCTTTTTGGCGGCGATGAAGTGTCCTCCCTCATGAACAAAAATGATGAGCTCAAATAATACTACCGCAATAACTATCAGAGCAATGGCAGTAAGAACAGAAATAATATCATCTCCAAGTTAATTCGTATATACCAAAACGACAAACAATAAGAATGTCAGATAATCTATTTGATCACCGATCAAAAAATCGCGCGATGAATTCTCTGGCCATAGCGTCAGCGTCGAGCACATCCTGTATACAAGAGGCTTTGCCTACTGTGCACTCATCTACCGCAGCGCTGACAGACTCGCCGATATCAAGGAAAGATATCTTATGATCGCGGAACAGCTTGTTGGCGGCTTCATTAGCTCCGTTGGCTACAGCAGGATACAGTCCGCCTTTCTTCATAGCGCGCTTACATGCCGCAAGGCACTTGAAGGTCTTATCATCAGGCTGATAGAACGTCATCTGACTGATCTTTGACCAGTCGACTTCAGACACAGGCGAAGGATATCTCTCGGGATATGTTATAGCGTACTGGATAGGTATCCTCATATCAGGCAGACCTATCTGAGCCAGAATCGAATTATCATCGAACTCGATCATCGAGTGTATCAGACTCTCGCGATGCACCACGACCTCGATATCATCGGGATCCATATCGAAGAGCCATGCCGCCTCAATTATCTCGAGGCCTTTATTCATCATAGAAGCGCTGTCTATGGTTATCTTAGCTCCCATATTCCAGTTAGGATGCTTAAGAGCCTGTTCAACGGTCACATCTTTGAGTTCATCGTAGCTTCTGCCGAAGAACGGTCCTCCGGATGCTGTGAGAATGATCTTCTTAAGCGATCTTTTATGCGGAGCAGCCTGCAGGCATTGGAATATTGCCGAGTGCTCGCTGTCAACAGGCAGCAACTTTACCCCGTTTTTCTTTACCGCGTCCATAACCAGCTCGCCGCCGGCTACAAGAGTCTCTTTGTTGGCGAAGGCAATATCCTTACCGGATTCTATAGCGGCAAGAGTCGGCTCAAGACCTACCATTCCTACGACAGCGTTCACCATCATATCGGAGCCTTCAGACGCAATTTGAAGCAGTCCATCCATACCGGCTAGTATCTTTGTAGATGTATCGGCCACTCTGACACGCAGATCCTTAGCGCAGTCATGATCAACTACAGCGGCAACATCAGGTTTGAACTCTCTTATCTGATCCTCGAGTAAATCTATGGTACTGTACGCCGACAGAGCTGATATACCGATGCCGAGCTTTCGGGCGACCTCAAGGGTCTGAGTGCCGATAGAACCTGTAGAACCTAATACAGCTATACGATCGTTCATCATGCGGCTACCTGTTCAGCGATAATAGTGAAATACTGTGAGAAGATAAGGACAGATGTAGAACACAGAATAACAGAATCAAATCTGTCGAGAAGTCCTCCGTGACCGGGCATAAGATTGCCGTAGTCCTTGATGCCGCAATATCTCTTTACAATTGAGAACAGCAGATCTCCGCCGATAGATATCAGCGAGTTGATGAATCCTATAACGGGAAGTATCGCGTAATTGATATAAACATTACCGTAGATAAGTGAGAACACATAACCTACGAGGAGAGGGCCTGTTGTGGCTACTATCACGCCACCGATAGCTCCCTCAACAGTTTTCTTAGGGCTGATATTCGGGCAAAGTTTGTGCTTTCCGAACGCTGAACCGGCGAAGTACGCCGCCGAGTCAGACAGCCATGGGATACCCATTATGAGTATAGCCCAAAAAGAAGTGAATTTGTTATCGGCGCAGGAGCGGATGTTGTATACTCCGAAAGACACGGCGATCAACAGCACTCCGAAAAACGAGAACAGCATATCTTCTACACTGATAGTTGTGTGGAAGAACACAGCAAACATGCATACAAAAAGTACAAACACATAAATGGGGATGTACATCAGCGGAGTCATATAAACTCCCGGAAGATATATCGTACCGGGAATTATGACCGCAAACGCCACACAAGGGATAAATAGCTTGAGCTTCTTCTGTAATCCCTTGGCGCATAGAAAGTCACTGCATATAACGCCGCAGAAGATAGCAATCGCCGTACCGAGCACTATGCTGTTCATTTCGCTGAAGTACAGCACAAGGTAGCCGAAAGCCATCCATATGGCTGCTGTAATCAATCTCGTCTTCATACCTAAACCTAAACCTTATCAAAAATTTTCTCAGACGCCGCCGAATCTTCTGTTGCGCTTAGCGTACTCGATCAGAGCCGCGTCCAAGTCCCTGTCCTTGAAATCCGGCCACAGCACATCCATGATGACATATTCGCTGTAAGCCGACTGCCACAGCAGAAAGTTAGATGTTCTGTGCTCTCCGCTGGGTCGTATGATCAAGTCGGGGTCGGGTTCTCCCTTGGTATACAGGTGATCTGATATCACCAATGTATCTATGTTGTCAACATCAAGCTGTCCGTCTTTGACCTCAGACGCAATACTGCGTATGGCGTGGATCAGTTCATCTCTGCCGCCGTAGTTCATGGCTATGTTCAGAACCATTCCGGGGCGATCCTTAGATATAGCCTCATTCTCTTCCATCAGCTTGAGCAGTTCAGGCGAGAACGCAGTTCTGTCGCCTATGAACCTGATGACGATATCATCATCTTTGAAGTCGTCCAGAGCCTCCTGCAGATAATCCTTGAAGAGC
>Ga0265299_10006501_pt1 | contig 10627 bp, 17 predicted proteins | sample AusTroGonzalo_MG_4_FD_193485 | JGI IMG/M metagenome (GOLD analysis project Ga0265299, IMG submission 193485) | Bovine rumen microbial communities from tropical cattle in Woodstock, Queensland, Australia - Gonzalo_02 | ecosystem: Host-associated > Mammals > Digestive system > Stomach > Rumen ...
ATCCAGGAAGAGGAACTCAGATCCGTGGCCTACAACTACCAGTTGGAGCAGATTGTGGAAAACGACGCCACCATTCTGCAGATGGCCATCGAGGCCGCCACCGAGGAGGTGCGCGGCTACCTGTCGTCGCGCTACGACACCACCGCCGCCTTCGCCGCCACCGGTGCCGACCGCAACCCGCTGCTCGTGGAGATCACCAAGGACATCGCCCTGTGGTACATCATCCGACTCTCCAACGTGGACATCCTCTACGAGCCCGTGAAGGAACGCTACGACCGCGCCGTGCAGTGGCTCGACCGCGTGGCCCGGGGCACCATCACCCCCGACCTGCCCGCCGCCACCGACGAAAACGGCGACTACATCCAGCCGCTCTGCTGCGGCTCCATGCCAAAGCAGCAATATGATTATTAAAAAACATAATTCCTTAAACAGCCTCGAAGAGGCAAAACGCACGAAGTGCAAATAACCCCACACAAGGCGTAGCCGCAGTGTGGGGCCTCCCCGACAAAGAGGCTCCACAAGGCGTAGCCGCAGTGTGGGGATTCCCAAAGACTATGAACAAGCCCACCGACAAAAAGAAAATCCGCTCGCTCCTGGTCGAGATCAAGGCCAACGCAGAGCAGCTCACCAAAAAAGACATCTCCTTCTGGCGCCAAGCCTGGCAGATGGCCCTCAACCCCGACAACCCCCAGCGGTTCCGCCTCTACGACATCTACCGCGACGCCATGGTGGACAACCACCTCACCGGCTGTGTCACCCAGCGGAAGAACTTCGTGAAGCGCAAAACCTTCAAAATAGCCGATAAAAGCGGCAAGGAGAAACCCGAACTCACCGAGATGTTCGAGGTCCCGTGGTTCAAGGACTTCGTGGATTTCGCTCTCGACAGCCTCTTCTACGGCCACTCCTTGGTGCAGTTCAACGACCTCACCACATTCGACGGCCATCCCGCCTTCGGGAGCTGCGTTTTGGTGCCACGCCGCAACGTCATCCCCGAATACGGCGTGGTGGTGCGCGAGGTGGGCGACGACCCCCGCCGGGGCATCTCCTACCGCGACGGCGTGTTCGCCCACTCCTGTGTGGAGATTGGCAAGCCCGACAACCTCGGGCTGCTGCTCGACCTCACCCCGCAGTGCATCTCCAAGAAGAACATGCTCGCCTACTGGGACATGTTCGGCGAGATCTTCGGAATGCCCATCCGTATCGGCAAGACCGCATCCCGCGACCAGAAGGAGATTGACAAGACCGAACACTTTCTCAAGGAGCTCGGAGCCGCCGGATGGGCGCTCTTTCCCGAGGGCACCGAGCTCGAAATCAAGGAGACCACACGCGGCGACGCTTTCAACGTCTATGACCGCCGCATTGACCGCTGCAACTCCGAGATCTCCAAGGCCGTGCTCGGGCAGACCATGACCATCGACAACGGCAGCTCCCTGTCGCAGTCGGAAGTACACCTCAAGGTGCTCAACAACCTGATCGACGCGGACGCCGACATGCTCCGCGACACCGTGAACCACAGCCTTATCCCGTTCCTCATCGTCCACGGATTCCCGCTCCAGGGCTGCCGCTTCGAGTGGGACGAATACCCCGACTACACCCCAGAACAGCAGATAGAGATCGAACGGATGCTGCTCGACAACTACGAGGTTGACCCGCAGTATTTCGCCGAGAAATACAATGTCAAGATCCTCGGCAAGAAGGAATTTCCCGCCGCCCCGGCGATGGCCGCCCCCGACAACCGTTTTTTCGTCTGACGGGCGTCCACCACACGCCCACCTACCGCGATTTCCACCACGCCCTGCAGCACCTCTACGGGCTGCCCGCAACTGTTAACTCTCAACTGTTAACTCTTAACTCAAACGCCCCCGCCCCCGAATACAATCCCTCCATCTGGCAACGCCTCGTTGAATGGCTGCACAAACAGAAGGGCTACGACCCCAAGCGGCTCACCGATCCAGAACCGCGTGCCGCCATCGAGGAAACCCGCCGCATTCTGGCAAAACCCCTCAACGATCTCGCCATCACGCAGGACATCCCCGAGGAGCTCACCGCCACCCTCGACCGGAACATCTTCTTTTTCTCCGGGTTCAAGACCCACCACGAGCTCGTGGAGGCCTCCCGGATGCTCAAGGGCGAAGACGGCAATTTCAAGCCGTTTCAACAGTTCTTAAAGGACGTTGAAAAGCTGAACAACATCTACAACAAGAGTTACCTCCAAGCGGAGTACAACTTCGCCACCGCCTCCACGCAGATGGCGGTGAAGTGGAAGGAGTGGGAGCGGGACGGCGACCGCTACGACCTCCAGTACCGCACCGCCGGCGACGACCGTGTGCGCGAGGAGCACGCCGCCCTCGATGGCATCACCCTGCCGCCCTCCGACCCCTTCTGGAACTCCTACCTGCCGCCCAACGGCTGGAACTGCCGCTGCACCGCCGTGCAGGTGCGCCAGGGCAAGTACCCCCGCAGCGACTCCGCCGCCGCCATGGCCGCCGGCGCCAACTGCACCGACACCCCCAAGAAGCAGATCTTCCGCTTCAACCCCGGCAAGCAGGAAAAAATTTTCCCGCCGAAACACCCGTATTTCCCCAAAGGTTGCGGCGACTGCCAGTACCGGCAACTCGCCGAAGACAAGGACAGCCCGAACTGCCAGGCGTGTTTGGCTCTACAGGCGGATATCAAACGCCGGGAGGAAAACCACCGGGAGTATGAGCGTCTGAAAAACGATCCTGACTACAATGAAGTGAAATATGATGATGCCTCGGGTGGAATGACAGCAGCACACAAAGATCATAATTTCGACAAGAAAGGTGGTAAATACGAGAAACATATTCGGACAGCAGGCTATAAAACAGGACATGCAGTTGTCTTTGAAAGCGAGAGAGGTTTTGCGTCGAGACACACAGAAGGAACTTGGGACGGTAGAATAATGGAAATTGCCGGTCGCGAAACTGCAACCGAAAACAATGTGCTAAAAGGCCTTAAGCATTGCGCGAGCAAGAGAACTACGCAAGTAGCGATTCTTGATTATCCCAAGGGCGGATTTGACAAAGACATACTTGAAAATGCAATAAAGCGCTATCGTGGATTGGAAAAACTTAACGACGGACAGTTTGTCCGATTCGAAAAAATAATCTGTGTCCAGGATAAAAAGATTGTGTATGAGGAGAGTTTCTAAAAAGAACGGGAGGGGTTATGCATAAAGCATAACACGCTCCTCCCGCGCCGCAAAAATACAAAATTTTCAATACCAAACAAGTGGTATGAAAAAAAAATGTATTTTTGCGGCGCAAGTTCAACAATAGAACAAATGTGATGAAAAATAACAATTCATTAGAAGAACAAAAACAAGAGTTGATAGACCTTGCCGAAAGAGAATTTGGTGAGGAGTATTTTTCTCAATTGGAAAAATCGACTATGGAATATGCAGAAGCTGGAGAAGAACATATTCCGGAGTACACACTAACAGTTAATTGTAAAGGAGCTTTTTATGCCAACTAGTAATAAAATTCGAGAAGAAATTCTTAACGCCAAAGGAGCTGCTCAAGATAGTATAAGACGGAAATACATCAAAAGATTATCTGACTATACTAAAAGAGACACTATCCTGTATGTTACCGCCTATGCGACAGGTAAAATGACAAATATACCCAGTTCTTTTATTTCTGTCATGAATGATGATGTTCAGGGTTTTATGTCTGCTGTTCATGGTTTGAAGAATGACAAATTGGATCTAATCATCCATAGTCCTGGCGGATCCGCAGAGGCAGCAGAACAATTGGTCAATTATTTAAGATCAAAATATAGTCACATACGAGCCATAATACCGCATAGTGCAATGTCTGCTGCAACGATGATAGCCTGTGCATGCGATGAAATAGTAATGGGCAAACATTCTGCCATTGGTCCTATTGACCCTCAAATAACTTTTCCAACCCCCACAGGTTATTTCACTGCCCCGGCACAATCAATCATAAGCGAATTTGAAAAAGCCAAACAGGAAATTATTGCAAATCCAAGTGTCGCCCCTATTTGGGTTAACAAATTAAAGAATCTTCCGCATGGTATCTTGAATATATGTGATAACACCATTCAACTTTCCATTGACAAAGTCTCCCTTTGGTTGAAATCTTATATGTTCAAGGACGATCCAGATAAAGAGACAAAATCTGAGCAAATTGCGATGTGGCTGGGGACAGCTGACAATCATTTGACTCATGGAAGACCTATTCCTTATACTATTGCCAAAAAGCAAGGACTCAAAATAGTTGAATTGGAATCCGATCAAGAACTTCAAGATAGAGTTTTATCTGTATTTCATGCATCAATAGTGACAATGGATGTCACTAATTGTGTTAAAATCATAGAAAATCAAAAAGGAGTTGGTAATTATCTGCAGCTAAATGTTGGCAGATAGCCAAATCGCAAAAATTTATTAACATTATATAGTATTAGCTCGCCTTTCGCGGGCTTTTTCTATTTTTGCGCCCAATTAACAGCAAAACCATTATGTCAGACCTCGCCACCACCATCCTCAACGACCTCCGCGTGGAGCTGCTCGACCACTTCGACAAGAACTTCCCGCGAGGCGGCTTCTTCGGCAAACAGTGGCCGAAAAAGCGCGACGGCTCGCCTGCGCACCTGATCGGCACCGGAACCCTGCGCCGCTCCATCAGCGCGAAGGTTCACGGCCACAGCCTCACCTTCACCTCCTCCACACCCTATTCCGTCATCCACAACGAGGGCGGCACCATCACCGTCACCGCCAAGATGAAGAACTACTTCTGGGCCATGTTCAAGAAGACCGACAAGAAAGAGTACAAATACCTGGCCCTGATGAAAACAGGATCCAAAATCACCATTCCCAAGCGGCAATACCTCGGTGCCTACGACGGCATCGACAAAACCATCGACCGCGCCGCCCGCCGCGCCATCGATCACGAACTAAAACGCATCGCCAAATCCATCAAACACTAAACTCTTCAATAACCAATAACCTATAACCAATAACCATTACAATGAAACACATTTTCCTCTCCATCCAGGACAGACTTTCCGAAATCCCCGGACTGCAGTACATCGACAAAGACTGGGGACAGCTCCAGTATGAGCAGCCGCCGGTGAAGTGGCCGTGCGCCCTCCTCGATGTGGCTAACGCCGACTTCAAACAGCTGGGGCGCGGCTTCCAGCAGGCCGACGCCGACATCACCGTCACCGTGGCCAACCTAAACCTCGTGCGCTCGTCCGCCAAAGCTCCCATGCGCGGCCACGCTTACGCCACCATCGACCTCCTTGAGGAGATCCACCAGGCACTGCAGCTCTTCTCCGACGGGCGGCATTTTTCGCCCCTCATGCGCACCAACCTCCAGAAGGTGGCCGCCGACAAAGACATGGAGGTCTATGTAATGACCTACCGCACCTCCTTCGTGGTGGAAAAACTGGGCAAGGAAACTGTAGAGGTCCAGGCGACACCGTCTGTCAGAACCCTGTAGAGACGTGCGTCCCTACACCTCCGCAAACAGATCCAGCTGGTTCACGTCCACGGGATTCCGCTTCGCGTTCTGGCGTTCCTGTTCCCGGGCCAGCTGTTCCCGCAGACGCGGCATGTTGATGATTTCGATGAACCGCTTGTAGGTCATCGGATAGACCGGGTTCACGTACTTGCGCCAGATGCCGGCGTAGGTGGTCACGTCTGGATCGTAGTGCTCGCGCACGATGTCCTGGATGTTGATGTAACGCTGTATGTGATTGGCTCTGTTGTATTCCATGGCGCATTTTCTATCCCGCAAAAATACAAAAACGCCCGCATTTCGTGGGCGTTCCTACGCTTTTGTCAATAACTTTTTTTGTTCCGGAGAGGCGAATGATTATTCGCCCCTACATTTTAATCCGGCACCCAGATGAAGCACCCGAACACCCGGAACTCGTACTCGTCACGGATCTCCCTGTAGCGACGTTTCATGGCTGGATAAACATCGAGGTAGCCCCGCATCCGCTTCGCCGCGATGACGGCGTTTCCGTGGCCGCGCCACCCCATATACGAAGCTATCCCCGCCCATTTCGCCCCGAAGCTCCGCGCCACTGCCGCAAACATCTGCTTGCGCTCCACGACGGGCCGCCTCCGGCACTTCACATCCCGGAAGGTAACATGGTCGGGATCGGTTTCCACCATGATGTCGTACAGGATGTTCAGCTCACTTGTTTCCATGGTGCATCGCGTTATAGATGTTCACCTCCCGTTCAATCTGCTTGCGCAGTTCCTCGTCCATCGCGTAGCCGATGGAGCGCATTCCCGGGTTGTCGGCTTCCCGCAGCAAGGGCGTCACCACATTGGTCAAGGTGGTCACCTCCATGGCACTCAGCTGCACGGTGTAGCGATCGCGGTCAGGGCGGTACATGTTCCGCAACCGGCTCCACAGCCGCTCGCAGGTCTCGTTCATTGCGAGCATCATCACGCTCTGGTCCGCCTGCGGCATCCGCGCGTCGCCGCCCGCCGCAGCCGCCATGCACACCCCCGCGATAAACTTCATTTCAGCTTGGTTCAGTTAATCTTGAATTTGCTCATAACTGTGAATTGTGATTAATGAATTGTTTATTCAGCATTCAGCATTCAGCATTCAACATTCAGCATTCTGCATTGCTCAATTGTTCCACATCTGGTCGTTCAGGTAGGTTGTCGCGTACTTCATGCACACCCCCTGCGGGATGGAGCACTTGTAGCGGTTGATGTAGCGGTAGGCCTTCACCCGCTCGCCCTCCGGCATTTTGTCCCACACCCGCTGGGTCTTCACCCGGCTGCTTCGGGCTTTGTCGTTGTAGCGGTTCCAGAACATCTCAAACGTCACTTTCTCTTCCTCCTCGGTGAGGATGCCCGTGTTGCCCTTGGTGCGCTGCAGGTCCTCGGGACGTACCGGATACGACCGCAGGATGGTGGCCTTCACCGGATCCGGGAACGCCCCCTCAAAGACGATGCCGTGGAGGCTGTCGCCGTCATCGTAGGTGAACACCACCTCACCCTCGAATCTCGGAATGGTCAGTACAATCTTTCTCATTGCTCGTTGGTTTTGTCCGCTGTAGAGACGCAAGATTTTGCGTCTCTACAAACAGCGTTACGCGGAACCCCGTTTCTCGGTATGAACACCATCACCGGCATCTTCAGCATCTGGGCGTCGTGGTATTCCCAGACCGCCCCTCTACTTTCTGCCCAGTCGTGCAGCAGGCAGATGGCGTCGCACTTCATCAGTTCCGGGATGCACACCCGCATACACTGCTCCCATGTCCATTTCGACGAACACAGCCGCAGCGGGTTCACGGTCTCGTGTCCCTTCTCCCTCAGCCACATTTCAGCCTGGGCGAACTTGATAAACACCTCCCAACTGGGAAGATCGCTGACTTTACCTGCTATATACACCTTCATACCGATCGGTTTACCGATAATTATCCATTATCAATTATCCATTATCAATTACAAATCCTCCTTCTTGGGTTCCACAAAAAAGGTCTCTTCCTGCACCACAGTCACACCCACCTTGGGGAACAGGGCGGCCACTTCCTCATCCTCGCGGTCGGCCAGCAGCTTGTCCTTGGCGGGTTCCTCTTTGGTGCGCACATAGTTGGGCAGGAACTCTTTCAGCAACTCCAGCACGCTCGCCCAGGTGAACCCCTTCCTGGTCTTCAGCGTCGGGGTGCCGGTGCGGAAGCCGAGGGTGCCGTGGGTGGTCTCCATGCTTTTGCGCTTGCTGAACAGCTCGTCGCGGTTCTCCAAAGCGTAGGCCTGCAGGATGTCGAAAGCGTTGTCTTTCGTCTCGGCCAGCTTCGTCAGCTCATCCTGCCACTTCTCGCGGATCTTGGACATCCAGATGTCCATCTCGGCGGTGATTTTCTGTTGTCTCGCGTCCGCCTTCGCATAATCGGCGAACGCCTGTTCCATCTGTTCCGATGTGATGCCGGTGTAAACGGTCTTCTTTTCTCTTTTCTTTGCCATTTTCTTAAAGGTTATGGGTTATGGGTTATTGGTTATTGAAGCTGGGTGTTGTCCTGGTTGTCCTGGTTGTCGTCTTGACAGCCTTGGTGTGGATCCTCTTCAAAATTAACAAAATCAGCATAGAAACTATTCTTGATTTTGGCTTTTACTCTCATTTCAAAGTCTGAACTGGAATATTTGTCGCGGAAACGTTTCTCTATTTCTTCCCGTTGTTCTTCCACTCGTTTTTCAATGTCTTTATTGCCTACAAAAAGAATGTTATAAGATACTGAGTTGGTGGTTTTGACATTTCCGGTGTAACCGCCGTATCCAGCAGCTGTGAATTGCACCAATGTGTATTTTGTTCGTTTTCTTGCCATTGATTTGGGTTTTAATTGGTGATTAAATTTCCGATTGTTGTGGTTTAAGGAGTCCGTGTTCTTCAAGCTGTTCGTTGAGCCATTCCGGCACTCTTTCGTCAATAAGTCCATGGCTGTGGAACATTGTCTTGGTTGGGTCGCTGACAAATGGTGCCTCCCATGTTATGGTCACCCCTCTTTTTTCGGTTTTCAGCTCGTATCCGAGAGCCCTGACGGCCTCGGCAATCCGTACAAAACTGCTCTTTTGAGATAGCCGGTGCTTGAATAAGTAGCGTTTTTCTGCAATCATACTTTTTGGTTTTAATTGGTGATTAAATACCGTATAAACACAGACACTTCTCTTCATGCACCAGCCTGACCATCTCACGGTCTCTGGCTGCTTTTGACGGCCATTTGCTATGCACTCTCCATGTTCCCCACGAATCGTCACCGCCGCAGATCTTGATTTTGTGTTGTCCTCCATTGTTGGCATCACTGTCGCCAGTGCGGATGAACTTGTAGCCGTCATTCAGGAGCCTTCTTCTTGTTTCTGTAATTGCATTCATATTTCTTTGGTTTTTAATTGGTGATGTTAAAAGTTATAGGAGCGTAATTCCGAGCTTTTTCAGCTCCGTGTAGAGTTTGACAGCTTTGGCGATTTCTTCAGCACTCAAAGGAGTGTCGGTTTGTGCCGTATTATTACAGACAGATTCTTCCTTTTTTTGATAGAGGTGAGCGTATGCTCCGGGGTTATTTCTATGCGAATTGATAGTTGTCAAGCTTATTTTCGTGTCAAACTCTCTTTTGATGATGTTTTGGATTTCGGGGGCTGTAATATTCGGATTTTCATTGTTTAATTCGAGAATACGAAAATGTAGTACGGGCTTTAACCCTCTGCCGCCTCTCCGACCAGTTTTTTCTTTTGTCTGTTCCATAATTCATAATTCTTAATTCATAATTCTTAATTCTGCATTGCAATCCCCTCCATCACATCCGCCATCGCCCCGACCGTCTCCTGTTTCCGGCAGAACTCCGCATACACGCGGGTGAGGTCGCCTAAGGAAAGCTCGTTGAAGCGGTCGCGCTTGGCGGCGCGGCACGCGATGGCCTTCACATACTCCATCGAGGCCTTCACCCCGCGCAGCTCAAGCCAGCGGAAGATGGCGCGGATCACGCCCTTGCGCTTGCGGTCCAGGATATCGCGCTCGGTTTCGCGCTCCGTGTTCCTCCTCTTCCCGCCCGGCACCAGCGTGCTCTGCATGAACTCGGTGATCTCGCGGCACTCTAAGAAGGAGAGCTCCGAAGTGTGGCACGTGCGACCGCCGGTAAACTCCAGCACGATGTCGCCCATCGCCTCTTTGTCGATGCCCAGTTGCCCGGCCAGCCACCACAGCTTGCGGTTCTGGTCGGCGGTTCTCAGGTTCGGGGCCACGGCGTTCATCTCGCACCTCCTCTCAATGCGATCCGCACCTTCTTGCGCAGACTGATTCTCGGGAACTTCCCGGACCTCAGCAGCCGGTGAAACTTCTCCTTGGCGATGCCGCCGATCATGCCGCCGGAAACCACTCCGTCGTCGCCGTAGAACATGATTTTTCTGATTCTCGGATAATAAACTGTTGTACACATAACTTTGAAATTTTGGTGATTATTAAGGTTAATTTTATTCAGCATTCAGCATTCATAATTCATCATTCATCATTAGCCAATGATTTGCGCCCCCTCGTCCCAGATGGTGTAAACCCCGCCGTTCTCGCCGATGAAGCGGCCCTTGCTGTAGGCGCGGTAGCCTTCCACCCAGATCTTCAGCGAGGCATCATACATCACGCTCTTGGCGGCGCGTCCGGAAGGCAGCTTGCCGTCGGCGTGCGACACCAGGATCAGCAACTTGCTGGCCAGTGTCTGTTTCAGGGCCAAATAGCTGCGATAGTCGAGGCCGGTGTACTGGAAACTGTCGATGATCACGAAATCCGCGCTGCGCCGTTTGGCGAGCCGCTCCTTCAGCGCGTCCACCGGCTCGCTCACCACCTGGAAGCGGCCGCGCTCCACATCCTGCAGCTGTGCGATCTTGTTGCGGAACGTCAGCGAGGTGCCCTCCTCCAAACTGTCGTACAGCACCTTGCCGAAGCGGCTTAGCTCGCGGCACAGCTGCACCGCAAAGGTGCTCTTGCCGCTGCCCGACTGCCCCCACACTATCCACGTGCCCACGCGTTCAGGACAGCCGAATGCCTCCAACCACGCCCCCTCGAAGGGGAACGTCTCGTAGCTCTTCCGGCAGATGTCTGTCACTGACAATGCTTTTCTCATAGTCTCG
>Ga0265299_10006509_pt1 | contig 10621 bp, 9 predicted proteins | sample AusTroGonzalo_MG_4_FD_193485 | JGI IMG/M metagenome (GOLD analysis project Ga0265299, IMG submission 193485) | Bovine rumen microbial communities from tropical cattle in Woodstock, Queensland, Australia - Gonzalo_02 | ecosystem: Host-associated > Mammals > Digestive system > Stomach > Rumen ...
GCCCGGGTGCTGGATATACCTGTTGTCTTGGTGGTGGATGCGAAGTCGGCGGCTTATTCGATGGCGGCTTTGCTATCGGGTTTTATCCATTTCAGAGAAGATGTTCGGATAGCTGGGGTACTCTTTAATAAGGTGGGATCACCCAGACATTTCGAAGTATTACGAGGGGTGTGTGAGGAATTAGGCGTGACGTGTCTTGGCTATCTGCCCAAAAGTTCTTCTTTAGAACAAAGCTCACGCTACTTAGGGCTTGACTTCTCAGAGCTGCCAGAGACAAAAGCTCTGATGAATTTGATAAAAGAGCATATCGACTTCGCAGGATTGTTTAGCAGGGTATCTGTTTCTCCCCCTGAGTTCTTGCATCCCTGCGGTGGCAAGCCAGCAAAGCTGGAGCGAGGGGGAGTTAGAGGGGGTCTGAAAAACTGCTCTAATCCCATTGTTCAGACCACCCCGCCTAAAGGCACCCCTCCTAACTTAGGAGGGGAAATAAATACACTCTTGGCACGAAACGCAGAGTCATTCTCTTTTATTTATCAGGAGAGTAAAGACCGATTAGGCAATGTCTGCTTCTTCGATCCTGAGACGGAAATGCCCGATTTTAGCGGCATTGACTTATTATATCTCCCAGGCGGCTATCCTGAGAAGCATTTAGAGGCATTGGTAGGGAATAAGGCTTGTAGGAAAGCGATTCATGACTTTGCAGAGCAGGGTGGGAGAGTTGTGGCAGAATGTGGAGGCATGATGTATCTCTGCGAAAGTATTGTCACTGATGATGGCGAGTATCCGATGTGTGGGGTGCTGCCCTATCGGATTTCTGCGCGCGAGGCAGACCGCAAACTCTCACTGGGCTATCGTCAATTTATGCTCGATGGCAAGGAATATAGAGGGCATGAGTTCCATTATACGCAATTCTTAGGCGAAGTGCCTAAAAGTATTGTTCAGGTTTACGACGCCAAAGGGAATCCTGTCCCTACACCCGTATTCCGATATAAGAATGTCTTAGCCAGCTACACTCATTTGTACAACATTTAAATTGTAAATTGTAAATTGTCAAATTGTAAATTACTTCATCCTATTATGTTCGCAGGTACAGGCAGCGATGTCGGTAAGAGCATCGTTGCAGCAGCTTTCTGTCGCATCTTCAAACAAGACGGCTATCAGCCAGCACCCTTCAAGGCTCAGAATATGGCGCTGAACTCATACGCCACGCCAGAAGGATTTGAAATAGGACGCGCTCAGGCAGTACAGGCTGAGGCTGCAGGCATTCCTTGTCATACGGATATGAACCCCTTGCTGTTGAAGCCTCAAAGCGACCATACATCCCAAGTCATCCTGAATGGCAAACCCATCGGCAACAAAGATGCGTATGATTATTGGAGGAGACAAGGAGAAAGGAAGACAAGGAGACAGGACAATAGTTTAGATGTAGATTACCGCGCTGAGGTCTGTGCCGCTTTCGACCGTCTGGCTTCGCGCTATAATCCCATTGTGATGGAGGGCGCGGGGAGTATTGCAGAGATTAATCTGAAGGATCGCGATCTGGTAAATATGTCGATGGCGCGACACGCGAAGGCCGATGTCATTTTGGTGGGCGATATCGACAGAGGGGGTGTGTTTGCTTCTGTCTATGGCAGCATCGCCTTACAGAGTCCAAAAGACAGAAAACTCATCAAAGGCATCATCATCAACAAGTTTCGTGGTGATATGCGGCTCTTCGACGAGGGACGCAAGATGCTTGAAGACATCTGTGGTGTGCCCGTCTTGGGTGTGATACCTTATTATAAGGATATCTATATCGATGAGGAGGATAGTGTGGCACTGGAGCAGAAACGTCGCCAATTGGCTGAGGGTAAGGTGAATGTGGCTGTGGTATTGCTTAGACATATCAGCAACTATACTGATTTTGATACGTTGGAGCGTGACCCGCGTCTCAATCTCTTCTATACAAATAACACCTCCGACATTCAACAGGCTGACATCATCATCCTGCCTGGGACCAAAGCCACACTCGACGACCTGATGGAACTGCGTCGTAATGGTTGTGCGCAGGCCATCCAGCGTGCTCATCGCGATGGAAAGATGCTGGTGGGCATCTGTGGCGGTTATCAGATGTTGGGTCAGACGGTTGAAGACCCAGATGGTATCGAGGGCTCCATCACGAGTCTGCCTGGCCTTGGTCTGCTGCCCATTCATACTACGATGACACCTGAGAAGACTACCAAACAAGTGACGTTTATGTTTGATGGCCAAGAGTGTAAAGGCTATGAGATTCATCAGGGTGTCAGCGATACTGCTGAAGCTATCTTGCAGACAGATCATTGCATCGGCACCTACATTCATGGCTTTCTCGACAATGCCCCTGTTATCGAGCATCTGCTGAAGGATTATGGGGACGGTTCTCGTGATAGAAGCGAAGCGGGAGATCATGAGAACCGTCCAAGTGATCTGCAAGCTTTCAAGGACGAACAATATAACAAATTGGCTGACCACGTAAGAAAACATGTGGATATCGACCAGATATATAAAATTCTGACTAATGATTAATGCGATAACCTTTTTGATTGGTTGGCTGCTCGATCTCATCTTTGGTGACCCGGCGCGACTGCCACATCCTATCGTGTGGTTTGGAAAGATGATTTCAGCATACGAGCACAGCCTGAACAAGGGAAATCATCGCAAACTGAAAGGTGCGCTGATGGCCATCGGACTGATTTTATTCGTCTTCGCCATCGCCTGGATGCTTCGAAAGGTCTTAGGCATCTTCGCTCTTTTTTTCTTTGACGGTGCTCATGAACAGGTGTACCAAATACCTGTGCTTCTTTATCTCTTCGATATTTTAGCCATCTTCTATTGTCTGGCAGGGACGACACTCATTCGCGAAGTACGGGCTGTCTTCCTCGCCCTTGATCGCTCGCTTGAAGAAGGTCGTCAGCAAGTGGCTCGTATCGTTGGGCGCGATACATCAGAACTGTCAGCACAAGAGGTAAGAAAGGCTGCATTAGAAACCTTGGCAGAAAACCTGAGTGATGGTGTGATAGCACCTTTGTTCTGGTTCGCCATTTTAGGAACACCAGGCATGTTGGCCTATAAGATGGTAAACACCCTCGACTCTATGATTGGCTATAAGACGGAGCGCTATCGTGACTTCGGCTGTTGGGCTGCCCATATCGATGACATCGCTAACTATATCCCCGCCCGCCTCACAGCCTTACTGATGGTGATAGCAAACATTTTTATTCCCCTCCTGAGTAGGAGGGGTGCCGACAGGCGGGGTGGTCTGATCCTCCTCCGTTTCATCCACAAATACGGACGCTGCCACGCTTCTCCCAACAGCGGTTACCCAGAAGCCGCCCTCGCAGGCATTCTTGATTGTCGCTTTGGTGGTCCTCATTATTATTTTGGTCAACTGTTTGACAAACCCTATATTGGGGAGAACGATCGTTCCCTTACCACTGCTGACATGAATACTGCCGTACGTGTAAACCGCATTGCAGAAATCTTGATGGTGATATTAACTTTTGCGTACCTTTGTACTCTCAAATGACAGACAAATCCCTGAAACGACAGTTGAAAGTACTCACCATCCCAGTATTCATCGAGATGGCGCTGGTGATGCTCTTGGGTGCCGTCGACACCGTGATGCTGAGCCGCTACAGCGACAACAGTGTGGCAGCTGTGGGACTCGACAATCAACTTATCTCGCTCGTGTTCCTCGTCTATCAGTTCTTTTCAATGGGTGCAGCTATCCTCTGCGCACAGTACATTGGGGCAGGACTCAGAAAACGGTTGGTGCAGGTGGTGGGCATGGCGCTGGTGGTGAACTTGATGCTCGGCCTCACGGTCAGCGTCCTACTGTTTTTCTACGCAGAGCAATTATTGCAACTCATGGGATTAAGGCCTGAACTGATGGGCGACGGACTGGTTTATCTGAGGTTGACGGGTGCGCTGTCGTTTTTCCAGGCATTGTCACTCACGTTCTCAGCCTCACTGAGAAGTGCTGACAAGGTGGTCTATCCGATGGTGGTGACGGGTATTGTTAACGTTCTGAACATCTTAGGCAACTACGCGCTGATCTTCGGACATTGGGGCTTTCCGCAGTTGGGGGTCGAGGGTGCAGCCATCGCGACAGCCACCAGTCGAGCAATCGCTATGGTGCTGCTTGCCGCCATCCACTTCAAGGTGCATATTCCCCGTTTCCCACTGCACTATTTCCGTCCGATCCCCTGGCAGGAATTGAGGAACCTGCTGTACATAGGCATTCCCGCTATGAGTGAGAACATCAGCTATTGTCTGTCGCAGGTGGTCATCACGTATTTCATCAACCAGATCAGTAACGAGGCGTTGGCCGCGAGAACATATTGTCACAATATGATAATGTTTGTTTATCTGTTCTGTCTCAGTATCACACAGGGCGGTGACATCCTTGTAGGACACCTTGTGGGCCAGCGACGCCATCAGGCCGCATACGTCCTTGGCAACTATTTCTTCCGCTGGTCGATGATCATCACGCTCACCGGCTCGGCACTGCTGGCATTGTTTGGACGAAGCATCCTCAGCGCCTTTACCGACAATCAGGAGATCATAGCCATGGGTGTCTGGGTGCTTTTCATCGACTGGTTCCTGGAGATCGGACGTACCTCAAATATCTTTGCTGGCAGCACGTTACGCGCCACAGGCGACACCGTCTATCCCTTTGTCGTTGGCGTCATCTTCCAATGGAGCATCGCCGTGGGGCTTAGCTATATCATCGGTATTCCGCTTGGTTACGGGCTTATCGGTATGTGGGTAGGCTTCGCCCTCGATGAGAACGTCCGCGGCGTCATCCTTATGCGCCGTTGGCGGTCGGGCAAGTGGAGAGATAAAGGATTCGTCGAAAGGTGATTGATTCAGAAGTATTTGGTGATGTGGGCGTTGTCGAAGTTGTTCATCTCATTCATCATACGGACAGCGGAGTCGATAATGGGGAAAGCGCAGAGGGCGCCAGTGCCTTCGCCTAATCGCAGCCCTAGATGTAAAAGGGGTTTAGCATCTATGATGTCGAGCATCATCTTGTGGCCAGATTCATCGCCACAATGGGTGAAGATCATGTAGTCTTGCGAGGCAGGATAAAGCAGGATAGCTGCGAGAGCGCAGGCCGTCATTATAAAGCCATCGACCAATATAATAAGGTGTTGTTCAGCAGCACGAAGCATCGCTCCGATAGCGGCAATCATCTCGAAGCCACCAAAGTAGCGGAGTATCACAATGGGGTCAGGATACTTTGTGTCATGCGCATGACACAAAGTATCCTGACCCCATTGTGATACAGCCTTCGACAACACCTCGTATTTATGACGGATGCCATCGTTGTTGAGGCCAGCGCCTGCACCAATGCAGTCTTTGAGGGGGATGTCGCCAAAGATACTCATCCAGATGCTGGAGGGCGAGGTGTTGCCAATGCCCATTTCGCCGATGCAGAGAATACGACAGCCTTCAGCAGTACAATCGTCAACGAGGTCAGAACCAATCTGAATAGCATGATCGAATTCCTCTTCGCTCATCGCTGGCTCATAGAGAAAGTTCTTTGTGCCTCGGGCTATCTTGCGGTCGATGATACCATCAACCTTTGACAAATCATAATCCACCCCAACATCGACAACACGAAGTTTGAAGCCATGCTGGCGACAGAACATATTGACACCGCCTCCACCACGGGTGAAATTGATCATCTGCTGCCAAGTGACCTCACGAGGCGAGACGCTGACCCCCTCGCGCTCAATACCATAATCGCCACCTAAGAGCAAATGACAAGGATGTGCTAATGAAGGCTCTAGTGTCTGCTGAATCAGACAGATTTGCATCGCCAACTCCTCCAAGCGGCCCAAAGAACCTTTGGGCTTGTTCAGGTTGTCAATCTTCTTTTGAATCGCTGCCTGTATCGACTTGTCAGTAGGTTGTATGTCGAATGTCTTCATTTGATTTTTACTTCTATTCCACTTACCATTAATATGACTTCGTTGGCCTTCGAGACAATATACTGGTTCATCCAGCCTTCGAGATCCGTAAATTTTCGTTGGATGGCATTGTCGCTGACACCACCGAGTCCAATCTCATTCGTCACGAAGATATAGATGGCATCAGGTTCTGTGAACTTATCGAACTCTGTCTTTGCCAATTCAAGTGATTTATCGACGTCTGAATTGTTGGCGAAAAAGAAATTCGTCAACCAGAGTGTCACGCAGTCAATAACGACTACTCTGCCCGTCATATTGTGAAGGCTCAAGTTGATTTCTTCTTCGATGTTCGTCCACTGAGGACCGCGACGTTCTTGGTGTCTGCGAACGCGCTCACGAAACTCCTCGTCCCAGATATGGGCTGTGGCCAGATAGACGGGATTCGGACTCAGCCTTAATGCCATTTCCTCAGCTGTCTTACTCTTTCCTGAGCGCTGGCCACCAGTTATCAGAATAATCTTTTTCATAGCGCACATACCACTAAATATACCGTCAGTTCTACCAACAGACAGACGGCTCCGCAACAATCACCAGTATAGCCGCGAAGCCTGTTCCAGATGAGCAGATAAAGGAAATACATCACGAGACAGGGGATAAAGATGATCATCTCCCACGATAATTCTGTATACCACAGAAACAAGCCCATTGGCAACAAGCCTTGTATGGCGAGGCCGACGCCTGCCCAAGCGCTGAACTTCCGATAAATGGTCTTCGACTTCGCTTCTTCCTCTCGTCTGGCGTAGGGCATCATCAGAATGAGTTCTGCCGTCACCATTCTGGCGTATGGGGTTGCTGCCAGAATGGTCAGAGTTGCCATTATTGGTGACAGCGATAAGAGCGTGGCAAAGAGCAACAGATGATAAAGAAGAAGTCCGATGACACCGTATGTGCCGATATGCGAATCTTTCATGATGGCGAGAATGCGCTTGCGGTCTGAGCCTCCGCCTCCGAAACCATCCAGGAAATCTGCCAAACCGTCCTCATGCAAGGCACCTGTAATCAGCAGCCTTACCACGATGGCCAACAAGACGGCAACAGCGTATGGCAACACGAGACTTCCGAAGTAAAGTGTTGCTGCCATCAGGCCTCCTGTGAGCCAGCCCGTCAGAGGCCAATACTCGACAACGGAATTATAGCTTTCCTTCGATGGCTGATGTAGTCGCCAGAAGGGCAATCGCGTGAAAAAGATGAATGCAGCCCAAATTCTGTCATACCATTTCGTTTGGTCGATATTTATTTGCATATTATTCGAATTTGCTTGCAAAAATACAAAATTTTTTTGTACTTTTGCAGACAAATAAGAATTATTGCTAAAGAAATGAAGAAAACAGCCTTTTTGTTGGTTATTGCTGCCGTTCTTTGTGCTTGTTCTGGAAAGAATCCACAGTCGCAGGCTTCTGCTGATACGGCCTCAAATGATTCTATTGTTACCATCGATGTCAAGTATGCTACAGGCTTCAGTGTGCGTGACTCTGCTGATGTCCGTTTGGTGAATGTTGGCAAAAACGATCACTTTGCTTTGGTGCAAAGCGACGATGTAAGTGTGCCTTCTGGCTATACAAAGATTCGTGTGCCTATCAAGAATACCATCTGTATGACGGCCTTGCAGTTGTCGAACTTCACCATTCTTGATGCCCATGATGTGGTGAAGGGCATAACAGGCACGAAGAACCTCTTCAACAAGGACATCCTTGAACGTGTAAAAGACGGTCGTATCGTGAAGATAGGTATGGAGGGCAATTTCGATACAGAATTGGTGCTGGCCGCCAATCCTGATGTCATTTTTATCTCGCCATCGAAGCGTGGTGGCTATGATGCTATTAAGGAGACGGGCATCACCTTGGTACCTCATCTGGGGTATCAGGAACTGGATCCGTTAGGCCAGGCCGAGTGGATTAAGTTCGTAGGGATGTTCATCGGAAAGGAGCGCGAGGCCAACGAGGTATTCGCAGGTATCGAGAGCCGATATAATGACCTGAAGGAAAAGGCCAGCAAGGCAGAGACTCATCCGACGGTGTTCAGTGGCGAGATGCACTATGGCAACTGGCATGCCGTTGGGGGTAAGAACTATCTGGCACAGATTTTCCGCGATGCTGGTGCTGACTATGTCATTAATGACGAAGAGACGGCTGGTGAGGATCTGGAATTCGAGAAAATGTATGCCCTTGCTGCCAAAGCCGACTATTGGCGCATCCTGAACAGTTTTCCTGGAGAATTTACCTATGAAGCTCTGAAAGCTTCTGAGCCTCGTAACGAACTCTTTCAGGCTTTCAAAGAGAAAAAGGTCATCTACTGCAACATGAAGCAGCAAGCCTACTATGAGATTTCTCCTGTCCAGCCCGATGTGCTACTGAAAGACTTCGTGGCCATCTTCCATCCAGAACTTGTCGAACCCGACTATGCCCCCACTTATTACAGACTGCTGAAATGAATCAAGGTTTTTTATTTTTATCAAGAATTAGAGAATTAGAGAATTGGCTGCGCACTGATAAATTCTCTAATTCTCTAATTCTTGATCAATAAAAACTGTGAGAATATGAGAATATCGAAGTTTATCATTCTTGTCGTCGCGATTGTCGTACTGATGGTGATCAATCTGCTCATTGGCTCTGTTAAGATTCCTGTGGCGGATGTGTGTCGTATCCTGATGGGCGATGACTCCAACGAGATTTGGACGAATATCATTTTCAGCAGTCGTCTGCCTCAGGCGTTGACGGCAATAGTCGCAGGTGCTGGTCTTGCTGTCAGCGGACTTCAGATGCAGACGGTCTTCCGCAATCCCTTGGCAGGTCCGTCTGTATTGGGTATCAGCAATGGTTCTGCCCTTGGAGTCGCCTTTGTAGTCTTGTTGTCTGGAAAGATTGGAGGAGTGGCACTCTCTCGTCTGGGCTATATGGGTGATGCAGCAATGAGTGTAGCTGCCATCATAGGTGCGATGGCCGTACTACTGTTGATTCTTTGGTTGTCGCAGAAAGTGAAAGGTAACGTCACCTTGTTAATTATTGGTGTGATGATAGGCTATTTGGCCAATGCCATCATCGGTGTCTTAAAGTTCCTCGCTCCTGAAGAAGATGTCAAGTCGTTCGTCGTTTGGGGACTGGGCTCGTTTTCGCGAGTCTCTGGCGATGAGATGGTGTTGTTTATTGTGTTGATGTGTATCTTGTTGCCTTTGGCTTGTCTCTTGGTGAAAGACATGAACCTGATGCTGCTGGGCGACCGCTATGCTTCCAATTTGGGGCTGAATATCCATCGCAGTCGTATGCTGGTGATAGTCTCCTCAGGCATATTAGTTGCCATCGTTACTGCCTACTGCGGACCGATTATGTTTATCGGACTGGCGGTTCCTCATTTGGCTCGTGCCATCTTCCGTACTTCCGATCATCGCACCCTGATGCCCGCCACAGCCCTTTGTGGGGCTGTACTCGCACTTTTCTGTAATTTCATCGCCCGTATGCCAGGCTTCGAGGGAGCCTTACCCGTCAATAGCGTCACAGCTTTGGTTGGTGCGCCTGTGATTGCTGCTGTTCTTTTTGGCAAGCGGAAGAACGAAACAGGAGAATAACAGTCTTTTCAGAAAATCGTTTTGATCTCGCTGAGGGTAGAAACGACGAACGTCAGATTCTGGGGGAATTCCTCAGGAGGGACTTGCCAGCGATTGAATAGCATGGCATCAAGGCCTGCATTGAGTGCGCCAAGAATATCGCTTTGCAGATTGTCACCTATCATGAGTGTGGTTTCGCGACTGGCTCCAGAAACTTTGAGGGCGTAGTCAAAATAGGCTTTCGCGGGCTTGTTCACTCCTGCATCCTCACTCAGGATAATAGTATCAAAGTAATCCCTGAGTCCACAAGCATCAAGTTTTTTGTATTGCACTTCGTGGAAGCCATTACTACACATGTGCATCCGATAACCCTTTTGTTTCAGGTAGTCCATCAATTCGTGTGCACCATCGATGACGCCAGGCTTCGAGGCACAGAAGTCAAGAAATCTATCACTGATTTCCAAGCATAGTTCTTTTGTAATTTCAATCCCTTTGCCCACACTCAAGGGGCGACGGAATCGCTCTACTATCAGATAATCGCGTGTGATTTCACCTTTGGCATATTGCGTCCAGAGATCGATATTCGCAGTCCAGTAGGCATTATAGAATACCTGTGGATCATCGAAATAGCGATCCAAATGGAAATACTCAAACGTCTCGCTCAAAGCTATGACCGCATTGCCGTGTGTATCATAAAGCGTATCGTCGAAGTCGATAAACAAATCGTGGTATTTACAATTTGACAATTTACAATTTACCATTTATTTTTCGATTTTACAATTTAAACTCCAAAGATGTTTCCGTTGTCGTCAATCAATAATATCGTGAGTTCGCCGTTAGGCAAAAGAGGTAAACAATACTCTGCACAATGACGTATAACCGTCTCTGCAAAAACCTGCAAATGCTCTGATGGTATTCTCTCCCATAGCTCTCTAGCCAGCGTGATGTCGCTGATGTCAATAGTGATGCCAGAATCCTGTAGCATCTGCTGGATAAAGTTGAGGTCCATCGTGGTCTTGCGACTATGGGTGTCGAGATGTCCTGCTGCGAGTTTGACAGCCTTGCCCAGCATCACGCCCAGCGTCAC
>Ga0265299_10006511_pt1 | contig 10619 bp, 19 predicted proteins | sample AusTroGonzalo_MG_4_FD_193485 | JGI IMG/M metagenome (GOLD analysis project Ga0265299, IMG submission 193485) | Bovine rumen microbial communities from tropical cattle in Woodstock, Queensland, Australia - Gonzalo_02 | ecosystem: Host-associated > Mammals > Digestive system > Stomach > Rumen ...
TCCAGATATACGAAATAAAGAATAATTGGGGGAGAATAGACCCAAATAAGAACAAATGGGTCTCCCTCAAGTACACCATGAGGCTTTAGGCCGCTCTTGCCCCGTGTGGTCTTGAGCCATGCCCTTGATTAGTCCCTGTCAGCTCTTCGGAGTTGGCGGGGGCTTTTTTTTGTGTTAAAATCCTTTTCGTGTCTTAAAAAAGTAGACACGAGTCAAATCAGATTTGACAAACTCCCTGTTTTTGCGGCTTTCAGCGAGCCACGAAATGAGACACGGAATAAGGCTCAAATGCTTGAAAATATTGATTTTACGGGGTTTTAGACGGTAAATATTGACGGGTTCGAATCCTGTCACCTCGACTCTTGAAACCCGCATAAAATAAGGCTTTGCGGACTTAATAACTTTTCTGTGACTTATCTATGTCTTATTTCTTTCTCAAAATGTTCGTTAAGCATATCCGTGAACTTGTCATCATACTCTTTCACGGTGTTGCGGTAGACCGCTTTCATGACTCTGTCGCTTGACCAGCCGCCTCTGTCTTGAATAACCTTGTCAGGCACTCCGAGCGAGTGGGCGATACTTGCCGCATAATGTCGCAGGTCATGGAACCGCACTCCGTCAAGGCCGCATCGCTTCCGTATCACTCTCCACCGTCTTGAGATATGCTCGGGCGATATGTTGACAACAGGTTCGGTCTTCTTCCCGGTGCCAAGTGCCTCGATCACGAATGATGGATAAGTGATATATCTGTCTGATGCTGATGTCTTGGGCGTATTCTTGACTACATATCCCGAATCGCTCCGAATCTTGTCAGCGTGAACGTGTATAACATTCCCGTCAATGTCTCCATAGGTGAGTGCGGCAATCTCGCCCCGTCTCATGGTGCCGATCCCTGCCAATAGGACGGCCTTTTTTATCTCGGGGTCACATTGTTCGATGGCTTCCTTAAAGTCGCTTTCAGAGGGGATCTGATAGCTTCTGGGCGGTATCTTGGGAAGCTCGACCTTGAAGCGCAAGTCACACATCAAATCCAAAGCAGCAGAAAGAAGCCCGTAAGCGTTCCGCGTGGACTTGGCTGAATGATTCACGGAATAGTCCGAGACCCACTTCTGCACGGTTGCCCGTGTGAGTTTGTCCGTCCTCATAAACTTGATGTCTTCGAAGTCCCGTTCAATGCTCCGTGCATACTCTCTCGCAGTTGACGGGGACAGGATGCCCTTTTTTGCCTCATAATAGCCCCGTAGAGCCGCAGAAACAGACATACGGACATATTGGCGGTTGTTCGTTGCTTGGGTTGCCAGACGAATCGACTCGGCCTTTGTGGATGCCGTGAAGCTTATCTGCTTGCCGTCAATGTATACGCGAGTGCGCCACTTGCCGGAGGGGAGCTTACTTGTGGTCATTGTTGTCACCTCTATTGGCTAAAAGTGCGTAATAGGCCGCCATGCGACTATTGTGCTCGTTTTCTCTGCGGTCGTCTGACAGCCCGATCATGTAATCGAGTGATACATGGAAATATAACGAGAGCAGAGTTGCAATGTGGATATTTGCTCCGGCATCATCCTTCTCATAACGGCAGAGCCTTGTGTGTGACATCTCCTCGCCTGTTAGTGCCTTTACTCCGTCAACGACTTCTCGCATCGTCTGTCCTTTTTCTTTTCTCAATTCTTTTACTCTTTCACCGAATGTCGCCATATCTTCTCTCCTTTGCGTGGATTATAAAATATTTGTTGCAAAAAAGCAAAAAATCATTGACAGACGTTAACGAAAATATTATTATGTAATTGTTGCGAAAAGACAACAAATCAATGGAAAGGAGGAAAAGAATGAGCGATAAAGCGGTTAGCAAGTTCCGTGGATGGTGTGCCGAGCATAATGTCTCAAACAAAGAGCTCGCTCTGCTTCTGGGTGTGAATGAGAGCAATATGTGCCTAAAGATGAGCGGCAAACAGGGATTCAGCATCCAGCAGGTCAAGACGATCTGTACCACTTACGGAATAAGCGCGGATGAATTTTTTTTAGCTTGATTGTTGCGAAAAGAGAACAGGAAAGGAGGCAAGATGCGAGAAAACTGCATCGAATGGATTGAGGGAGACAGCCGGATCACCATCACAACGTATCACAGGAAATTAATTAACAAAATCAAGGCGATTTCGGCAGAAAACCCTTCAGAGGTAGAAATTATCAAGGAAAACAAAGACGGCTCTATTTGTGCTCACGTTCCCTTGTATTACGTAAGAATTTCACCAAAGAAGAAGGTCGTCATCTCCGAGGAGCGGAGACAGGAACTTCGAGAGAGTTTGGCAAGGGCTCGGGAGGAACGATGTGGAAAGAAATCATAATGAACCTCGCTCGATCAAGAGGCTACGAAAGTCAGCAAGATCTCGCTCACGCGCTCGGGATGGTCAAAGCAGCAGTTGAGCGCAAAGTTGCAAAGTCCGTCCTCATGGGTGCCATCGCAGGTGCGTGCGCTCTCGGAATTGCTGGAGCTGACGGACAGCGAGTGGATGCAGTTAGTGAGTGCTCTGTATCGCTGAACATCATCGACAGCGGTCCGTATGTGGTCTCCGTGAACACAGTAGAAGCTCCCTTGTTTTACCCGTACACAGAGGAAGAAGTGACCATGATAGCCGCCATCATTCAATGTGAGGCGGGCAACCAGAGCGATGACGGTCAAAGATATGTTGCAGACTCAATCCTGAATCGAGTCGATTCGCCTTGGTTCCCAAATACAGTCCTTGAGGTCATCAATCAGCCCGGTCAGTATTCAACGCGAAAAAAGGCGGCAAGGTTAGCCAAGTCGGGGAACATCCCGATCAGATGCTATGGCAATGCGATTTATGAGCTTACGGCAAGGACTAACAGGGAAATCATCTACTTCGGCAGAGGTTACGGAAGCGGTGAACCGTTATTCAAAGAGGGTGACCATTGCTTCAGCGGAATATCAAAGAAGAAAAAGGAGATAGAGAAGTTATGGCAGACTACGGATTTATGAATGATCATAACGCAGCTTATATCCGTATATGGACGGCACAAGAAAAAGAGGCACGGCTCCGTAAAGAGTTGAGACATCTGAAGACCTGCTGCCATTGGTGCGAGGTTGCTTTTGCTTTTGGAGTCTTCTGCGTGGTCATGTCTCCGTATGGTGACTTCTGGCTTTTAGCTCTTGGGATTGCGTTTGTGACAGCTGCCTGCGTAACCATCGGCAACGCTTTCACACAGATGAAAGTTGTGAGGAGGCGGTTCGGATGAGGACAAACACAAGGAATCGCTTTTACAGCAAGCAGACCGAATGTATTCCAGATTGGGACAAGCTTGACGAGCTGTTTGAGAAGTTCGGCACGTTCCCGGAAGGCTACAAGGAGTTAAGAGGCGAGCCCGTCATGACCTATGAGCAAATACTCCGATGGACTCGATCAGCAGGTGTACACGGGGCAAAGGACTACATCGTTAGAGCTTTCTTTGAGCTCGACACGGGTAAGGTCATGGCTTTAAGGCGAGCCGGTTGGAGCATAAAGGACATCGCAGAGGACATGGATTGCGATGAGCAGAGAATAAGAGATTTTTTGGAGAAAGGAGAGAAATCATGAGCAGAGTTATCGGATTGATGGGTGAGTCAGGAAGCGGCAAGACAACCGCAATGAGAAACTTACCCGCAGATGAGACCTTTTACATTGATTGTGACAAAAAAGGTCTGAATTGGAAGGGATGGAAAAATCAGTATTCCGTCAGCAACAAGAACTATTGGAAGTCGGACAGCTTCAGCGTTGTATCGGGGCTTCTGGACAAAATCAATGGTGACGAGAAGTTTAAGCACATCAAGTATATCGTCATCGACACGCTTAACGGCTTAATGGTAGCCGAGGAAATGAGAATCCTCGCTATGCAGAGCGGTGACAAGCGATCAGCATGGAGCGACCTCGCACAGAACGGATGGGCAATCGTCAACAAGTGCCTTGAGATGCGTGAGAACTTAACAATCATCATCATCTGTCATTCAGAAACGGTCAGCGATGAAAACGGCATAGTCAGGACTCGCATCAAGACAAACGGCAGGAAGCTCGAAAAGCTCGTACTTGAGAGCAAGATGACAACGGTTATATGGGCTGTAAGGCAGGACGGTAAGTACAAGTTCATTCTGTCAGCTGACGGAAGTACCTGCAAGGTACCTGTCGATGCGTTTGATTCTGAAGAGTGTGACAACGATATCACCATCGTGCTGAAGGCTCTGGAGGACTACTGATGAACGCAGGCGAAAAGATAATCAAAATGGGCTACTCTCCGAACCCGATCGGATGCTGTGGTGGTCATTGGTTTCATCTGATTGCTGTGAATGGCGGCTATACCACCGAGTGCGCGTGTGGTGTGTGGTGTGGTCAATGGTTTAAGGAACAGGACAAGGCAATTAAATATTTTATAGACATGACAAGGAGATAAGAATATGGAAAAACCTAACAATTACGATAACGTGCAGACAGGCGAATTTGTACCCGCTATGACAGGCGGTCATCACATCATCATTAAGGGTGTTAAGGAAACGAAGACGAAGACAGGCAAAGACATGATTGTTGTGGCCTTTGACTTTGCGAAGAATGACAGACAGCCCGCTTACTTTTCAACATTATTCGACAATGATATCAGGCCGGATAAGAAGTGGCCTTATTCAGGGACACAGTACATCGTAGTGACCGACAAGGACAATAACACAAGCAAGAGCTTCAAGTCATTCGTGACAAGTGTTGAGAACTCCAACAAGGGATTTAAGGCCGCTTGGGGTGCTACGTTCTGCGATCAGTTCAAGAACAAGCTCGTTGGTGGTGTATTCGGCATCGTTGAGAGCGAATACAACGGAGAGAGAAAGAAGCGTTCACAGCTGCGTTGGTTCTGCGAAGACAGCAAGGCAGACGGTGCGGCTACACCAGAGCCGAAGCTTTTAGCCACAAACAACGTGACACAGAGTGCCGATGGCTTCCTTAATGTCCCTGCCGGAACGGATGACGAGGTTCCCTTCTGATGGTCATCCAGATTGACTCCCGTGAGCACAAGTGGGAAATGGCACGCGTTCAGCGACAGCTTGAAGCTCTCGGGGTCAAGACCATTGTCAGCAAGCTATATGTTGGTGATTATCAATCGCTTGATAACGGGCGGTTGGTAATCGACCGCAAGAAGGATTTGCTTGAGCTTTGCGGAAATGTCTGCCAACAGCATGAGAGATTCCGGGCGGAACTCCTTCGGGCTCAAGAGGCGGGCATACAGATAATCATCCTCTGTGAGCATGGTCCTGACATCAATAGCTTGCAAGATGTCTACTTTTGGCAGAATCCTCGAAAGCATGAGGTTATCTGGAAAACCATAAACGGGCGAAGGGTGAAGACGGTTGAATCATCCAAAGCCGTAGACGGTGAGCAGCTTTATCGGAGCCTCACAACGATGCGCGACAAGTACGGAGTCCGCTTCGAGTTCTGCACAAAGGACATGACCGGGCAAAGAATAAAGGAGTTATTGGAATGAGCAAAATCAAAAACGGATATTTGATGATATCGCGCGAGGTTGTCAATACACCGATCTGGGTGTCGGAAATGCCGTTTGATTATCGAAGTGCCTATATTGATTTATTGTTTAAGGCTCATTTTCAAGCGCAGGATTTGACCTTGAAAACAGGCAGAACAATACACATAAACAAAGGGCAGGTTTTTATATCGATTAAAACCCTTGAAAAACAATGGGGTTGGTCAAAAGGCAAGGTTATGCGATACCTCAAAACGCTAAATCATTTGGGCTTAATTCAATTTTGCGGTACACCTGACGGTACAACTATAACCATTGTAAATTATGGGCTTGAGGCACTTGGGCGAACCGCAAACGATACAACTGACGATACAACTGACGGTACAACAGGCGATACAACGGGCGGTACAACGGGCGGGTCACAATATAATAAAGGTAAATTAAAGAATAATAATAAAGGGGAAAATAAAGAAAATAAAGAGCGTTCCGCTCAAAACCCTTCTTTTTCTCCCAGAGGGAAGGAGTATCAATAAATGACAAGTGAACAGATAGATGAAAAGAGATTAAGAGAAGCACTTGCGATACTCAAGCCCAACGGTGAACTGTTCGAGGTTCGGATGCTGGGCAAAAGGAAGGCGCAGACGTATAGCGGTTACTTCGTGGATGCTGACACGGCAGTTGAGCAGATCAAGAAGATCGATGATGCGGTGACGGTCTACTTCACGCTCCATGACATCAAGCCCGAGTGCTACGCCCGTGAGCAATGTGACAGGATGATTAAGAATCCGGGCAACACAACAAGTGATACAGACATTATGGGCTACTCTTGGCTGTTTGTTGATCTCGATCCGAAGCGATCTGCCGGAGTAAGTTCGAGCAATGATGAGCTTGAGGCAAGTAAGAAGTTGGCAATGGATATTGTGCCATTTATGACTTCCCTTGGATTTGAAGAGCCTATCGTCAGCATGAGCGGAAATGGCTATCACTTGCTGTATCGGGTAGAGCTTGCGAACAATGAATCAAACAATAAATTGATTAAGGATTGTTTGACGGTGCTTGACCAGACCTTCAGCAATGACAAGGTGGAGGTTGACACAGCCAACTTCAATCCGAGTCGCATCTGCAAACTATACGGCACACTCGCCCAGAAGGGGACAGGAACAAAAGAGCGGCCGCACAGAATGTCATACATCGTGCAGACTCCGCAGGTGCTTAAAGCAACTGACAAGGTATACCTTGAGAAGCTTGCAGCTATGCTTCCGCAAGAACAGGCTCCGGCTCCGTATAACGGCTACAATCCAAAAGCATTTGATATTGAGGAATGGTTAAGCAAGTACAGCATAGGTTATAGTCGAAAGTTAAATCATGATTACACAAAATACATACTTGAGCAATGTCCGTTTGATTCTAACCATAAAGCACCTGACTCAATGATTACGGTTGGCAACAATGGCGCGATTGGCTTCAAGTGCTTACACAACAGCTGTCAGGGTAAAACATGGCACGATGTCAGAGTCTTATTCGAGCCAGATGCCTATGATAAGGCGGTTAGGTCTGAAGCTGACGATAATCGCATCAACGAGGGATGGAAAGAACACAAGGCTAAGTATGCTCGTGACATCGAGATTGAATACCCAGACATAGAGCCCGAGGATGATCTGTATGCTCTTGAGCCCGAGACCAAAGTCGAGCATGAGGGATTCCTTACCGCTAAACAGATAAATGCTATCCCGGATGAGATTGAGGACTACATACCAACAGGCATCACAATGCTTGATGATCGGCTGCATGGTCTCAAGCGTGGCATGGTGACATTGGTCAGCGGTCTGCGTGGCGGTTCAAAGTCAACACTCCTGTCTAACATCGCACTTAATGCGATTGATAAGGGCTATAACGTGATGGCTTACTCTGGCGAGCTGACAAACAAAAATTTCATGAAATGGACATACCTGCAAGCGTGTGGCAAGACCTTCGTGAAGCCGTCACAGAGATATCACAATTATTGGTATGTGCCGGATGAATACAAGAGGCGAGTTGCCGAGTGGATGGGTGACAGGTTCATGCTCTACAACAACGAATATGGCAACAAGTACGAGGAACTCAAAAAGAGGATGCTTGCCGTCATCAAGGAGCAGAAGACTGACCTTGTGATTCTTGATAACTTGATGATTCTGGACATAGACGCCCTTGATGAGCGTGCAAACGAAGCGCAAAAGAAATTCATAACAGAGTTGACCATGATAGCCAAAGCTACAAAGGTGCATATCCTCTGGGTGGCTCATCCGAGGAAGGCTCAAGGGTTCTTAAGGCTTGATGATGTACTCGGGAGCACTTCGTTAGCATCACTTACAGACAATGCAATTATCGTACACCGCAACAACAACGATTTTAAGCGTTTAACCGCTGAAATGTTCCGATGGCAGCAGGATAACCCGATTTATAGCGGGACTAATGTTGTGGAGATAGCAAAGGATCGAGACAACGGGACGCAGGATGTATTTATCCCGCTTTGGTATGAGCCGGAGAGCAAGAGGCTCAAGAACAGCGCAAGTGAAAATATAAGTTTTGGATGGGTACGGGATGAAGACATGATCCCGGACGAATGGAAAGAGGAGGACGACACATGAAAAAATATACCGCATCAGTTGAGGTGCCTGATGATTGGGTGCCGAAGCATGAACCATATAGCGTGGACTTCTTTTTTGAGACGGAAAAGGGCGAGAGCGAGATAGTGAGCACGGAGATGATTGAGGTAAAAGAATGAAACATTTGGGCGATATCACGAAATTGAACGGTGCAGAGGTGCCGATTGTGGATGTGGTCTGTGGTGGTAGTCCTTGCCAAGATTTGAGCGTTGCCGGAAAGCGTGCAGGGCTTGCAGGTGAAAGATCAGGGCTATTCATGGACCAGATACGAATCATAAAGGAGATGAGAGAGCATGATAGAACAGTTAGAGGGGCAAATGTCGATAATAGATTGCTTCGGCCCCGATATATGGTCTGGGAAAACGTTCCCGGAGCCTTTAGTTCAAACAAAGGCGAAGACTTCCGAGCCGTCCTCGAAGAAACAGCGAGGGTCATCTGTGAAGATGCCGTTATTCCTCGACCTACGGGGGGCAAGTGGAGCCCAAGCGGCTGCATCATGGGAGACGGGTGGAGCATTGCATGGCGAGTACATGATGCACAGTTTTGGGGAGTGCCCCAGCGTAGAAAACGTATCGCGCTTGTCGCAGATTTTGGAGGAGAATCCGCTCCCGAAATATTGTTTGAGCGCGAGAGCGTGTCAAGGGATTCTACGGAGAGCGGAGAACAGAGGCAAGGAGTTGCCGCCTCTGCTGAAGGAGACCCTATTAAGACAATCAGCTTCCAAGAGCGAGCAGGATGTGCGGGGGGGGGCAAAGGAATCCTCATACAACATGAACGAACAGGAGCCTTGTCAACGCTGAACAATCAAAGCTTATGCTATTCCATCGATGAAAAGATGGGGCAGACCTATGTCCATGAAGAGCAGGGTAATACTTTAGGGGCAAGGGATTACAAGCAACCTCAAGCCGTAGTCTGTGGTGAGGGGGGGCAGAGCCGATTACAGCAAGTAAAACCGGATTTTTTCTAAATGCCCGTAACAATGGCAAGGCGGACACTTTGGTCGCAACAGATTACAAAGACCCGCAGGTTATTTGTTACGGGCTGGACAGAGCCTCGTTTAATCAAGGCAAGAACGCTTTGTATGACTTTAGTGTGACGGAAGAACAAGCACAAACCCTTGTATCTAAAGGTCCGGGGGGGGTATTAACCAAACGGTCGGAGCCTTATGTGCAAGAGATTACAAAGGAGTAGGGAGTCAATATGTCGATGAAGGGAAGTGCATCATTCAAGATATTGGAGAACCATCCCGCAGACAGTAGGTTGAAGATTAGTGAAGACGGAATGTGCCAAACCTTGAGCGGCCGTATGGGCACAGGGGGGGGCAATGTTCCGCTACTTATGGAGGACAGCATGGATTCGATTGTGAGAAGATTAACGCCCTTGGAGTGTGAAAGATTGCAAGGCTATCCTGACGGATGGACGAACATTGGCGATTGGACGGACAGCAAGGGCAAGCTACACAAAGGAGAATCCGACAGCCCACGTTATAAGGCTCTCGGAAACTCAATCGCTCTTCCGTTCTGGGAATGGATGGCGAAAAGAATGGTCGAGCATTTAGACACGGATCATCCCACGATGGCAAGCTTATTTGATGGTATAGGCGGCTTCCCTTTGGTTTATAGCCGCGCCGGATGCGAGCCTGTGTGGGCAAGCGAGATTGAAGAGTTCCCAATAGCGGTGACGAAAATCCGCTTTCCAGAAAGGAGTGAGGCAGATGATTGAAACACGGACCTTATGCAACGGCTGTCCCGAGTGCCGACATTGTGGGCGCAAGTACCAGAAGTACAAGGCTCTGATATGCGACTACTGCAACGGGGAAGTTGAGGGAGCCTTTAGGACGAAGGATGGCGGTCACGTTTGTGAGAAGTGCGCCAAGCAGGTATTGGATTATGTGACGGAGGATGAGCTAAATGAATGACAGAGATTGTGAGAACTGCAAGCACCACAAAGAGACTTGTAGGAACGGGATGTTTATTCACTCTTGTGAATCGTGGGAGTGCGAATTTGAGCGTAAGCCGATGACAAAGGCCGAAGCAAAGGAACTTCTGCTGAACATTGCAGCGTATGACAAGCGGTCGGATAAATGGATTGAGCAGGAAGTTGTCACGGAGGCCGTCAACGCACTTGAGCAGACGGAAGGTGACTTGGATTCTTCGAGCAGTTCGGAAAAGCCGAACAAGTCGGAATGGCAACAAGACCATGAAATCTTAAAAGCCTATTCAGATGGTGCTAATGAGGTGCTGGACAAGATAAGAGCCGAAATAGAGCAGATGAATAATCTTGATTATGTTGAACCTGTTACCGTTCATGAAATATTACAGATTATCGACAAGTACAAGGCAGAAGGGAGCGGGAAGGAATGAAAGAAATTAGTGATATATTTGGCCGTTTGCTCGGTGTGTTGCTTGCAAAAAATGTAATCACGTTTGTCGATTTTGATTTTATCTTGACGGGCGAGGTAAAGAC
>Ga0265299_10006517_pt1 | contig 10614 bp, 11 predicted proteins | sample AusTroGonzalo_MG_4_FD_193485 | JGI IMG/M metagenome (GOLD analysis project Ga0265299, IMG submission 193485) | Bovine rumen microbial communities from tropical cattle in Woodstock, Queensland, Australia - Gonzalo_02 | ecosystem: Host-associated > Mammals > Digestive system > Stomach > Rumen ...
TAAGACTCTCAAAGCGTGTATTGGCAAACATACCGTGCAACGAGTGTCCGAACTCGTGCAGGAATGTCTCCACCTCGCCAAGTGTCAGCAGTGCAGGCTTCTCCTCTGTTGGCTTTGTAAGGTTCATCACCACGCTAACATGCGGACGCACGTTTTTCATGTTCTCAGGTCCGAATGGCTTCTTGGCATCAATGCGCTCCTTCCATTGTCCCTGATACTCTGTCATCCATGCACCACCCTGCTTACCCTTACGTGGATGGAAGTCGGCATAGAATACAGCGAGGAACGAACCGTCCTCATCAAACACCTCGTATGCCTTAACGTCGGGATGATATACTGGTATGTCCTTGTTCTCCTTGAATGTGATGCCGTACAAACGGTTAGCCAGTCCAAACACTCCATCTATCACCTTCGACAGTTCGAAGTACGGACGCAGCATCTCGGCATCAATATTATACTTCTCAAGCTGCAGCTTGTGCGAGTAATATGAGAAGTCCCATGGCTCAAGCTTGAAGTCTTTTCCCTCCATCTTACGAGCCATCTTTTCTATTGCCTCAACCTCCTTCACTGCGGTAGGCTTATAAGCCTTTATCAGGTCGTTCAGCAACTTATACACGTTGCGCACGTTGCCTGCCATGCGGTGCTTCAGCACATAGTCGGCATATGTCTTATGTCCTAACAGCTGAGCCAGCTCACGACGCAGGTTTACCAGGCGTTTGCATATCTCTAAGTTGTTCTCCTCGTTATCGTGGATACACTCTGTGTTCTTGGCCATATACAACTGCTTGCGCAACTCACGCTGAGTTGAATATGTCATGAATGGCGAGTACGATGGGAAGTCGAGTGTGAACACCCAACCCTCCTTCTCAGCCTCTTTTGCAGCCAGTGCAGCTGCCTCGCGGGCAGTATCAGGCAGACCGTCAAGCTGCTTCTCGTCAGTAATATGCAGTGTGAATGCCTTGTTCTCTTTCAGCAGGTTCTGCGAGAACTGCAGCCCAAGCATCGAAGCCTCCTCGGTCAACTGGCGCAGGCGCTCTTTTCCAGCAGCATCCAGCAGTGCACCGCTACGCACAAATCCGTCGTAGCAGTTGTCCAGCAGCATCTTCTCCTCGGCAGTAAGCTTGCGGTGGTGCTGGTGAACATATTTTATGCGCTCAAAAAGTTTCTCGTTCAGTCGGATATCATTGGCGTGCTTGGTCAGTATCGGACTCATCTTCTGAGCCAATGCATCCATATCGTCGTTAGTCTCGGCCGACAGCAGATTAAAGAACACTGTTGACACACGGCTCAACAGGTCGTAATATCCGTCCTTGTCCTTCTCATCGTCAACACTTATTATGGTGTTATCGAATGTTGGTTTGGCAGGATTGTTTATAATCTTCTCTATCTGCTCATCGTCACGACGTATTCCCTCCAACATAGCCTCCTCGTAATCCTCCATGCGGATACGATCAAAAGGTGCTGTGTCATGAGGTGTGTTATAAGGTTCGAAAAACGGGTTCTTTCTTTCTATACTTTCGTTCTTATTCATACTAACATCTTTTCGAGCGCAAAGTTACGACAAAAAACCGATACTTTGCAAATCTATGCATTAAAAAAGTTGAAAACGGCCACATTAGCCGTTTCTATTTGGTATAAAGCAGTCTTTCAAGCTGCTGAATCTCTATTTTTCCCCTGCTTAGTGTTACCAGTCCCTTGTGCTGCATCTCGTTCAAAACACGCGACACATTTAGTCTGCTGTCGTTCACTTCCTCGGCCAGTCTGGTCATCAGTATGTTAAACACTTTATGGCCTGCAGGATATGTTGAATGCTGACTCAGGAATCTTATCACCCTTGCCTCGAGCGATTGCGGCGGACGGTTCCACACCTGTCCCAACTGCTTCTGTGTTTGTGTGGCAAAGTGGTTCATTATGTTCAGGCGGAACACCAGGAAGTCTTCAGTCAGTCGCACCACCTCTTCCTTATCAATGGTAATAAAGTTAACATCCGTCTGCGCTACAAAATCGTGGGTGTATCGCTGGTAGTAGCCGAATATTGATTCCAACTGTATGATGTTCGGCGCCACCATCTGCTCCTCAACCGAGTAGCCGTAGTCGTCGGCATATGTGCGCACCTTCAGCGTTCCGTTTATCAGGAAGTGCAACTGAGTGCAGTTATCGCCCGATTTCACTACAGTCTTACCCGCACCCAGTTTCATAAACCCGAAACGGGTGTGTCCGGCCACTATCTCCAGATCGTCGCGACTCATACCCTGGAACAGGGGGAATTGCAACAACTTGTCGAACAACTGTAGTGAGGCCATACTCTACTTCTGTATTTTGTTTTCCAACGATGGCGAATACCATACTGCATTCTTACCATCCTCATCGCTATATATAAGATATGCCATCAGCTCCGGATGGTGCTCCAGCAACTGCTTAGCCTTCTCCATACCCATCACCATAAACGATGTGGCATAGGCATCGGCCACCGCACAGCTCTTGGCAAACACCGTTGCCGACAGTATGCTGTGCTGCACAGGATAGCCCGTCTTGGGGTCGATGGTATGTGCATATCTCTTTCCGTCTTTATAGTAGAAGTTGCGATAGTTTCCACTGGTAGCCATCGCCTTGTCAGTAACCTTCACAATGCTCTGCACTCCGTTGTCAGTACCCATGGGATCCTCAACAGGTTTCGATATACCCACGCGCCAAGGCTGTCCCTCGGCATTAACGCCGCTGGTAACAATCTCTCCGCCTATCTCAACCATAAAGTTCTGTATGCCCTTGCTGCGCAGCAGTCGTGCCACAACATCGGTACCATAGCCCTTGGCTATAGCCGAGCAGTCAAGCATCACCCTGTCGTCGGTCTTGGTTACTTTTCCTCTCGACAGCGACACCTTCTGGTAGCCTATTATCTGCATCAAGCTGTCAACCTGTTCCTTTGTGGGTTCTATGCCGTTCTTGAATCCGAATCCCCATGCGTTTACCAGTGGGGCAACGGTTATATCGAAAGCACCTTCAGTCTCTTTCGATATCTGCATAGCCAGATAGAACACATCCTGGAACATATCGTTAACCTCTACGTCCTCGTTCTGGTTAACGGCAGTGATAATGGAATTCTTATTGAATGGCGACAGCGATGCATCAACCTTTGCAAGCTCTGCGTTTATGCTGTATGTCATGTCAGAGTCACACTGATATGTGGCATGATAGAAAGTGCCAAACACCTTGTCGGCACTCTTCTGGTACGGCACGTTGCGTTCGTGACGTATTATCAACACTGTTCCTACTATCAGCAGTACCAAGAATGGCAACTGCCACATCCATTTTTTACTTCCTGACTGCTGCATGCAAGTTTAGATATCTATTATTACGTTAAATGTTCCACCAAGTCGGGTATCACCGAACTTTCCGAATCCGGGCACATACCATGTGTTTCCGAACTCACCGTCCTCGCTGTGCGATATACGGCGCTTGTATCTCACGCTCCAGCCCAGATGCACCGGTCCTGCAATCTTGGCATCCACACCAACCACGGCCTCTATCCAGTGGTAGTTACATTGTGCATCCTTAACACCATATCCGGTATTCCATTTCCAAATAGGGTCAGGAAAATCCTGTCGGGCTATGTCCACCTTATACGATGTGAATGCATAGCGCAGTCCGCCATACAGTCGGTAAGGACCATGCTTATCCTTCAGCAGGTTCTTGTCTATACCTATTCTGAAGTATGGAGCCGATGTTTTATAGTGGATATAAGTCACATCATCGTTGTGGTTGGCCCTACCCAGACCAGCCTCAATAATCGGGAACCACTCGTCGTGCAGGTTTATTCGCAGTGCACCTTCATACTGTCCGTTATCGCTGAATGCCATCAGTCCCGCACCCACTAGGTCGAACGATACAGCAAAGCCACGGAATGTGGGTATCGAGTCCTTCTGGAATGCAAAGAACTTCTGAGCCGATGCAGGCACCGATGCCGAAAGCACCACAATGCTAATTGCTGCTCTTAGGATAGAAGTAGAAATGAACCGTCTTAGAGTCATATGTTACCGATGGATTTTTAATAACAATTGAGTCGATGTAGTTACATGTATATCTCACATCTGTGATGTTATGGAAGAACGAAGCGTTGCAGTCAACCGATTCAAAGTGCGGATAGTCTTCTTTCTTAATCCACACTGTGTCGGTAACATGCAGGCTGTTGTTATCATTGTCAAAGCTGAACACCAGCACGTCCTCAGGGTGACTGTAGCTTATGGGCAGTGTAAACTTGCTTATGCCTATACCCCTGTTAAACACAATGGTATCACTGTCCTTTGCTGTTCTTGTTGTCACTGTTATAGTGTCGCTCAATGTCAGCTCCGTACCGTCACTGTTACGCACCTGGTACAGCGTTGCCACATTGCTCTCCACCGGACAGTCAATCGATGTGCATGCAGCTATCAGCACTCCCAAGAACAGATATGTAACACGCTTCATCATATAGTCTCTTCTATTTGGTAGTCATTACGTCCTGTTGACGAACGACTAATCAGGTCGCCAAGGAATCCTGTCAGGAACAGCTGTGTTCCCAGAATCATCATTGTAAGTGCGATATAGAAGAATGGCGAATCAGTAACCAGTCGCTGTTGTATTCCGTTAGCCAGGCACCACAGCTTGTCGGCACCAATCCATACAGCAGCCACAAATCCTATAAAGAACATCACTGTTCCAAGGAAACCGAACACGTGCATAGGTTTCTTGCCGAATGTGCTCAGGAACCACAGTGTCAGCAGGTCCAGATATCCGTTCACAAAACGGTTCAGTCCCATAAACTTCGACGATCCGTACTTACGTGCCTGGTGCTGAACCACCTTCTCGCCAATCTTGTTGAAACCGGCATTCTTTGCCAGATATGGTATATAACGGTGCATCTCGCCATACACCTCAATGTTCTTAACCACAGCCTTACGATAAGCCTTCAGTCCGCAGTTAAAGTCGTGCAGGTTCTTAATACCGCTTATCTTTCGTGCTGTAGCATTAAACAGCTTTGTTGGTATTGTCTTCGAGATGGGGTCATAGCGCTTCTGCTTATAACCGCTCACCAGGTCGTAGCCCTCTTCCTTAATCATTCGATACAGCTCAGGAATCTCGTCGGGCGAGTCCTGCAGGTCGGCATCCATTGTGATAACCACGTCGCCCTGTGCTATATCAAAACCGCAGTACAATGCGGGACTCTTTCCGTAGTTACGGCGGAACTTAATACCCTTCACCACGTCGGGCTGCTTCTGGTTCAGTTCCTGTATAATCTCCCACGAGCGGTCGGTAGAACCGTCATTGATAAAGATAACCTCATAGCTGAAGTTATTCTGCTTCATCACGCGCTCTATCCAAGCATAGAGTTCAGGAATCGATTCGTCCTCATTATAAAGAGGAATAACTACTGATATATCCATATTCTTAATCAATTTTTCTTCGTTGCATAATAAGCCCGATGGGCACACCAAGAATAAAGCCCAGCGAGATATTTATGGTTAGTATGTTCAGTGCATAGTCTATTGGGCGTGTGGCAGCCATCTCGGCCAGACCCTCGTCTACCAGGCTCTGGGCTCCATACTGCTCAAGCATCATCTTTGCCTCGTCGGTACTCATCATTCTGGCCAGCGAGTTTACCAGATAGCCGTTATCCATATATGCAAAATACAGATATTGTGCCACTGCCAACAACACTGCTCCGTAGAAGAATACGAAGATTGTGTAGGCATAGCTACGACCGAAGGAGATTACACCCTCCCTACCCTCGTCGCGGAATTTCTTCAGTCTGGTAGCAACAAAAAACGGACTTGCCACCACCATCAGCATCGATAGCAAGCCTACCAACTGGTTGGTCAGTCCTATAATATAGCTAATAAAGCAGACTATCCAAAACAGAGCCAGGAAGAAACCATCCTGACGTGCATACGCCTTTAGTTGTATATACTCTGGTGCTGTCATTTTAACATTTAACGCTTTCAGGGTGCAAAATTAATCATTTTCCTACATATAACGGGGGCTTTCTTTAAAAAAATAGTTAAAATCGCAAAAAAACTCATTTCTCAATTCTCATTTCTCAATTTTTATGCTTACCTTTGCACCCGCTTTCGAGCAAATCGATCTTTTTTCATCATGGGTAAGTCCTGTACGGCCAGCTCCCTTTGAATCCCCCAGGGTGGGAACGCAGCAAGGGTATTAGGTCGTAGCGGCGCGATGCAGATCGCTTACCCACCCGCCTCTTTAGCTCAGTTGGCCAGAGCACGTGATTTGTAATCTCGGGGTCGTTGGTTCGAATCCGACAAGAGGCTCAAAAAAAGCAGATTTTTCAATCTGCTTTTTTTTATTTATCAATAATCACAGTAGGCGTTTCATGATGTCGCCCTACTATATAGAAAATCTTATTTGTTTTATAACGATACAAACCTGATAGCGTGGTGGCAACAAGCTCGTAGCTCTTACCCATTTCCACCTCGTCTAATGTCAGCAAATCTCTATAGTCTTTTGCATCCAGAGGCTTGAATTCATAGAACACACAGTCTGGTATCAGCACCGTCTGCGGATCGTCAATGTTCAGCGGCATTGAGAACGAGCCAATGGCCGAATTGATGCCGGCAAATATAAAGTGTACATCGTGTCCGCAGTATGTTCTCAACAGCTCAAAGCTTGTGGTAATGCAGCACACGTCATAAACCAGCATGCAATGCAGGTAAGGCCATAGCTTTGTAACCAGCTGACTGCCTATATGGTGCTCTCCCATTATCTCGCGTATCTCGTTTGCTCTCTCGGCATTATGCTTTACATAGCTGTTGCCTTGCTCTATCTCGTTGGCAAGTCGGGGCCAGTGCTTCTCTATATAGCGCAACAGGTCAATCATTTCAGCATAATGGTCGCATATGGCAAGCGAAATATTCTTCTCGGCCAGCGCATATAGTGAACGTAAATAAAGGATGTCGTTCTGACCAGCCGACTTAATAACATCGACGGGAACAACATACACCTGATCGTTATCGAATTCGCGCTTTATAAGTTGTCGGCCCAATAAGTTTCCTACGTGTACTCCCGATGGCAGCTGCTCAATGTGGTTGTCTACCAGATTAAGGGTCATTCCGCCTATAAGATAACCTGCGTTACCTGCAATATGGAATGCTGCACAGAAGTTGTAATCGTAAAAAGTCTGCACTCCCCAACGCGATTGAGGCAGCTTCTTATAGCCTTCATATATAGAGAGGTGTTCGGTAAGATAGGCCGTCAGCACATTGCGTTCACCATTTGATATGCGCTCTATGTATTTGGGATAGTCATCATAGGTTGACACAGGAACTCGCATTCTGAAATCATTGATACTGTTGATTTGGTCGAAACCATGCTCACGTCCGAATGCAGTTTTAGCATTCTCGCGTGCAATCCTCAACACCAAGTCTTCCTGACATCCCATAGGGTCATAGCTGATATCGTCCAGACGGTTCCTCACTATCTGTCCATCAGTCCATCTTGCTTCATTAACAATTTTAATTGTCCTTTCGTCCATATTATAGTAGCTAATAAATAAGGCTAATACTTTTAGATTGTTTTTATTTCTTCGGCAAAGATACACAAAATTATTCATTTGTGCAAGAAAAAATAGGAAAAACATATGCAGATTTAGGGATTTTCCCTATTTGAGATTAAAAAATTATTCTCATCTTTGCAGCGTCAAACATTTTAAATTATTGAAGCGTATGAAAGAGAATCGTATTATTGCATCAGCCCTTATCGCATTGGGCATTGTAATGCTGGGATTGTTTATCAAAGGTGGCATCGACAACTTTGCCAATAAGGATCGTAAGGTAACGGTGAAGGGACTGGCCGAGCGTGAGGTACCTGCCGACAAAGTTACATGGAGCATAGGTACTAAGGTTACCGGCAACGACCTGCCTCTGCTTTATGAAAACATCAACAATCAAACGGACAAGATTAAGAAGTTCTTGCGACAGAATGGTCTCGAAGACAAAGAGATAACTGTTAATCCTCCATCGATAAGCGACCTAGAGGCACGTGAATGGGGCGACAACCAAAAGAACTTCCGCTACATTGTAAACACCACGATAACTGTAGCTACAAATAAAGTTACTGAGGTGAATAAGGCAATATTCAAGCAGGCGGAACTGTTGAAACAGGGTGTTGCTATCGAGAATAGCAACCCTCAGTATGAGTATGCTTCGTTCCAGCAGATGAAGCCTGAGATGATGGCCGAGGCTATCAAGAATGCCCAGAAGACTGCCGAACAGTTTGCCGAGGCAAGCAAGAGTGAGCTGGGACAGATACAAACAGCCGGGCAGGGACAGTTTGAGATTGAAGACCGCGACCAGAATACCCCTTACATCAAGAAGCTACGTGTAGTAACCACCATCACCTACTCGCTTAAGGATTGAGAATAAACAAAAGATGCAGGACCATGTGATCCTGCATCTTTTATTTTTTATACTTTGTTTATATTACTTTGCTTTGCACGATGCTATTATCTTGTCAATAAGAGCCTTGTACTTGGCCTCATCTTTCTTCTGGAATTTCAGTTCTCCGCAGAAAGTCTTCTTGTCGGCAGTTACCGTACAGAATGTAAACTTTACAGTAGGAATCTTATTGTCGTCGCATGCAGGATCCTCTTCACCCTCCGAGCGGAACATCACGGTCTTACCCTTCAACTCGGCAGCACCAGCTTTCCATCCGGTTGGTTCGCCAAACGAGCGTTCCACTAGTCCCTTCATACCTTCAGCCCAGTCCTTCAGCTCCTGTGCATTCATGTCCTGGTCGGCTATCGACAGACTGAAGAACTCTACTGCATCTTCGATTTTTGCGTTAAAGGCATCATCCATCCACTGCTCCTGAGCCTCGAACTCAGCAGGATACTGACAGCTGAACAATTTGCCATCGAATGTTTTCAACTCTTGCGCATTCACTGCGACACACATGGCTGCGAAAGCCATAAACATAATAAACTTTTTCATGTTGTTAATTGTTTAAGTGATTAAATTGTTTTTATAATCCGGCTGCAAAGATACAAAAAAAACAATAATACCAAACTAATATTGAAATAATTATGTATCTTTGCATGGTTTTAAATACATATACGCATACATCAATGGGATACATGGATAAATTTACGAAGTCGGAAGACTATCGACGAGACGAACTGATACGCATCATCGAGCACTCAGTAGAGAACCTCACTCTCCAGGAGCTCGAGGCACTATACTACGACATGACAACCAAGAACTTTATCAATGACTGAGGATATTAATGATAGTTTATTATGAAGGTTCTACTAATTAATGGAAGTCCGAGAGAGAACGGCAATACGTTCACGGCATTAAGCGAGGTGGCTAAAACACTCAACAGCGAGGGTATCGATACAGAAATCATCAGTATCGGCAAGATGGCCGTGCAAGGATGTATCGCATGTGGCATGTGTGGTCGCAATGGCGCAAGATGCACATTCCACGACGACCTATATTATAAGGTATGGCGCGCAGTAAAAGACGGCATCGACGGACTGGTGGTCGGATCGCCAGTGTATTATGGTGGTCCCAATGGGTCGCTTTGCGCCCTACTCGACCGTGTATTCTATTCGCTCTCAGGCGAACTCCGTTTCAAGCCAGCTGCCAGTGTAGTGGTATGTCGTAGAGGCGGAGCGTCGGCAGCATTCGATCGTCTGAACAAGTATTTCACCATGACCAACATGCCCTTGGTAAGCTCGCAATACTGGAACATGGTTTACGGCCAGACTCCAGGACAAGCCGCTCTGGATGAAGAAGGAATGCAAACCATGCGCACCCTTGCCCGCAATATGGCGTGGATGCTCCGCAAACTAAACGTCAGCGAGGAAGGTCATCCCCAGCTCGAAAGCCCATTAAGAACAAATTTTATAAGATAAAACCAACGCCCGCGTTTTTCTATTTTAAAATACTTTCAAGTTTTCTTGTCAGCGACTTTCCACGTAGGTCGGCTGCTATGATTTTTCCTTGTGGGTCAATCAGCAGATTTGCGGGGATGGTGCTTATTCCGTAAATAGCACAAAGACGAGATTTCCTGCCTTGCAGTTCTGAGAGTTGTATGAACGGAGTACCAAAACTCTTGATTCCACTCTTCCACGCATCCATCTTGTCATCAATGGAAACAGCCAACACCTCAAAACCATTATCGCGGAAACGCTCATAGTTATTTATAACATTGGGCATTTCCATCCTGCAAGGACGGCACCAACTTGCCCAAAAGTCAATCAGTACATATTTACCCTGCCCACACCATTCACTAAGTCGGTGCTTCTTTCCATCGGGCGATAGCAGTATAACATCATCACAAAAGGTATTACCTATCTGTCGGCTGGATAGCATCTTTAATCGTGCTTTAGTTGTGTTCAACAGAGGATGATTGTAATAATAAGCAGTACTGTCAATAGTAGATTTTAACTCCTCGTAGTCCATAAAGTCGTTGACGCCATCTAGATAGTAGGCAGCTATTACGTTATCAAGGTTATCTCTGATGATGGCTCTAGCATGTTCATTACTTGCTTCTTGATTTGCAGCTATTTGCTGCTCCAATTCTATCTTCTTTGCTTCGTCTTTTGTATTTTTTCTGGAA